>Ga0325403_1002850_pt1 | contig 15494 bp, 9 predicted proteins | sample PopdelMetagenome_19_FD_205665 | JGI IMG/M metagenome (GOLD analysis project Ga0325403, IMG submission 205665) | Populus deltoides microbial communities from Bellville, Georgia, United States - Xylem-PdKOR-R4 | ecosystem: Host-associated > Plants > Phyllosphere > Stem > Wood/Secondary xylem...
TGTCTGGCATAGTCAATGAAGAAAATTATATTCTGATGTGTATTTAAGAAATTATAAGGAAGCAGTAAATTTTGCTATATTTTGTAACCACTGTGTGCATTACGACCATACAAAAACTTAAAATAGCTTACAATGAGAAGCCAGTTAAGTATTGGGAACTTAAGAGGTTCAACATTCAGCCTCTGGCACTTGTTTAGGCCACAATTGGCAGCTCCAAACAGCTTTAGAATGGAAAATCATTTCCAAATTTTCAGATGTTGGCATTGAAACTCACGCTGCAGGCTATCAAAATAAAAGTAAATATTCATATATTTTTTGTTCGTCCAAGCCAAAATCAAAATCAAAATCTGGATACTGAAACTTCAATGACCCTGCTTGTGTGTGTTTGGACACAGCTTGCTTGCTTTTACTGTCGAAATCAGAGGTGAATGGTGGAAATGTTTTCATAAAGTCCAGCCAGGCTTGATCAGAGCTCTGTTTATTATTCATTGAAAGCTCTAAGCAGATCTATAAATCTCTTTCACTCAATTTCCTCATGCACTAATTTCGTATGGATTCTGATTTTTTCTGTTGAACTAAAGCACCCTCTTCAAGATTGTTATGGCCCACAGAGAATTTTCTCGGGAAGAATCAATCACCTGATCTAAACTAAAGCAAAAATGAACCTGCAGTGTTCTCTGCATATGACAGGTAGTCAGAGATCGTCACAAAAGATGTGATTAAGGGTCTAAGGGGCGGAACATCGGGCCTGAGAACAACATTACCAGGTGTCCATATATACTCAATACCAGATTTTTTATCATGATAGTTAACATGAAGAGAATAGGTTTTGATCAAGACTGCCTCAAATTTTAGACCAAAATCTCTATCCTTATCTCAATAGCAAGAACTATAAGTTCAATGCAATTATTTAGGGGGATAAGTTCAGATCTAACTACAAACTAAAACTTCTTTAAATTTGGGAAGAAACTTCAAAAGTAAGCTTTTATCCATATAATCAACCATCTTACTATTTGAGAAACCAAGCATACCTTTCGCCTATCCATTAACAATATCCGTGACAACAACAGTAACCATTCTTCCTCTTTGATAATTATTTCCACGGTTGATAGGCAAGAAAAGGGGGCAAGCCATTCTATTCTAATATAGGAAAAGCACATGGCAAGTGGAAATCTTCATAAGTGAGAAAGAGAAACTATTTATAATTGAGCTGATATTCTTATTCATTTAGTCAGTAAATTATTGGTGTTGTACTTGGATGGCATGGAAAATATTTTCAAGAACTCTAGAGCTATAATAGAGTTCAAAGAAAAGGCTAGTGTAGCACTAGTTCAATAATGCTGCAAGTAAAGGGGTGCTAAATCCAACCATTGAAACATAAAAGTGATGCTCAGATGTGTACCTGGCCTGAAGAACACTGAGAGACCGAAGTCTATCGTTTTAAGCGGCGACTCCTCTTCCTGACTGACAAACAGAAAATTCTCAGGCTTCAAATCCCGGTGCATAACACCCAAAGAATGGCATGCTTCCACAACACCAACAATTAACCTCGCAAGCTCAGCTGCCTGTTTTTCCGTATAATGCCCCCTCCGAACAATTCTGTCAAAAAGCTCCCCGCCAGAACAAAGTTCCATAACGACATGAACTGCAACAGCATCCTCATAAGCATCGACAATTTTTATCACATTAGGATGACCCTCCAAATGATGCATTATCTGAATCTCCCTCCTAACATCATCCACATCCTCCTGCGTCGTCAACTTCCTCTTCGCAATGGATTTGCAAGCAAACTCCTTCCCAGTCGCCTTCTCAATGCAAAGAAACGTTGTTCCAAATTGCCCTTGTCCAAGCTTCCTCCCTAAACTATAAATATCCTTCAAATTCCCAGTTTTCCTCCCTAACACAGATTCCATTTGAAGCGCTACACTCGAAACCCTCTTAACATGAGTAGGTTTCTTCCCCTTCTGCTCCTCCCCTGGCTGACCAATTCCCACTTCTCTCATTTCCTGCTTAATGGACTTTTCATGCTCAATGACTTTAGGTGGTGGTGCTTCATTGGGCATTTTAACTGGTTCAGGCGGGGTGTTCTGGACCAGTATTGGTGGATGATCATTTGATCCTTTTTTAGAACCCTCAGATTTTTTTGATCCACAAACCGAACCCGCTTCTGAATCACCATTATTCTTGCTATTATCTTCTCCTTTAGGAAGGTGCAACCGGTCCTCTGGTGGCCGGGAACGCCAAATAGCAGCAGTAACAGTATTGAAGAATCCATTATTGCCTAGATTTGGTCCTACACATGTATTCCCCATAAAAAATAAAAAATAAACAACTAGCCCTATTGATCTTCAGGTCCTTGCTACAGCCTCTCTTCTCTGAAAGGTAGTATAAAGATTGAATCTTTTTGATCCCATTAACAGTAACAAGATACAATTTTGATGCTTCTTTGTGATCAGATCCCAGACCCTCAATCAAACCCTAATTTTGCAATTTGGCTCCGAATGACATTAATTTGGAAACAAAACTAATCAAAATATGGTCAAGAATTCACCAAAAAAAAATACAAAAATCCTCACCAAATTGCAACAACAAAACCAAATCCATGCACGAAACTAGAATAAATAATCAGAGAGAAAGTGATAGATTAAGCAAAGAGGCACTTATCTTGAGAAAGGGTAAGCAAATAAAGCATCGTATTTGATTGTTCAAAATGGAGACAGGTGGTCGTTTTAAGAGAAATTAGAGCGAGGTTAAAGAAAACATTTTACGTGATTAAACCATATGTTTTTCCATGCATGGACCGTCACCATCTTCATGATGCAATTATGGATTAAGATTGAAAATGGCGCGCGGCACGCGGGAGGGAGTTAGCCTGCACACGTGCGTGGTTAACCAAGTTATCACCCAAATTATATAAATTACTAGTATATTGGCATACGCTTTAGAGCAGGTTAATATAAAAAAAATATAAAAAATATAAAAAATATTTTAATAGTGTTATTAAATCTAACCAAGTAGATTAATTTTTAAACTTTCACTCAACTCTTTACCATACACAATAGCCTCGGGTCTAGCAACCACATTAGCTTCACGGTACTTGAGTTGGCACCTAAGTAATTTGAGTCTGATATGATTGCCAGAATTATATAAACATGGGTCCAGCATAACTTTTTAAATTTTAAAATAATTAAACAATATCAAAATACCCCTTATTATTATAGAAAATTACACAAAATAGTAGAAGAATAAAAATATCCGCATATGCAAAGCTTATTTTTTATCTATTCCAAGGCTAAAGATATATTTGAACTATTTAAGTTTGTGAAAGGTCAAAAAATCCTTGACTAATAGGTCTTAATTTTGTTAACCTTAGGGGTAGAATAATATTTTTATTATGCAAATAAACGTGAAAGGACTATCATATCCCCGCTCAAATGTTTAATAATGAATGAGCCAATAAATACTGAAATACCCCCACAACTAAGGCTTCAATTTTTTAAACCAAATGGCAAAATGATCATTTAACGTTTTGTGAAAAGACAACATTAGCCTCATCTCAAGCTTTCAGAGCTTAAAAAATCCACTGTGCAAGTCTATAGTGGACTGTATCTTGGTCCATAATATTCTTGCATGGGGTTGCCAGACCCAAGCCGCTTGGGCCTGTCGTGGTTGTCAGATCCAAATGGCTTGGGTTTGGCGCTTAGGATTTGTGTAATTTTCATGAGCCAAATAAAGGTAATGGTTTTGTTAAGGACCAAAATACTCATGCAAATGTGTTGAATGGTCTCGGGACATCTAACTAATAATTTCTTGTGAATTTATGATGTGTTGTTAAGAAAAAAAACAAAATACCTTGCTAGACTCACGTCTCTGGACCTGACAATCATGCCAGAATCGTGCATCTTTTTTTAAAAATATAGGAATACACTTATAATTGTTCTAGAAACATATTTATTTTGTGTTTTCATATTTTTCTTTTTAACCAATTATATTTTTATATTTTCTATATTTTTTTCTTTTATTTTAGGACATTAACCACACGCATCCCTAAAATTCACTTAATTTTTTTTATTAATCTGAAATTTTTGTGAAGAAATCATCTACAAAATTACACAAATTAAGATAATCAAAAGGACAATAAATCTTTTACAAATACAGTATTTTCTTTTCCTGCAACATAATGTATCAATTCAAAAGTTCAAAAGTTTTCTCTTATAATCATATATTTCAAATTTTTATATATACTAATAGTTATAATATAGAGTAAAATCATCTTGTAACAAACTTTGACAATTAGATCATGCAATATCTCAAATTTAAAAAGCCATGAACCCTTTAAAAAATTGTTCAACACTTGGATGGAAATATAAAACTAATATTTTCATCCTCAATGCATAAAAAAAAAAGTTTATTTTTGAAGACTTGAAATAAATCACTTAGAACAACATTTTTTTTCATTCTTTCCTCTTCGAATATAACAAATTTATAAAATAAGCTGGACAAACAAAAAAGAGTTTGCAATTAAGTTCTACTGCATATAAATAAAAAAAAATCCTGCTTAAATGAGGTAATGTTTGTTTTTGCGGTTCAATCATACCTTTGAAAAATTTTAATTTTTTTTTACCCAAGCGCTTGGGTCTGGCATGATCTGGCAGACATGATACTTAGCAAATGAATTAAATAAAAATAAATAAATAAATAGCAAGCATTAGTAAATGCAATGGAGAGTAATAAACATACATTGAGCAGGCCAATCATTGATTCATCTGTGAAATCTCAATCATCAAACACCTTCTCTCAAAATATACTAAACTTAATTTGAACATATTACACAATGTCTCTAATATACGAAACTTTGCTTAAAAGGAAGTATATATCAAGTTTGGAACTATGGCTTCTCCAAAATACATTTGAAGTCATTATCAATAAGAAGTTCTTGAGGAACAAAAATCTAGTTATAATAGAACAATCTTTCCTTCCTCGCTTTTCTTATGATCTAAACACAACAAAAAGAAAATTAATGGTTCATCTCATTTTATTAGCCTCCAGTACCATTCGTGAAATACAAACTGATGAAACTTTAAGGAACACTAGATTCCAAAGAATACTCGTAGAAACAAAAAACAATTCTACCAAATTTGTCATTTTTAGTTTATTACGATTAAAATAAATGACATGAAAAATAAATGGGTTTTAATATATTTCTTAACTGATAGAATATTGACATATGAGATGAGATATTTAAAGGCATTTTATCATAAATACAAGATTTCATAAACAAAAATCGACCAATAAAATAATGTATTGTGACATTGATAAAAATACCTGAGTGCCCCTACAAATCTTTATAAATAGAGGGTCTCACCCTAGACATAAGAGGATGAAAGAATTATTGGACATACAAAATTTTCTTCAAGACAAGCTTTTCAAACAAAAAAGCTCTCAGGTTTCCTTAATCTACGCTTGAAGTCTTGAAAGAATGAAACTCTATTAGGTCAAGTCTAAACAATCCATAAGAGTGAGGTTTAAATTTAATCAAACTAGACTTTTTGTAAAGAGTCATTTGTTTGAAGAAATTAATTTAGTGTTAGGAATTGATTGCATGGAATTTGTATGAATAAATTGCATAATATGCTATTAATTCCTTACAAACAATCATCATCCCAAATATTCAATCTCGATCCATGCATTCATTGTATGTTAATAAGCTTGTGGAGGAAACTAAAATTTTAGTGTCCAACCTTTATTTTTTTTATTATGTTTCAGTGACTTAATTTGTATTGGAAAAATCACCCCTAATATTTTATATTTTTATCAAAATTGCATTTGCCTATTGAGTTTTAAAAAAATTACATTTTGCATCCTCGATCAAAGAAAAAAAATCAATTGTGAGAAAATGACCAAAGTTCCCTAATATATATTATAATCATCAGAGAGACAAATGACAAATCATCTCCCTCCCTATGCTCTCTCTCTCTCTCTCTCTCTCTCTCTCTCTCTCTCTCTCTCTCTCTCTCTCTCTCTCTCTCTCTCTCTCTCTCTTCTACTGACAAGCACTGAAGATCTTGTCCATTCTCCCAAATTGAACAATAAAAAATTACTCTTAAAATTGATTTCTTGCATGAATTTATGTTTCAATGTAATTGTCTCTACTGGTAGTGGAATCTCTCACAAGTTTCGTCCTCAATTCACAAATAACATATTAGTTTTTTGAAATTTTTTTAATTGAGGCTTTGAAAATCGATGATAATGCATTGTGATATTGTAAAAAATTGATTATTCAATTGCTTATATATTGTTTAGTGTCTATGTAACTTAAAAAAAAAAAACTCAAATTTGTTGTTGTGCAACATCAATCATGAAGACCTACAACAAACCCTGAAAAACATTATGTTCTTCTTTAATCGATCATAATCAACATAAAAAAAAAAAACATGATTTTAGTAGTGGAAAACCTTTTATTATTGTTTATTTGAATACCCAAAAAAAAATCCATGATTATAATTTGAACTTATCAATGTTCCCTGAAACCCTAATTGTTTAATCTTTCTTAAAATATGGATTATTATGCAATAAACCTTTGTATTATGTATATAAAGCAATTGTTGAACATAATTAGTATTTTTTTGAAAAACCCTAATTTCTCTTCATGGGTTACTGTTCTAAGAACTCTAATTTTATAGTTTTTGCTTAATTATGTGATTGATTAATTTTATAACTATTATTTACAACTTTTTAACCTAATTAGTAAAGTTTTTTTTTTATAATCCTAATAAAAACTAAAAAGTATAGCTTATATGTACAATATAGTCATCAATAATTGGTTTATGAGATTATGTTTATCTATATCCTCTACCATACTAGTATACATATAAATTGACCAATATAATTGTTTATTATGGTGGTTCAACATTTGTCCAAAAAAATTGTTGTTTGGACTGCATTTTATATATTGATATTTCATGTTTTTTAAGAATGGAATTAAATTCAGAAATATTATAAGAGGATACAAAGTAAAACATGGTTATCACTTGAAAAGGTATATTAATAAAAATTATAAGGTTATAGCAAAATATATAGGTAAGGGTTGATTCCAATACATTAATTCATGGTTAAGTCCTTAAAAAAATATAATTGTATTAGACTAACAACTATCAAAGATGCTAATGTGACATAGATTGCAAAAACAAAATATTGCCTATAATAAGTGTTGATCCAAATATCTCAAATAAAGCACTGGATACCATTCTAGAAGATAAGTTTAGTTTTAAATCACTGTCAATATAATTATAGAGAGCTAGAATCAAGGGGAAAAAATTCATTGAAGGAAGTCACAAAGAGTTTTTTAAGAGACTCCCTTGATATGTGCAGAAGCTAAAACAATATAATCCAAGGTCATATTTGTTTTTAGGATTTGAACTTAATTACAACTCAAAAGTTCATTCATCGTGAGAGTTTTGGAAGTTTTATACTTGTTTGAAAACAATGAATGAAGGGTTCAAAAATGGATATAAGCCATTTCATTGGTATAGATGATTGTCATTTTAAGGATCTATATAAAGTACTTTTATCTACGATGGTATTAGAGGTCAGCAATGGTTAATTTATTTTCTATCGTGTATGTTGTTATTGAGTCTGCCAACAACGACACTTGGCGATGGTTTCTATATGCACTTTATAAATCCATTAAGCATAGCATACATCATAAGCCCTTTTATTATGTTTTTAATAAAATTTATGTGATGTTTACAATGTATTTTATAATCTAGCTAGATTTTTTTTTGTTATGTGTAAAGTATATCTAAAGCAGTTGCAGAGATATTTTCTAAGGAAACACGCAAGCATTGTTCAAAGCATATTTATTACAATATGAAGAAAAAAAGATTTCGAGACTTAGAACTCAATAATGGATTTTGGAGTGCTTCAGAAGCTTACACAACTCTTGATTTTTGTAATTACAAGAAGGATAATATTAAGGATGTGGATGTCAGTGCTTTTGAATAGTTGAATAACATCCCTCTCAAGTATTAGCCTAAGCATATGTTTGACCATTAAGTTAAAGAAGAAAATCTAAATAACAATATAATATTAGAGAAAATTAGGATGAAATTTAAAATAGATTTGCCCAAGCTTTAACATGAGAATCAAATACCACCCTTGATATTACGAAGTTATTGGATAATTATGATAAGAAGGAAAGAAACATGAGAATGATTCTAGGTAATTATGATGAGTATAAAGTTTATAATGGAATAATTATTTGAAGCTTTGTTTTTTATTTAAGATATTCGTAAGGGAAAACTATTTAAGCATAATATCATAGTTATTTAAGATAACGCGGGAGGGAGTTTGCCTGCACACATGCGTGGTGAACCATGTTATCACCCAAATTATATAAATTACTAGTATATTAGCATCTGCTCTAGAGCAGATTAATATAAAAAAATATTAAAAGTATGGAGAATATTTTAATAGTGTTATTAAATCTAATTAAATAGATTAATTTTTAAACATTCACTCAACTCTTTACTACACCCATGAGCCTTGGGTTTGGCAACCACACCAACTTCACGGTACTTAAGTTGGCACCCAAGTAATTTGAGTTTGACATGGTTGCCAGAACCATGTAAACATGGGTCTAGCATAGCTTTTTGAATTTTAAAATAATTAAACAATATCAAAAATACCCCTTATTATTATAGAAAATTACACAAAACAGTAAAAGAACAAAAATATTTGTATAAGCAAAGCTTATTTTTTTTATATTCCATGGCTAAAGATGTGTTTGAACTATTTAAGTTTGTGAAAGGTCAAAAAATCCTTGAGCAATAGGTTTTAATTTTGTTAACCTTAAGGTAGAATAGTATTTTTATTATGCAATTAAACATGAAAAGATTATCATACCCCCGCTCAAATGTTTAATGACCAATGAGCCTATGAAAAATACTAAAATACCCCCACAACCAGGGCTTTAATTTTTTCAACCAAATGGCAAAATGATAATTTAACGTTTTGTGAAAAAAAAACAACATTAGCTCCATCTCAAGCCTTCAGAACTTAGAAAATCCACTATGCAAGTCTATAGCAGACTATGTCTTGGTCCACAATATACTTGCATAGGGTTGCCAGACCCAAGCCGTTTGGGCCTGGCGTGGTTGTCAGATCAAAGTAGTTTGGGTCTAACGCCTAGGATTTGTATAATTTTTATAAGCCAAACAAAGGTGATCATTTTATTGAAGATCAAAATACTCATGCAAATGTGTTAAATGATCTTAGGACATCTAACTAATAATTCTTTGTGGACTTCTGATGTATTGTTAAGAAAAAATATCAAATACCTTGTTAGAGTCAGGCGCTTAGGTCTGGCAACCATGCCAGCCCCGCGTCTGGGTTTGGCATGACCCACATGTCTGGACCTGGCAATCATGTCAGACTCGTACATCTTTTTTTGAAAATATAGGAATACACTTATAGTTGTTCTAAAAACATATTTATTTTGTATTTTCATCATTTTCTTTTTAACCAATTATATTCTTATATTTTCTATATTTTTTTCTTTTATTTTGGGACATTAACCACACGCATCCCTAAAATCCACTTAATTTTTTTTTATTAATTTGTAATTTTTGTGAAGAAATCATCTATAAAATTGTACAAATTAAGATAGTCAAAAGGACAATAAATTTTTTACATATACAGTATTTTCTTTTCCTACAACATAATGTATCAATTCAAAAATTCAAAAGTGTTCTCTTATAATCATATATTTCAAATTTTCGTATATACTAATAGTTATAATATAGAATAAACTCTCATTGTAACAAACTTTGACAATTAGATCATGCAACATCTTAAATTTAAAAAGGCATGAACCCTTTAAAAAATTGTTCAACATTTAGATGGAAATATAAAATTAATATTTTCATCCTCAATGCATACAAAAAAAGAAAGTTTATTTTTGAAAACTTGAAATAAATCACTTAGAACTCAACATTTTTTTCATTCTTTTCTCTTCAAATATAACAAATTTATAAAATAAGTTGGACAAATAAAAAAGAGTTTGCAGTTAGGTTCTACTGCATATAAATAAAAAAAATCATGCTTGAATGAGGTAATGTTTGTTTTTACAGTTCAATCATGCTTTTGAACAAATTTAATTTTTTTTACCCAAACGTTTGGGTCTGGCATGATCTAGCAGACATGATACTTAGCAAGTGAATTAAATAAAAATAAATAAATAAATAAATAGCAAGCATTAGTAAATGCAATGGAGAGTAACAAACATGCATTGAGCAGGCCAGTCATTGATCCGTCTGTGAAATCTCAAACATCCAACACCTTCTCTCAAAATATACTAAACTTTGAGCATACTGCACAATGTCTTCAATATACAAAACTTTGTATAAAAGGAAGCATGTATCAAGTTTGGAACTATGGCTTCTCCAAAATACATTTGAAGTCATTATCAATAAGCAGCTCTTGAGGAACAAAAATCTAGTTGTAATAGAACAATCCTTCCATCCTCGCCTTTCTTATGATCTGAACACAACAAAAAAGAAAATTAATGGTTCATCTCATTTTATTAGCCTCCAGTACCATTCATGAAATACAAACTGATGAAACTTTAAGGAACACTAGATTCCAAAGTATACTCGTAGAAACAAAAAACAATTCTACCGAATGTGTCATTTTTAGTTTATTACGATTAAAATAAATGACATGGAAAATAAATGGGTTTTAATATATTTCTTAACTGATAGAAGGTTGATACATGAGATGAGATATTTAAAGATATTTTGTCATAAATACAAGATCTCATAAACAAAAATTGACCAATAAAATAATGTATTGTGACATTGATAAAAATACCTGAGTGCCCTTGCAAATCTCTATAAATAGAGGGTCTCGCCCTAGATATGAGAGGATGGAAGAATTCTTGGAGATATAAAATTTCTTCAAGATAAGCTCTTCAAACAAAGAAACTCTCAAGTTTCCTTCATCTACGCTTGAAATCTTGAAAGAATAAAACTCTATTGGATCAAGCCTAAACACTCTACAAGGGTGAGGTTTAAATTTAATCAAACTAGACTTTTTGTAAAGAGTCATTTATTTGGAGAAATTAATTTAGTGTTAGGAATTGATTGCATGGAATTTGTATGAATAGATTGCATAATCTGCTATTAATTCCTTACATTCAATCATCATCCCAAATATTCAATCTTGATTCATGCATTCATTATATGTTAATAAGCTTGTGGAGGAAACTAAAATTTTAGTGTCCAACCTTTTATTTTTTTTATTATGTTTGAGTGACTTAATTTGTATTGGAAAAATTACCCATAACATCTTATAGTTTGATTGAAATTGCACTTGTCTATCGAGTTTTAAAAAAATTACATTTTGAATCCTGGATCAAAGAAAAAAATTCGATTATGAGAAAATGATCAAAGTACCCTAATATATATTATAATTATCAGAGACAAATGACAAATCATTTCCCTCCCCATCTTCTCTCTCTCTCTCTCTTTCTCTCTCTCTTCCACTGACAAGCATTGAAGATCTTGTCCATTCTCCCAAATTGAACAATAAAAAACTACTCTTAAAATTGATTTCTTACATGAATTTGTGTTTCAACGTAGTTGTCTCTACTGGTAGTGGAATCTCTCACAAGTTTCGTCCTCAACTCACAAATAACATATTAGTTTTTTGAAATATTTTTAATTAAGGCTTTGAAAATCGATGATAATGCATTTAGCATGTTATTGTTGAGCCTACAAACAACGACACTTGGCGATGGTTTCTATATGCACTCTATAAATCCATTAAGCATGGCATACATCATAAGCCTTTTTGTATAATGTCTAACAAGCAAAGGTAAATTATGTTCTTAATAAAATTTATGTGATGTTTACAACGTATTTTATAATCTAGCTAGATTTTTTTTTTGTTACATGTAAAGTATATCTAAAGCAGTTGCAGAGATATTTTATAAGGTAACACGTAAGCATTGTTCAAAGCATATTTATTACAATATGAAGAAAAAAAGATTTCAAGACTAACTCAATAATGGATTTTGGAGTGCTTCAAAAGCTTACACAACTCTTGATTTTTGTAATTACAAGAAGGATAATATTAAGGATGTGGATGTCAGTGCTTTTGAATAGTTGAATAACATCCTTCTCAAGTATTGGTTTAGGCATATGTTTGATCATTAAGTTAAAGAAAAAAATCTAAATAACAATATAGTAGATTCATTTAATAAATGAGTTGGGAAATACAAAAGTCAGCCAATTATTATATTATTAGAGAAAATTAGGATGAAACTTAAAATAGATTTGCCCAAGCTTTAACATGAGAATCAAATACCACCCTTGATATTATGAAGTTATTGGATAATTATGTTAAGAAGAAAAGAAACATGAGAATAATTTTAGGTAATTATGAGGAGTATCAAGTTTATAATGACATAATTATTTAAAGCTTTGCTCTATATTTAAGATATTCGCAAGGAAAAACTATTTAAGCATAATACCATAGTTAGTAACAGCTTCATGAAAGATAACCAGATGGCTGAGAATTTAGTATTTGATGTGCGATATTTGAAATTATGGTATCGATTTTTTTTTAAGTGTTTTTTATTAAAAAAATATATTAAAAAATATATTTTTTATTTTAAAATATTTTTTTATATTAGCACACTAAAATAATTTAAAAACACTAAAAAAATTAATTTAAAACATTTTTTTTTTCAAAAAATTTTAAAAAAACACAATCAAAAGCTCCGTAACTCCTGCAAACCGCTTCACGTTCTGCTGCCAAATTTGACTGTCAAGTTTTTCCTTGTGCTGTGCTCGCAAGGAGTTGAATTTTCGGGGGAGATTGTCAATATTGATAAAAAAAATATTGTCTCTACTAGCTAGCTAGCTAGTCCCCTACGCTGTGAATTTAATGCTTGTTGAAGACTATAATACTAAAAAACACACATGTTTCTATAGTTGGAGTATTTGCACAGGTTGACAAGGAATAGTCTGTGGATTGTTCAAAGGCGATCTGAATTATTAATATTTTAAAATCACAAATTCAAATTCAACACACACCCAAGAAGAGTTTGCTTCTCAGATCAGACCCCAGGGGTCCTCCATAGTTGTTCTTCTTCTATCTTCTTACCAAAGTAAAGTTTCCTTTCACGTACAAAAGTCAAAATGCATGAATCCCCTCTTCTTTTTTCTCAACTACGGTGGTATATTTTGATTATTTAACGTGTAGAGATTAAATTTCTTTTTTGATGATCTAAGAATGCATCTGTCACCTTAGTTTGACAAATAATAAATTTTCGTAGATAAAATATGTGAAACCAGTAGTAAAAATAAAGAGAATATGTCTTTTTATGTTTTTTGTTTTGAAATAATATAAGTTCATTTTGAAATTATTTTTTGTATAGATTTATTTTGTATTTCTATCTTCTTCTTTTTTAACAAGATATATTTATTTTCCTTTTGTTTTTATATTTTTTTATCCTGAAATACCAACCTAGCATAATTTTATCTTAAGATATCAATCATGCTTCAAATCCAACCATTGTTTTTGAATTTAGTGATTTATATTAGGTGAGAGAAATAAAATAAAAAGAAATCACATATTATTACCATTCTTATCATGCGCTGAATCATGTACATTTGATCTGAAATCAATAATTTAGATTTAAAGAACATGACAGCCATGTTCCTTTAATCTTTGACTTTAAGGTTTGAACCCAGAAAATTAAGAAATAAAATGAACCTTCTTAACCACATGGTAAACCGTGTAGGGTTCGTGTTTGTTGTTCCAAAAAATAATGTAATTAATCAGTTGACACTCAGAATAAATATTTTTTAAATTACCTATAATAACTGGGTTTTTTGAAGTTTAAGGATCATGTCCAAATCTTTAAGCAACAAAATAATCAAACAAGAAACCAAGGCATATTGTGGTAGAATTTGATTTTGATTTTGTTGTTAGTGTTGTTGTTGTTATTGTTGTTAAGAAATAATATTTTCAAAATTTTATTATAAAATAGATTGAGTGCTTAGAGTCGTTTCAATCATGTAATTTTAACCGGTATAAATATTAGAAAAAGATGGCAACATTATTTTTGCAAATAACAAACATAAATAGTAAATAGATATATATCTTTATTGTTTTTAAGAAAAAGTTTTTCACCAAAACAGTAAAATAATTGCTTTTTCCTAATATTATTTATAAATAGATAATTCTTTTTTTTTACAGTTTCAACACAAATTTTCTCTGATTTTCTGTAAATTTATCTTTCACAATTTACTTTGTGTAAATTTATCACTTTACAACTTTAGGCTTTATTCATTTCCACGCTTTCTTTACAAGTTTTTAGTTTATTTAATTGCTTTTTTTGTCATAGAATTTAATGTTTTTTTAGTTTTGCAAGCACTTCGCTAAATATATAAAATCTTCATAGTTTAATTATAAATCTCTATGATTTATTAATCAACATAAAACTCTATAGTTTATTTGATTATTCAACATAGATTTATATATTTTCCGCTTGGTATAAATATTTTATGAATATGTATGCTTTATTTAAATAGTCTTTGTTTATATAATATGGCTTGCTAATCCATATTTATTTATTTATTAGAAAAACTAATATATTTAAATAAAAAATTCTTTCAAAACTTGAAATATATATTGATAACACTTTAATTATGGTCAGTGCATGCAGTAATAAAACTTGAAATTTATGGCGGTTTGATTAGGAAAGGTTTGTCGAGGAGGGGGAGGTTCTAGAATATTTGGACAATTTGTAGCGTCAAGCATTATGGCGTGCAAGTTCAAGTACTAGTTAGGCTGACCGGTTGATATATATATATATATATATATATATATATATATATATATATATATATAGCATTTTATGAATTATGAATTATAAAATATCTTAATTGCTTACTGGTTAACTTCACATCGCTGGATAAGAGTTAGCTCCTAACAAGACTAGATGGGTGGACCGCCATGGCGGACTCATTTTTTTTCATTGTAAAAAAAAAAAAACTAAGGTAACGCAAGCATTCTTAAAAAAGTTTTAAAAAAAACTAGAGATTGAGTAATTCACTTAACTTGGTTTAATAAATTCATATAATTTTGATAATATAAATTAAAAAAATAAAAAGGAAATGGTAAAGAAAAAGAGTTTAGAAAAAAAAAAAAAACGCCTGAAACATATGGGTTAGCATAAAAAATTTGTGATATAATTATAACATCAAGATAATTTTATCAAAAATAAATTAAAAGTTTAATTATTAATTAATTTAATGTTGAAGGGTAAAATTTAAAATAAAATTTTTGAGAAAATTAGATTAACTTATTAACCATGATGATATTTTATAAAAAAGTAAATATATCATATTATTTTAAATATTTTATAAATATATTTATATAATATAAACATACATTTTGGGTTAACTTTGAGTGAGTTTCAAGTG
>Ga0325403_1002852_pt1 | contig 15482 bp, 11 predicted proteins | sample PopdelMetagenome_19_FD_205665 | JGI IMG/M metagenome (GOLD analysis project Ga0325403, IMG submission 205665) | Populus deltoides microbial communities from Bellville, Georgia, United States - Xylem-PdKOR-R4 | ecosystem: Host-associated > Plants > Phyllosphere > Stem > Wood/Secondary xylem...
GAAGTGGCAGGTCAAGAAAGCTCTTGGTTCGAACTGGGCAGTGTTTTCTTTTGAATGGCTTTATTTTCTTATGAAGGTAAAACTAACTCTCTCTCTGTATATATAATGTTTTGATGGAATCTAGATCATTTATAGGCTGCAATGTTATCCGGGTATTGGTCAATTTTAGAGAAAATTTTAAGAATTTGAGAAAGTATGCAAAACCCACTTTGCATTGGTTTATTGGATTAAGAAAGACCAAAAACAGTTCATCATTAGTTATTTGATGGTATGAATATTTGAGTCTTCATTGCCCTGCAGCGTAATAGGTTTGAAGGGAATCTTGATTCCGGGGTTGTTGATATGAATGCTTACATTATTGAATTACAAGGAACTCACAAGGTATACTTTCTTGCTATTCTCTTACTTGCTATAAGATAAGAAAAGAGGTGGTTTAGTGGAGGCTTTGTTTCTGGAAATTCCAGTTGTGGTAATTCAAAGAGAAGTTCTTGTCGTGGGAGTTTTTAGTTCATAAGTTCTGCTTGGTTTGCATCAAACAGGAACAATGCATTTTTATTTTCGTTCTTATACTTATAATATATCTTCTGTTTGTTCTTGATCAATTGATTTCAATGATTGTTTATTCCTTTATATAGGACTTGGTTAATGAGTAATCTTGAAATTTGTAGAGTTAAGACTTATGATAATAAAAGCAATAAAAGAAATAGATCGTCACGTGTAAAAAAAAAGCAATGAAGAAAATCTGTAACTTTAGGCCTGCAAACAAAAACCTTTGATTAATGCTTGAAAGATTATTTACAGTGGTTTAGCTCCTTCGTTCACCTAGTTTTTACATGTTTTTATCACCTCATTCTCTCTTTGCAATTCCAAATAGTATATCAATTAGCAAACCCAGGTTCTAAAAAGCAAAACAAAACCATTTGTCTCTCCAAGGATATAGCTAAGTTTGTTCATAATTCATGTGCATATAAAAATTTATTTTCAATGTTTGTTTCCCCTTATGTTTCATAAGCAGAGTCAGGCCTGCATTTTTATGAAAATATGCAATATGAGTTGAAGAAAACTGTATTCTTCAATCTTTAAGTCATGATAATTTTTTATCCAAAGCTGGTTGTTCTTAGTTCTTCATTTAGCAGCTTGGGTTCTAGTTTTTAAAGAAAAAACAGTAGCATGAAATGAAATACAGGTTTTCTTTATTCTCTTCATCTAATGGTAGTATAATTCTTTTTGTCCCATGCTTACAGTCTGTTGTAAGAAAAGAGAAAAAAGCAGTTCATCATACTCCTGATTCATGAATGAGGAAAGGAAAGTATGTCCAGTAGCTTGTTAGTTTTTTTTTCTGGTAATAGATTCATCCCTAAGTTTTCACTTCCCTATTTGTTAAGTCTACAACATGGACATATCTTACTGATGTTATCATGCAAAGTTTTTTCTCGTTTGCAAGTTGTAAATTTGCAGTCCAGTTTTCTCCGAGAAAAAGAAGCAATAAAGCAATTTTGAGTCTGCAAAGCATGAAATGAAAATGCACCTAGTTTTCTTAGTTCACAATTTGTTTGCATGATCTTGACATCTCTCACATTTTACTCTCTGATGATCCACTCTCTCCCCCACAAAACATTTTAATGTTTGTTGTTAAAGAGTTTCATCTTCACTTCATAATTTGCAAGTTTTGGGGGACAAAGCTTGCCACTAATGCTCCAAGTGTTCAGCAGGCTCCAGTGGGGAACAGTAATCCTCCAAAATTTGTGGTTACTGTCCTATATATGTGCCCAGTTAAAGCCCTCTTCTCCAAATTTCAGATGCCCTAAAAATTACAAACCCTGAAAAAAACTCAGAAACCTCTTCTCTTCCCTGTCTGCCTTGTTATTAATAATAATCTCATAGAAACCTAGGAAGATGAAAAACAACATGATGGACATGTGGAAAATCATCCACATCCCTGACAAACCACCGATCCCTCCTAACCAGCAACCCACTGGTGAGTTATCAAAACCAAACACACCCATATGATTACTCTGCTTTTTTCAATTTTTAATAAATATATTTATCTTGGTTTATTGCGCAGTGAATGTGTTGGCATCAGTTATTGATCCAAAGCATGCTAATACCCTTATAAGGTCACTCACATTTACTAAGAACTTTTTATTTATTTGAGACTTTATGAAATTGTATTAATGTGAAAAAAATAAAATAAAATTGTGTAGGCGTTTAAATCAGATAGCTCCTTTTGAAAATCTATGCCATGTCAAGCGGATTCGAAAGAAGCATCTTGAAGGAGGTACTGGTTGTTGTTGTTGTTGTTGTTATCTCAAGTGTTTTACTGATGGGTTTTTGTGTTGGTTTTAGTAAGTGAACTGCAGCAAATGAAAGCATGTTTCTTTTTTAAATTAGTTTTCATTTTTATTTTTTTTTGTTCCTAGTCAAGGAGAACAGAATGATCAAGCTTGATTTAAATTTTCACCTATAAAATTACGAGCTCTGGTTGTCCTCCTCTTTTTTCAAGAGATTGATGTTAAATAATAGGTGGCACCATTTGAAGAATGATTTTGGGAACCATACCATCTGTGCATGCCACTTTTTCTCCATTGTACTTGGGATATATATATTGATACATTGATGATGCAGTAGTCAAAGAGTGCTCTTTTTTACAGGAAAAACTCAGCTTTCAGTAATTTTATGTCTTGCTTCTGAGGATAACAGTCTATTGAACAGCTTGCCACAAGATGTACAAGAGTTGAGCAATTCCTACCAGTTGAGTCCTTTTGTTACAAAAGTGGGTTGTTATTCTTTTCCCCCCTGATAAGATGCATATATTCATTACTAATTGCATTTAAGAATGGTCAAGACTAGTGAATTATGAACTAAACTTTAATCAATTCCAGGTTTGCAAATATGCCGCGACATCCAAAGAAGAGTGGGAAGAACAATGCAAGCTATGGCCAACCTCATACCATCCACCTACCTAGTAAGTTCTAAATTATGCTTTTGTATTGTTTCTCGTATGTTTTTTTCCTCTATGTTTCTTCATTATATTGTAAATACTAAGTTAGTTTTAAGAGTGAAGAGTACAACTGTTAAGGGACATTTTTCCCTTCTGATCTTTCATATCGAAAAGAAACAAAACTTTGGAATCCCAACAACTGCTTTGCTTCTTTGACTGAAGAGTTGAGCACCCATTGCTGTGGCTGGTGCCAACTAGAGGCATTGTTGTTGCAATCAGGGTTGTCATAATATGATCCTTGACGACTTCTATGTGTAGACCGTTTAGATAGGTTCATGTATAATGTGCTATATCAGCTGGTAAGTCATTCTAGTAGAAAATCCTGCACTGCAATTTTTCTTTTCTTAATTTTTACCTCCACCAGATTCTTTTATTCTCTTCATTGACTTTGTATCTAAAAGAACTTTTTTTTGAGAAATTTTATTTACATTTAAAACGCAGAATATTAGTTTGACAAATGGCTCAAACTCCTAGTAAAAGCTTAGCCCCTTTAACTTTATCTGTTTTTCTCTGATTATTATTCATTATTCTTTTGTTTATAGAACTAATTACTCTCTATTAAAAAAAATCATCTACTTATTATACACTTTATGTTAAGTTTCTTTCCTTCAATACACCTTTTGATTTTCAAGCATGATTACTTCTGTTTTATGCATGCATCTATCATTTGTCTTGTCTATTTCTGAATTCACCTCATGTCAATTTATATACATAAATCTTAGAGGTTGTCCTATGGTTATCCTCCAGTTCAATACTCATTGATCGTAAGTAGGATCCTGACTTTCACAACCTTGCTGAGCTGTTGTGCATTCACTCAAGAGTTTGAGTTAATACGAGCAGTTATATTTAGCATGTCAAAAGTTTAGGATTCCATATTTTGGAGGCATGAATTAAAAATGTTAGAAAACTGTGTAATTGAAACAAAATCCCTGAGTTTGAGCTATCAACACTTTATTTATGCATCAATCATGTTTTTGCTATGTCTTGAGGAGCTTATTGTTATACTCATGTCTCATAGTTCGTCAGTTATTGACATTGTGAAAAATCCACAAGAGCGATGTTATATTATACTTTAGAGCAAATGAAAAGGTTGACATAATTGTTTGTACTTTGTTTTCTCACTGTTGATGATAAATTCAATATTTGTGAAGAAAAGAGCCGAGGGCTATGATCAAGGGAGAAAGGAAATATGAATTTTGAACTCCATGGTAGATATCTGCAGCACCACACTAACCAGTCTCTAGTTAAAGAAAGTTTTATTGAGAAAGAAGCAAAAACACATAAACTCCCTCCAAACTATTGCATAATCCCTTACCAAAAAAAGAGGTTCAAAAGTTATTTTTTCAATTAAAAAAAATGCCCTTTTCTTTAGCTGTACTCTTTATCTAAATTCCTAACTTGAATTTGCTGTGTTCTGTTCTTCTAATTTCAGCAATATTGATGGGATTACTGGATTCAGTGAAGAGGATTCATTGTCAGTTTTCAGCTTCATGAAAGTTGCTATTGAGTTGGCAAAATCTGGTGATGGTTTGGTAATTATGTAGTTTCTTCTATAAACTAAACTTATTTCTGTAAAGGGATGCAATGATAGGGTAGCCTACTTACCTTATAAAGCTTGTACTTGGGTGCTGTAAATTTTTAATTGGCATTTTTTCTTGTCTGGTACTTGTTTTCAAGTCTCAACTACGCTGTGAACTTGCAATTTGTGACATAAACTAAACTAGTTGCCATTTAATCTGAATGCTGTAACTTTTGACTTCATTTGCTCTCAGAGATACTAGAGTGTTGTTCGCTCACACCTGATTCAGAACATAGCAATTGCATATGTAATAAAACATACATTTATGCTGAATCTTTGTATATCGTGTCTGAACTTGCCTCTTGTTCTTGTTTCTGCAGATTGTCAATGCTGCAGTTATAGTGGATCCTTCAGTTCAGCAGATCATTACAAATGGACGTGATCAAATCTTCTCGTGGCATGCTCCCACGAACAAGACTTGCATCAGAAATGACTGCATTGAACAGTCCGCGACCCTTATTTCTCATCAGTCTAATGGAGCAGCAAGTCTTATAACAGAAGTGCTTCCAAATGCTTCGCCTGGTGAACCTGAAAGTTTGTCTTATGTGGTGTCTTGTTTAAACCCTTGGAAGTGGTCTGAACAGCGATCAGATACAGCTAATTCTTGTTATTGGCATCCTTTACAACATGCTGCTGTTGTTGCCATTGAATCTTCTGCTGACAGGGACAGACGCCTGTTCCCTGGTTTAGGAGATGCTGAAGAGAAATCCTTTGAAACTTCACAATCTTCTGATGTTGGTTCCCCAGTGAAAAGACAGAAGACGAGTGTTGCAAATGTGAGTTGTTTCTGTGCCCTGTTTTTGGACAATCTTATAAAATAGTGCTTTGACAGGTACCTTTTACCTAATTATTTGAGTTGATGGGAATGGTTGGTGGGCAGCATCTTATTCTTAGCCAATGCTAAAAATAATAACGACTTCCCCTTGTTTAGTGACTACATTTTCTAAAGGTGATTGGTTGAAATGGATCTCAGCTTCATGTTATTCTATTTCAGGTCGAGAAGAAGGAAGCGGATCCTCCTGACATGCCTTCAAATTCTGTACCAGAGAGACCTTATCTTTGCACTGGTTATGACATCTATCTTGTGTGGGAGCCATGTATAATGTAAGTTTGTCATGCCAACAGTCCTTTTTCTTTTATTAGTTTCTCCCTGATTTCCCTCTTTATATTACTGTAATTTTTCAAAAATAGCCTTTTCCAACTTCAATGATTATGCTGTCAGTAAAGAATTGAGTGCAGTAACTGGCTTGGCTTTCTTTTCTTCTTTTTTTCTTCTTTTTTTTTTTTTTTTGTTTCTATCTGTTTTTGGTCTTATGGGTTTTTTCAATATTCCTTCGACTAATTATCGACCATTTTTACCTTTAAGGTGTGCAATGGCACTTGTTCATCAAAGAATTAGACGAATATTTTATGCTTTCCCCAATCCAATTACTGGTGCATTGGGAAGTGTTCACAGACTACAAGGAGAGAAAAGCTTAAACCATCATTATGCTGTATTCAGAATCTGTGTGCCTGAAGAAGTTCTTGATATAGCTGGAAACAGCAAGAGCTGCTGATGTCAACTGAAGTGCCAACCACTGTTAGTTAACAAGATTGGTCCAGGTCATGATAGAATTTAATTGAGCATTTTTTTCAAGGAATAGGATTAACTTTTGTACCTGATATTTACCAAGAAGATGAACGCATGATTTTTCTCTTAGCAAATGCAGAAGTTCCTTACAGAGCTTTGGACTTCAGAAATGTGCTCCTGAGTTGTCAAAGCCAATACGTATTGTGGCTTCATTTGAAGGTGTTGATGATTGATTCACAGATCGTTGACCTTCATGGATTAAAGAAAGTATTTCGTGTTTTTCTGCTACCATTTGCGGTGGATTAAAGAATTGGAGGGTGCTACCCCAGAAACAAAAAGAAATCATTATGAAAAGGGCACTCTGCCTGCTAGCCGACAACATAAGATGTTTGTGAGTGTTTGACCAAACAGAATTATTAGCCTTCATCTTTCAATTTTTGGGTTAGAAAAGGGAGCGAAGGTGCTAACCTTTACGTGGTTTTAAACAGGATTATAAGAGTTCCTGTGATGCAAATGAATGCAGGCTACGAAAGCATTATAGATAATAGTATTTGTGGAGAGTCCATTATTTGCAAGGGATGCAGCCAATAATTTCGAAAAATCAAGAATGGGTTCCGTCTTGCTTCAAAGGAAAAAAGGATTCCTAAAGTAAAACAATTTTGTCCTTTTTTCATATAAAAAAAAAAACAACAAATTTATCCCTTGCGTGCTCTATAAGAGTGGATTATATCTTTTCAATAAGCAAAAATATTACTGTCACAGGAGACATTTTTGCAGAGGCGGGCTAAGCCTGACCTATCCAACAGCAAATGGATGTCTTGACCATGGGGAGGAGTTGGTGAATAACACAAAGATCCTCAGAAAAAGCCATGAAATCTGCATTAATGCTAGCCTATCAGCAAATGAATGGCATTCCAAGTCTACCATATCCTTCCATCCAACGCAAGTCAAGAATATGAACAGTCAAGCCAAGAGAAACTTGAAAAGGTTTCATTTGATTTGAAAAAAAAAAAATATCGAATCTTTCTTCGAATTCATTTATATAAAGAATTCTTGCATAACTTCAGCCAAAATCTGAAACAGCTACAGCGCAGTACTACCAGCTCGACAACTCACTATTTCACTTGACGGCTCAAGTATCACTAGTTCAATTCCATCAGGCAAGAAACCTTCTGGGCTGATCACAACTTTGCTTTATTCTTTTCTTATCAGAACCCACCTTGTTCCTCAACTTTGCCAACAGAACATGGAGTGAAACAACATTATCAAATTATGACCGGATTGACTCTTAATTAGCATGCATCCTAGACTCTGTCAAATTTGATTTCCACTACCTTGAGGCAGAGATGAGCGCTTGTTGCAGGTTCAAGTACTTTTGACCAAATCGTAAAATATATTACCAGCAAGTTTGTGAATGTGATTAGTGACATTATGTAAACACACAAAAAAAATCACGTGTATAAAGTAAGATATCGGTGTACACAATCACCTCCTCCAACCAATTAAAACAGCAGAGAAATTTTTTATGAAAAAAGCTACAATTTCATGCAGTTTCAGCAACAACTCCAGAAATTTCCTATTTGGATGGAGGAAATATAAAGATTGGCTGACCAATGTTAGAGCAACTTTAATGAGGACATTTTACTTGATGCTACAGTGACAAGCCACCCAAAAGTAACAAGGAATGGCTAGAGAAAATGTTCTAATCAAAATTTAAAAAAGACACTTTGATATCCATTAGAATTAAATTATCCTCTGTATACAGTCCATTATTGCTGCTAATAAAACCTATGTTCTCAAAATACTTTTAAATCCAAAGGGATACACATACTTCCAACACCATATACCATATTCACCATGTGAAATTCAATTGGTGGAAATCTCGAATTCTATTTTCAACAAGCAAATTTGCTAAAAGAAAGGTTAGGAAAACACCACACAATTGCACTCTTATGAATGATTTTCAGATTAATTTATAGCAAAGAAAGAATGCGGAAAGACCATCATCTGTACAAAAGAGAAATTATGGCAATCATCATTCACATATGGAGATTCAACTAAGAATATATATAAGAAAGAGCATATAAGGATGGAATACAGATTTTAAGATTACATCACAACTCATAATCCATAATGTATAATTATAAACAAAACAATAACACAAGCCATAGTAGACAAATGACAAGCATGTGCATATACATTCTGTACACAGAATTTAATAAACTTACGTGATTCCATGTTGTAATTTCCAGCACATACCTCCACTATTTAATATCAGCTCACAATATCTGATGTGTTGCGTTCATCCATGTGAACCACTCCAAACAAACTGGTCCTTTTACTTTGAACTATAGGTGAATTTCTTTTTCAAATTTGAGATCAACGAGTACACCCGAAACCACCACAGATTGATAGCCAAATTACAAATAGAATCAAACAAATGGCCACATCAATAGCTAGAACAATCCTTACCTGGCGCCACCACTTCTTTCGAATACTTTGAGAGCTTGTTCTAATCCTCATTGAACCCAAATCCTTTTGTAGGGATATTGAAGAACCTACTCCAGCTTGATTATTGGAATCCAATGTAGTTGAATCGAGCTTAGCCCCTCTATCGGTAGATTTTCTATGCTCTTCTAACTCAATATCTCTTATTGTAATAACATGATCCTTTGACTTCCTTTTGTCTTGCTTGTTTGATTTACCTAACAAAGGGGCTTTGGTAGAACTGACAACTTCAATTTGTCCATTTGCATTAACAGGTGATGGAGAGAGGCCTAAGTTATCAGATGAGGAACTCTCACCAGCCCAACCATTGCTAGAGACATGCTCTAATGAAGTTATCAAGCGATGAATAACAGGCACTAGTTGTTCTTGTATATTGATCGAGTTCATACCGGAAAAACTTCCTCTAGAACCCTTTCTAGCTACCTTCTTGAATTCATCTCTTACATGCTCTAAAAATTGAAGCACACCTGGGTTTCCAAGACCCTCGTCAACAATCGTAAAATAAACAAAACCATCTTCTATAAAAAATGCAAAAGTTTTTTTAGCAATCGTCTCAAAATACCACTTGTGATATGAGGGAGGCCTTTCCAAGCACAGCGCTGCCACATTCTCAATCTCAATGTCTGCCCCACTATACACATACAAGGTGCGATTACCCTTTGCTACGCAGCAGTAATGGACAGTATTGTGCATTGAACTCATTTAAATGATACCTACCAAAAACTAGTCTAAAAAAGTCCTTATCTTGAATAAATTCTTTCGAGCTTCCCAAAAAAAAAGAGACACAAACTATCTATTTCTTTCTCCAACTAGTTTCATCTTTAACAAGCACCTGGTTTTGACCACACAGAAGGCAGTCCAAACTCAGAATTTTCAGGCATCTAAAGAAAAGCAATTTGGAAAAAGATAATCTTCGTATATTCCTCAACCAAGTGGGCAAGCTCTAAACAAAACACAAGAAATTAGTAGACAACAACGTCAAGGGTACCCAACAAATACCAACACAATTCTTCAACTAAGTATCCAAAGTCAAGAAAGACGTCCTCATGCCTCTCTTCAAACCATCAAAATCAGCAAACAAGCTACCCCCAGTTAGAGGTGTCCTGCAATTAAGTCAACAATCATATTATCATCAGATTTAGCACAAACCCAGTGACATAAATGAACACAATTTTCATTTAAGCCAACCCCGTATCCACTAACAGCTAAAACTACCCAGATTACATATACATAAAATTTGACCCAAATCCAACAAAAAAATTTCAAGTAAAAAGATCCAGCCCAGAAAAGTTGAAAACTATATCTAACCATCATTCACTAAAATCAAGCTCTTCTACTTCCCGGTAAATCAAAAGATGAAAAAAAGATCAACCCCATGCAAATCATAACAGCTAGAATTACATTTATGACAAAATTGTTAGAAACCAAATAGATCATATGATAAAGAGTTTGTGGATAACATCGTTTACCTGTAAAATTCCAAGCGGTAGGAAAGACGACCAGCGCAGAAACGAAAGAGGTTTGGTTTGGAAGGTGGATTAAAGAAAACAGAGAGAGAGTTATAAAGAAAGGATTGTTTTGACTGCAGCGCTGTTGGCTTAACAGTTTGACTCAATCACTTTGCCCTCTTTCTATAACTGTACTTTAATTATCCCATTAACTTCATCTCTTTGTTGTCGTTTGTCATTATGGTTATCACAAATTTTTTTTATTTTTTAATGTTACGAATACTTTTAAAATTATAAAATAAAAAATAAAACAATTACCCAGTCAAACTATTATATTTTAATAGCAATATTATATCCTTAAGAAGTTGAAAATTCTATAAAAATTGTATCATTGTTTCAGTGGCATTATTGTCATTATAATTATTCCATTGAAAAAGCTAGAGTAATAACAGAACGAGGTTTCCATGTTAATTTTTAGGTATATTCCAGTGGTGTAATGAGACCTGATTTCGAGTGAATTTGATATTGTGGTAATTGTTGTGGTTGTAGTTTGAAAAAAATTATTTTATAAAAAATATTTTTAGTTGAGATTAGTTTGAAAAAATAGGTGTTTGGTTAAAATTGTGGTTGAAATTGAGATTGAAGAAAAAATAATTTAATGTGTTTGGTTAAAAAATATTTTTTAAATTGAGGTTATAAAATAATTAAAAATATATATTACTATTAATAATTTTTAATTTAAATATTATAGATTTAACTACTGTCATTACATCATGAAATAAATAATATTGATATCAAATATTTTTTATTATTCCATTAAACTATGTGCAATGTCATCACATACGAAATTTATCCAACAATTACTATATTTTTCATGGTTTCTTAAGCGCGCAACAACAAAAACTGAATTTTTTGTTACGTCATCAAGCGATCTCCTTCTAATTTTTTGAATAGAACACAATAAAAATAAAAATAAAAACTGAATTTTTTTAAACTAAGCCGGACCCGGCAAGAACATAATTGGAATTGCGATCAAATTTCACAAATGCTACGTCATCATGCGATATCCTTCTAATTTATATAGTGTTATTACATAATATTAAATACTAGTTTTTCGAGTAAAACATAATTTTTAAAAAAAAAAATCAATAATTTCATTACGTACAAAATTCATTCGGCAATAACTACAGTTTCCATGATTTATCATGCGTGCAATAAAATTAGGTAAAATATCATCATGAATAAAATTGAGATTACAGTACGAGTAAATTTAATTAACCTTAAACTAATTTAAAAAAAAAAACAAAAAAATATATTGTTCACATTCATGTTCACGTGAATAATGCGAGTACAATTAATTAACTGCACTAGTTTTTTGGAAAATAAAAAAACTTTGAGTGCTGGTTTTTTTTATAAAAAAAATGTTCACTTGGTGAACAGTGCGCAGTGGAGCATGGCTCCACTATTCACTGAACAGTGGAGCATGGCTCCACTGTTAAAGTTCCTTTCCCACCACGAGAAGCAGCAAAATATTGCTTCTCAAAACATGCAGTCCAATCTCTGATTTTAGTGAGTCCTACCAGCAAAACGCATTTTATTTTTCTTAACCAAACGCTGTCATGTGTGGCTGCGGGTGAACCTCACCCGCAGCCACACTCCCAAACGGCCACTTCATGGAATGAAACTTGATTTATAGTTAAAGGTTAAAATTAAAAGAAGAAAAAAGATCGAAATTAACAACAACAAAAAAAGATTTTATTTGGATAATTTGATCCCTATAGTTTTTAGCATATCAAATGTTTGGTCCCATTTATTTTAATACTATATGTTTTGATTTCAAATTTTATTTTATTCATATTTTAGTTCATCAATATTGATAAAGAAGTGAGAAAATCACAAACAAAATTAAAAAAAGAAAAAGATCATATGATTTCATTTAGATAATTTGATCCTTATAGTTTTTAGCATACTAAATGTTTGGTCCCTTTTATTTTAGTATTGTATATTTTGATTTCAAGTTTTATTTTTTCTATATTTTAGTCCATCAACATTGAAAAAGAACTGAGAAAATCACAAACAAAATTAAAAAAAATGATTAGATAATTATATTCTGGCTACCAAAACGACCAATCTTTATGTGAATGAGTTCTCTTCTAAGTAGTAGCTCAATTGAGGTGATGTTTTCTTTCAAAGATGTTGGAAATGTAAATCAAGGTCCATTTGGTTTTATTTTATTTATTTGATTTTTATTTTTTTGTTGATAATTGGTTTATCAAAGTTTTTATTGTGTTTTGAGGTGTTTTTAAGTGAAAATAAATTTTAAAAAATAGATTTTGAGGGTTCACAAACTTAAAATATAATTTCTAGTAACCAGAGGTGGCAAAAAACTGACAGGTGAAGATATGTTGCATACCACTACAAATGACTTATCGCTTAATTATAAAAAAAAATGAAGTGGATGACTCATTGTCCTCTAACGAGGAAAAAAGTCAAGTGCAGATTTAGGCTTTCAAGCACGGAAACCCTAGCTTTTGCATCAGAGGCCACATAAGTGGGCTTGACATAACAGACCCATTACTTGTTGATATCTTTTTTATTTTTTTATTTCATTTAATGTTTTTCTATTTAAATATTAATTAATTACATTTTTTTTTATTTTTTAAACTATTTAGTTTAACTTTACTTTTAAAGCAATGATTTTTTTTAATATATTTTTAGTTTTATAATGCTTTAAAAATATTAGTTTTATTTGTCTTTGATTTTTTTCCTTTTATATTTTACATAAATTTGTATAATATATTTATAGAAATGGAAATATTTTTTATTAGAAGTGCCAATATATAAAACATAAATATCTTTTTATTTCTTAATAAAAAAAAATTATGATACATGATAACGCACTCATAACACATTTATTTCTTTCTCTTATGTTATAAATTAATTTTAAGGTGTAAGGTTTTAGCTTCTTGCTTTATTATTTAATTAGCGTTAACACCACTTTTTTTTTTAAATTTATTTTATTAAGTATAAAAAAATATTCTTTTGTTTTCTAATTTAAAATAAATATGATACCCAAAGACACATTCATAATAGAAGCACTTTTATTTTTTACATTAAAAATTAATTTTAAAACTTAAATATAATGCTAGTACTTATACTAAAAGTTATAAATTAATACATGCTTCAACTCTGTTTTCTTTTCTCTTTAATAGCTTTTGAACATTTTGCTCTTTTAAGGTATTAGCTTTTCTAATAATTTGTGCATCAATTTGGATTGTAAGTTGTTTATTGTAGTTTGACTTTGATATTTTTAGATTTACTTTAGTTGTTTTTATATACTTTTACGAGTATGCTAAGCAACACCAAATTAAAATGCAAAATTAAGTTCTTCTCTAATATTTATAAGAAAATCAGTGTAAAAATTATTTTATTATTTACCCTATAAGATTAATGTCTAAAACTTAATACAGAAAAATATATTTTCTTAATGTGTGCATTAAGAATAACTTAATGTACATTTATTTTCAAAACAACCTTGAATATTAAATACAACAACAAAATTTGACAATAAATATTTAGTATTTTTAGTCATTAATAAATTATGTGTTACTGTGTAAATCTTTTATACACGTGGAACGTCATCTGTATAGAAAATGAGTAAATCAGCTATGATAATAAGCCATTCAACTTTAATGGTGGATTGTTCAACTATAAAGATAAATTATTTGGCTATAATAGTCGAAACCTATAACATATATAGAGATACTAGTAAGTTTCTAGTAGATAATAATAAGAGGATGAGAGCTAAAAAGAGAGTATTACATTACAAATGAGTAGATTGCCCATGATGATAAGCCATTCAACTTTAATGGTAGATTGTTCAAGGAGAAATACCCGTATCTATTCGCCAACACAGGTATATAACCTAAATTTCGAGGATAAAATTGTTATAGTAATTGGGATCAAATACAAAAAGGAGGCTAGAATTCTGAATAATCTGTATATTATGAATACTTAGTCTTAACCTAAATATAAATAAGTATATATAGATTAAAATAAAAGTACTATTCTACCCTTAATAAATAAGATTACATAAATATTATTTAACATTTCCCCTCAAACTCACAATGCGGCAGCTACAAGCATCGAGAGTTTGCCAACCAGAAAATGAAAACGAGAGATGGAATGCGCCTTGGTAAAGAAATCTGCAATTTACAAAAAAAAAGGAACAAAAGGCAAAGCAATGGTGCTATGTTTGAGATGATGACGAGTAAGATGACAATCGATCTCAATGTACTTAATGCGCTCATGAAAAACCGAGTTATGAGCAATTTGAATAGAACTCTGGTTGTCATAATACATAGGAGTAGGATGAGAAAAGGAAATTCTCATATCAGCAAGTAACCAACGTAACCAAACAATCTCTTTGGTAGTAGATGTCATGACACGATATTCTGCTTCGGTGGATGATTGAGAAACAATAGATTGTTTCTTGCTCTTCCAAGAAATAAGAGAATCACCTAAAAAGATACAGAACCCGGTAACAGATTTGCGATCTGTGGGATCACTACTATGATCAGCATCAGAGTATGCACGCAACTCCAAGGAAGAGGTGGATGAAAGTAAAAGACTCTGAAAAACTATACCACAAAGATATCTCAAAATACGAAGAACAGCTACCTAGTGAACAGTAGTAGGAGAAGCAACAAACTAACTAACAACATAAATAGCATATGCAATATCTGAACGAGTAATGGTGAGATATACCAAACTCCCAACAATAGTGTGGTATAAAGTAGAATCTATCAAAGGTAAACCATCAGAAGAAGAGTACCTTGCGTTAACCTCAATAGGAGTATCTACAGTCTTGTTATCAGTAAGTCTAGCCCGCTCAAGAATATCTGCAACATATTTCGACTGAGAAAGAAGGTAACCTCTAGGTGAGTATGCTACCTCAATACCCAGGAAATATCGAAGATAACCCAAATCCTTCATTTCAAATTGTTTAGCCAACTCTATCTTCAAAACTGAAATAACATCAATATCATCACCAGTAATAATCATGTCATCAACATATAAAGACAGAATGATACGACCTGCATCAGTGCACTTAATAAAAAAAGCAAAATCATGACTGCTAGAAACAAAGCAAAGAGACGAGATCATAATAGAGAATTTCTCAAACTAAGCACGGGGTGCTTGTTTGAGACCATATAATGCTTTCTTAAGCTTACAAACATATCCAAAGTCCTGTGAAATACCAAGAGGGGGTGCTATATAAACTTCTTCTTGAAGATCTCCATTCAAGAAGGCATTTTTAACATCAAGCTGAGAAATATGCCACTGACGAATCGAAGCTATAACAATAAGAGTACG
>Ga0325403_1002853_pt1 | contig 15482 bp, 10 predicted proteins | sample PopdelMetagenome_19_FD_205665 | JGI IMG/M metagenome (GOLD analysis project Ga0325403, IMG submission 205665) | Populus deltoides microbial communities from Bellville, Georgia, United States - Xylem-PdKOR-R4 | ecosystem: Host-associated > Plants > Phyllosphere > Stem > Wood/Secondary xylem...
AATATTGTAATTTTGCATCCAGTGAAGGACTTTAACATACAAAAGAATTGCCACAGTCAGCTAACTTCATTTTCAGAGAACAATAATTTATCACTTTTGACAAATTCTGCATCTTTTAACAACTCAATTTGTTTTTGGAGGCTGTTGTTGGGTGGGTTTATGTGCAAGTACAGTACCTTTTTCTGTCAGTCAACTAACCACCTACATTATCACCTAATCAGCACTAATTTAAAAACTAATTACAAAAAGATTATCTCCAATCTCTTCTCGCTGGCACGTGAGGTGGGTCCACATCACGAGTCTTCATCAGAATTATGACTGTTTGATCTAAATCACATTGCTCGCAACTCACCAAATTTATCTGGCAAGCTTCGTTCCAAGATAATTATCCTCTACAAACAGAGTCACTCTGTCTGTCACACCTTATCCTCTACAAAAATCTCTAAAAAAGCATGATCTCCCTCGTTTTCTAGCCGTTAAAGTTAAAATTAAATTTCCATGATTGCCTTGGATTAAATCTAAAATACCTGCTAAATTAAAAAAAAAAACTACTATTATCTAAAATCATTTATAGTCCAGTCAACAACATCTATTATGATATTATTAGAAAAACCATTGATAGAATTAATTTTTTTATTTGATAAATTTTAGGAATTCTAATATTCTTTCATCTGTATGTAAACTATCATTTCTTATTTTAATATGCTGTAAATCGAGCTCAGTAAAAAAATTCTTTTGATTAGTGAGATAATTAATATTTAATTTTGGTGAAAAAACAAACTGCAGGACTGCATGGGGTTTACGGATACAAAGAAAACAAAAGCACAGACAAATCACATCGAAAAGCGTTATTAAAGTGGCCAGAACGACAATGTTTAATCCGCCGAACACCCTTTCCCACTCGCTCCAGTAGCACGTGAGGCAACGTCTGTATCATCTTACGGGTTCAAAAACAACACGCGCTTCAGCTTTCTGTGGAATTATTATTTTTCGTTAGTGTCAAAATTTGGCGGTTATGCTAGCACGTGTGTGTCACGTGGAAAGAGAGCGACAAACAAATATCTTGCGTGGAAGTAATGAAATTGTTAGAAAGGTTATGAGTGAATCACTCACACCTCACTTTACATATTTTACACAAGTATATTAGAATTAATAATTTCTAATTGATTTTTTAAAAAAATAATATATATATATATATATATATATATATATATATATATGTGTATGTATGTATGTATTCATTCAAAATAAACTAGTTGTTTTATAGCTATTAGAGTATTTCTGATAACTAAAGCAGTTGACCGGTTCAAAAGAATATGGCATTCGGTCAAGCAGTTCTTATAATTTTTTGAAGTGTTTATCACAGATGAATAATGATATACCGGTTTACTTGGTATGCCTAAGCGGTTGGAATGTATCTGATAGCTAAAGTGGGTTCAAATGACTATATCATTTGGTTGATCGATTCTAACAAAATTCTTCGGTATTCATTATGGATGAACAATGACCGACCGGTTTGCTTGGTATGCCCAAGTGGGCGAACGGTTCAACTTAAAAACCAATTTTGACAATTTCAAACATAATGAAACTTAAACATCTTAAATGTATATCAATTCTATTTATACATGCAGTGTAAAGTGTGTGGGTTCATTTTAGTTGTTATTGAGTAAAATATGAAAATATAATAATAAGCATGAAAATAAATCTTTAAAAATTAAATTTTCACCTGCTTTACATCTTAAATTTGTAGATGAATTTTTTCATTCAATTCTTTATACATGATGATGTAATTTTCATATAAACGTATTTAAATTTAATATTAGCTAAGCATATTATTAGTATATTTTTATTTAATTATTATCATCAAAATATATACAAATATTAATATATAACCCAAAAATCAACAACTTCTTAGTTATTTTTAGTTATCATCCATTAATTATAGCATTTAATTTACTTGAATTCTCTAACATATCAATTTACCAAATCACATAGGCAATATGTGACCGATTTTAGTATAAAAATATATTTCAAGTTAATAATATGTGTGTTGGTGCAAGAATTCGAAGTGCATTGAAATTATTACATGTAGTGCACACAAACGTTATTTATTTATTTATTAACTTAAATGAGTTTTTTTATATTAACTTATGAAAATATTTTCGCAAACTTATATTATAATTATCGCATGAATCTAAGAATAGAAAATAAAAATGGGGCAACTTTTCCTGTAAAATCATCGAAACCAAACTAACCATTACCATCTATAACCCACGCGTCCAAATCTCACTCCAACTCGGCATCCAGTTTCCATAACATCACCCGCACCCAACCAGCCCTGTATAATATAACAGGTGGAAAGGTCTCGGCGCAGTCCATTTCCAGGGAACGCCTGAACGGGTCTGGAACTCAATCTGTCGCGGGACCCTCGTAAAAAAAATTAAATTAAATAAATAATACGAAAATGTATTTTTCGTAACCGCGGCAGCAGCAACAGCAACAGCGACGGCAAGATATCACCTTCCTCTGCTCTGCTCTCTCCTCTTCTCCGCTCTGCTCATTAGCTTTGACACTCTCTTTCTCCTGCCTTTCAGAAAGCTAGCTTTCAACAACTCTCTCTTTCTTTTTTCTACAATGAAGAAAAAGAAGAGAGAAACCAAACAGCGTAACATCGCTGCCGCCGTGCTCCACTGGATTTTCTTTACGCGTCACTACTTGCTTCAGTTTCCGTTACTCTCCGCTATCTTCGCTTTCCTCCTTTTCTTTGCCGCCTTCTCTGTCATCTCTCCTCTTCCTCCTATCATCAACCACCACCGCTCCTCAAAGGTATTGTCTCTGCCTTTCCGATTTTCGCGGCCGTGGTTGTTTGTTTTGTTCGTTCTCATTTGAGCTGGACGTTTACGTTTCTCTTTTTATTGTTTTAATTAATTAATTAGTAATTACCAAGCTAATGAGAATGATTTTCTGTTTTGTGTTATGAGGTAGTTAAAAAATGGAGCTAAAGTAGACGAATCAACGTTTAGTACAGAGACGTCGCCGTTTCGTGTTCCTGTATGTAACTTATACGACCAGTCTTTGTTCTTTAGCACATCGTGTCTGTGTGTTTAGCTTTAGTTTGCCTGATTTTATTTTTTATTTTTTGGTTTTCTGAAATGGTTAGAGAAGTGGAGGGCGTCATTTTTGGAACTCAAGGTTATCGAAGTTTTACTATGGCTGCAGTAACGCCAACGATAGCTTTCAAAGTAAATTCTAGTGGCTTTAATATCTGTTGTTTTCCTCTTTATTTGGAGATTTTTGGTTTTGATAATCTTGTGTTTGTTTATGAATTATTGGAGGAATGCTTAGAATATTAAATATTAATCACATTGAGAAATTTATTAAAAAAAGATGACGAAGTTGGTCTTAATTAGAAAGCGGGCATGTGTTTAATCTGGGAGTGGCAACAGATTTCATGTCTAATCTTGTTCATTTATGGAGTTATGCTAGGGAATCTTTTTAATTTTTTGAGATATATTAAGGAGTATTTTTTCTTTTCTTTTACTTTTAACTGCTAATCTGATCAGAAGACTTTAGACATTAATCTGGAGTTGTGTTGTTATATGATGTAGCTGCTGATTTGAAAACGAATAGTAATCGGTACTTGTTGATTGCTACAAGTGGAGGGTTAAATCAACAGAGAACAGGGGTGAGTTTCTTACATTTTGAGTTTTGGAAATAAACTTGATGCAATTTTAGCTGATAGTTTACTGCCAATGGTGGGTTTGCCTTAAAATAGATAGGACGGTAAATTAGTTTGTGATTCTGAGATTTTTATAACCATTATGGCCGCAGATAACAGATGGTGTTGTTGCAGCTTATATTTTGAATGCTACTCTTGTTGTTCCTAAGCTGGATCAGAAGTCTTTCTGGAATGATAGTAGGTATGTCCGCAGATAACAACCTGTATTCATTGTTAACATTCTCAATTCTTTTTGCTCAAATATCAGCATGTTCATATTATTCTGGTGTTTGATGCAGTGATTTTGCTGAAATATTTGATGTTGACTGGTTCATTTCATTCCTATCAAAAGATGTTACTATTATCAAACAGCTCCCCACAAAGGGTGGGAAAGTTTTGACCCCGTATAGAACGCGTGCTCCGAGGAAGTGTACTCCAATATGCTATCTGACTAAAGTTTTACCTGTTCTTAATAAGAAGCATGTAAGCTTTCTGCTAAAAGTTCAGCTTGAAAATCGTGTTTCTTTAAATTCTATGTTTTCATTTTTTTTCTCACTTCATGATTGTACACGGTGCAACCTAATAATATGAAAAGCTTTAACAGGAAACAAATTTATCACTCTTACTTTTCTAGTATTGTTTGGTAGATTAATGAAAAGGTTGAATATGGATATAAATCACTGACTTATGAGTTCAATTCTTTCAACGTTGCATCAGCAATAGATGCTAGAGGAATTTGATATGTCAAGCTAATCAAAACATATCTGTATAATGAGTTGTATTATGGTTAATGTTTAGCTAAAATTTCAATCTATCATGATTGTGTTAGAATTCATGAAAGGATGAACAAAATGGAAAATAATATAACTACAGTTTCATCAACTTCGGTGTTTGTATTTACTTAGGTGAAACCCGGGAATTTTGGAAAGCGACCATCCTTGGCCAAACTCTAATTTCAATGTAGAATTTGATATACATAGAAGCAGGGACATACGAACACAATATTTGTGCGGTTGTGAAACTGAAAACCAATTAGGGAAAGCAGGGACAGAATATCTGAAACTGTTGGATGTTCATTTTGGTTTCAAATTTTGAAATATTTTGTTAGTTTCTTGTTTTGCAGCATTAGTTTCAGGGTATTCATGAGATTTTAAACTCATGAACTTTAATGACACATTGCTTATGTTGATTGAATACTGCTCGGCTTCCTGATTCTTTTTGTTTATGTTAACTAACATTTGCTGGCCATCCCTTGATTTTATAGGTTGTTCAGCTCGGAAAGTTTGATTACAGGCTCTCAAATAGGTTGAGCCCAGATTTACAAAAGCTAAGATGTAGAGTCAACTACCATGCTTTAAAATTCACAGACTCAATTCTTGAAATGGGCAAAAAGCTGGTTCATAGAATGAGAATGAAAAGTGAGCACTTTATTGCCCTGCACTTGAGGTAATATCCTTCTGAATGCTTGATTTATGGTAGTTTTCTTCTAGAAACTTTATTGTCGTTTGAATCATTGTCTGGCAAGTTTTTATTATTATAGAATTGTGTTGGGGAATTTTTTTTCCACCTATGCTAAGCTTAGAATAGTCAACATAGGAAAGGGTCAGAGCATTAACACAAATTTAACGTTATCATGTTATAGGTTTGAACCTGACATGCTTGCATTCTCTGGATGCTATTTTGGCGGGGGAGAAAAAGAAAGTATGGAACTCGGCGAGATCCGGAGAAGGTGGAAATCTTTGCATGTGAGACCCCTGTAGTTTATCAGAACACATTGCATATCCTAAATGGTTTTTGAAGCATGGCTGATATGTTTATTTTGATGTGAACGCAGGCAAGTAATCCTGACAAAGAACGGAGGCAAGGAAAATGCCCTCTCACACCAGAGGAAGTTGGTCTTACGCTGAGAGCTTTGGGTTTCGGAAGTGATGTTCACTTATATGTGGCTTCAGGTGAAGTATATGGAGGTGAAGCAACATTAGCACCACTCAAAGCTCTCTTTCCAAATTTTCATTCAAAAGAGACTTTAGCCAGCAAGAGAGAGTTGGCACCATTTTCATCATTTTCTTCTCGAATGGCTGCACTAGATTTCATTGTTTGTGATGAAAGTGACGTTTTTTCTACCAACAACAATGGAAACATGGCCAAAATAATAGCTGGTCGAAGGTATGTAGTTCTTTCTTTCTTGAAGGCATGAAGTTCGTTCCTTCTTTTTGTTTTATGCCTACAGTTTGTGCAGAAGCAATTCCAAGGTCTTATTAACAGGTGAATAATTTTCTCTTAGAAATGCTTATGCGCTCTTCTTGTTTTTGTTTTCAAGTCCAAACGGCTTAAACATTGAAGTATTCAATTCGTGGGGCTGGAAAAATTATAAAGTTCTCTTGGTGCATATTACATTTGCCTTCAAAATCTTTTAAATGACACACGAACTGTTCTACATCCTTGTAGTTTCCTAGACACCTTTAGTCTTGCTTTATGGCTATGGCAGCGCACTTATCCATGGCTACTTTGTCATATTTTTGTATTGCAGGAGATACTTTGGGCACAAACCAACAGTTCGTCCAAATGCTAAAAAACTATACAAACTGTTCATAAACCGACATAACAAAACATGGGAAGAGTTTGCGTCCAGGGTTCGATCTCACCAAATTGGTTTCATGGGAGAGCCAAATGAGGTGAAGCCTGGCAGAGGTGTGTTCCATGAAAATCCTTCATCCTGCATATGTCAGGATCCTGTAGCTAAGGCTGGGGCAGGTCTAAATCCTACCCCTCAGACTCTACCACGCGAGGGACATAAAAATGTGAAAGAGAATGCCGAGAGGAATGGGACTAGTGATGTGAGTGATGAGCACTCAATAGAGGACGATCATGATCAGGATGCGACTGACGTGGATTATGTGGACAATGGAAATGCGATCCAAGGTAAAGGCCTGGCTGGTGAAATGCTTTCGGAGGAATTCTTTTCGGACTGAGGAAGGAGACTGCATTTCTTCACATAACAAGAGTAATGAATTCTTTAACCTAACCCAATTCGTCAACAAATTCTTTGGGTCTTCATCTTGCCCCCTTCTCCCCTTTTCTTTTCAATGTCAACAGTTCATCGTCTTCTGCAGCTGGCATAGTGTGAAAAGAACTTTGTATATACAGAGGCCTTGGCAACCTTTTGTTTTTTCCTTATTGGTTGGCGATTCTTGCCGTAAGGTAAGATGGGTACATACAAGTAGAGGAGCATGGAGAATATACCAGATAGACAACTCAGCAAGGAAAATAAAATCGAGGGTGTTTTGTTTTGAGTAATCTATGTTGGAAGGGTGGTTAATCTTAGTCAATGATCCATCGCTATTGATTAAAAAAATCCCCTTATTTTAAATTTTTGCTATTATTATTATTATTATTATTTCGCGTCAATTTAATCAACTAAAAATCCATATAAACCACATGATGATTAATTATTAACAATCAAATTCTTGTTACCTAGATTCTTTCTTCTAATATATATTAATCTATGGTTGGTGCTGATGTTTAAAAAATAATCAATAACATGTTTTGCCATCTACTTGTGTGCATGGACTATGGACTCGTGGGAAACACCCACTTGCATTTTCTTTCAATTCTCTTGAATGCCTTGGCTCTGAGGCCCAGTAGCAATTTCTTAATCCTTCACTCTCCAATTTAATATGCTTTAAGGCATGGTATAGAGCTCAAGAACCCTAGGTTAAGCCGTGAGAATTGGAATGCCTCAAAATCAAATAATTAAGTTCTGTTTGTTAGCTGGGAAATGGTTTCTTAATCCTTCACTCTTCAAAAAACTATTTTTCATGAAACAAACGAGCAGGGACCATCATTAATGCCGTCATGGTGATATCAAGACGGAGACTACTGGATATGGAAGAGTAGAAAGGGCCACTTATGTCTCTGTAACGGGCTTGGACTTCTTGCAGAGCGTAGCTGCTATGAAACTGTGGTCCATAGCAGTGGCAAGCCCCACACACATAGTGATGCTCTCTCTGTCATCCACAAGGAATGAGCTGAAAGGACTGCAGTCTAGACCTGTCCACGCCTATTTTATGTTGACATGTCGTGGCCAGTTTGGTCTTGCAAAACTTATGATCTAGGTACGATTTAGGTATAGTATATTTCTACGTTTTAAAAATATAATTTTTAAAAAATAATTATTATTACACTTTCAAACATAGCCAATTGCTAAAAGCTTTCCTTTGAGCACAAGACCAAAAAATTTAATTTTTTTATTAAAATTTAATGTGTTTTATATTATTTTGAAGTGTTAATGTTAAAAATAATTTTTAAAAAATAAAAAAACATCATTGACATGCATTTCAACATAAAAAATTATTTAAAAAACAACCACAACCACACAATGTCTCAACCACGGATAAATCTTATAATATAACCTGTAAAATTATATTATATGTTAATTAGCTAAATATTTTTAAATATATAATTAAAACAAAATACAGATGTAAAAATAAATATAGCGTATAATCTTCAATTTCTTTTCTGTCATAATTAACTTTTCTTCCAGATTTGGAGGTGAAAATCCCAGGATGTCAACCCCTTAATTAGTTGAACCCTCCATTCAATTATGTTACGCAAGTTTGGTTTTAGCTTGACTAACTAAGATTACAGAAAGAAATAGAAATTAAGAGAAGATCAAAATCTTAAAATTGATAAGAACTGAACAAAAATATAGAATGGAGTGGTGCATGATTAGCCATTAGAAATAAATTATAGAGAAATGATTACTGTCTCTTTTTTCTTTCGTTTTTCCTGAAAGATAAGGAGATGGAGAGGGCCATCAAATTTTGATACCACACCAAGGAGGAGGAGCCTCCTAGTCGCTCTATCACTGTCAAAATCATTTGGAGGTCCTTGCACGAATTTGATTGGAAGCCAGCTTTCATGTCTTCCAAGATTTTAACTGCTGTTAGTTCGGAAGGTTAATAATTATTGGACTTAAGAGTTAATCCGAGTTAGAGTTAGGTTTGATATCAAATCATCTCGAAGTTTAAAAAGGTCAAATCAAGTTGGCCCAATGAATAACTCGTGATCTTTTTCAATCCAAGCTGAAATCTTATTTATTTAAAGGGTGATTGAGACAACGTTTTAACAAGTGTTTTTAAAATTTTGAATTTTATTTTTGTTTTAAATTGATTTTTTATGTTTTTTCTTTTATTTTTATCTATTGATATGAAAAATAAATTTCTTTTTGTTTTTAAATTATTGTGTTAATTTTAAAAATAATTTTTTAAATATAAAAATATTATTTTATTATATTTCTAAATAAAAAAACACTTTAAAAAATAATTACAACTACTTTCCTTATTGCCCGTGAACCGACAAAACATATTAATAATCGGTGATTTGGTTAGAACTCCTCCTTAATAACAACTAATGATCTCATTTATTGGATCAATGGACCCTATGAAAACCAATCACTTTGGTTGGTGAAAGAAGGAAAGCGAGAGGCAAACCTCGAAAGGTCCCTTGTCTGTGAACCTTCTCTCGGCCGAGCCCTCGAGCAAGTTTCTATCACCACACCAACAGGACAGTTAGTATAATTTTACGAGTCATCTCTTTTTAATTTATAATGTTATAAACAAGCAACGAGTACTGCTGTGATCATTTTAGACTCCACTGTGTTTTTGCAAAAAAGCAATTGTATACCAAACACATCCTAATTCCCATATCATATGTAACATTGTCTTTCTGAACAAAAATCTAAATAGGTTTCCATCAGAAAAAAGAAAATATTGATTGTGGATTTGCTATAGAAGGCCTAGCCACTGCGTGGCCTGCAGGGTCTGGCGTTTGATTTCTCGGAGGCCAAATGACAACAACTTACGAGTAACGAGGAGACTGAGGAAGAGGCTCGTCAGGATTTTGTATGCTTAGTGAACTGTTTGTACCTCTCTCTCTCTCTTTCTCTCTCTCTCACACATGCATAACGTACCAAAATTAACAAGGACTTATCTTGAAATCCGCATGCAATGCCAGCACAAAGCCACCGTTACTCAACAACACATGCCCTGGTCTCCCTAGCAAAGCACTCTTTCTTTACTTCTTGTGTGTCCATGTGGATACTGTCCTTGTAATAAGATTTGTAGTTGCCTCTTATTAGCAGTGTTCGAGGATTAAAAAAAAAACTGATAGAAATAAAAAAAGATAAAAATCACTCCTGACCATGGCATTGGAATACTTGGTTTCCCTTAAGAAGCCAGACATTAACTAATTAAGATTTAGAGTTTAGAAGTGCCCAAAACAAATGAAAAAAGTATGTTCATCGGTCTGCTCAGCTTTCCCATATTCCTAAAAGAGCAATATGATTAAAACTGGCCTCACGATCTGGTTTAGTGGAGTTGAAAAGGTGGATGTCTATGGAGGATTCTGCATAAAGTCCCCATTATTTTAGGCTTTCTATAGATTGGTAGGTCGGTATGGATATTCTCACCCTCAATATTCCTTTATTGACTTTGATTATGTTTTGTTTTGACTTCACTATGCTAATCTTTGATTAAGAACATCATCACAGCACTCTTCATCATGACATGTTTTATACAGTACAGTACTACGCTTATATTAAATACATTTATTTTTTCCCATTTACAAATCTTACTGCAAGAGAGAGGAGAGTCATTGAACTTAACCCTACCTATGATCCGGCTTAATTGAAGTAGGGCTGTCTGTTTTACCATTTTTTAAAAAAATAAGTTAGAACGGCATTGTTTTGCAGAAAACTATTAAAAAAAGATCTTTCAGATTGGTGAGCTAGCTAGAATAAAAGGGAGTTTAATCAGATTATTTATTTATTTATTTGAGAATGGGAGCATAATTAATCTTAAGAACCAGTCGGTGGTGCATATCCATTACTCAAACCTCACATACCCAACGGCACCTTTCGATTCGCAGGAGAAAGATTGTGGAAGACAGGGATCAAGAATATTAGTTTAGATTAAGGTAAAGAACTGCAGTGGAAGACAAGACCACAGATTAAGATTTAATAGGAAACTGAACCTTAAAGAAAGGAAAAGACCTAGCATTGTTTCCAACAACGAAGATTTTCATGGCAGCTTGCTCCACTTCTTGAACGTGAGGGTGCAGAGATGCAAAGTGAAAGTGAGTGTTAAGAGTCTTCACCCAGCTCACTGATCACTCGGTACTTTTCACAGATTAATAGGCTCTTACTTAAAAAGAAGAAACAAGTATACTTTGTCACATGCATACTTCCCTCTCGAAGGACCCCCCTTTGCCCCCACTGCATGTTAAGCTGTCCATCCTTCTTCCCATTCTTTTGTTTTTTCTTGCATGTTGTCAAGGACTAGATCAGCAGAGAGAGAGAGTGGGGGAGAGGGGGAGAGGAGCTCTGTATAAAGAGTTCTTGAAGGGCACCATTGACTAGGAGGGTTTTTGGTGATTATCGGTACTTTAAACGGTTCAGTTTTGATGGAAAAAAAATGTATTCAAACTGAATTTTGTTCTTAAAATTTTGAACCGAACAGAACAGGATTGAATGAAAGAATTGATTTTATATTTTTTTTAAACCGAATAAGTTTAATTTAATTTATTAGCCTTGTAATTGGGCTATTTTTGACGGGTTTTGATCTACTAATCTTTATTTTATAGTCTGGTTTTGTAGTGTAGTTCGGTTTGATATTTTTATTTCTAAATTATGAAACCAATATTCAATCTAATCTAATTAATTTTTTAACTAAAATTATCAAAAAATATTAAAAAACCATTTAATTTAATTAATTTCAAATCAATTTTAACAAAATATCTCAGATAAATCGATTAATTTATTCAGTCAGTGTGTGACATGGCGTGGCTCCGAACTTCAAAAAATATCCATGTGGCCGGGTTACATTTTCTTTTCCCGTGTGCCTTAAAACTAAATTCTTTTTCGTTGGATAAAATGAATTTTATTTTCTTTATCCACTCGACTGGCACAAACTTCAATTCCTTAGACAGAGTAAATGTTCAGAAACAAACACCGCAGTTGTTTGAAATTGTATTAGTTTTTTTTAAAAAATACTTTTTTCTATTTAATTTGTTTTTAGATAATTTAATATGTTAATATAAAAAATAATATATTTTTTTAAAATAATATATTATTGTGAAAATGACGTGACAATATGCAAACAAGTTCTGTAAGTTGAATTATGTATTTGACAGCACTCATGAAATTAGAGGTGAGGTCCCATGCTACTGAAACCATATACTGGAAACAAAACAATACCAATCCCGATGAGTTAGGGCCCGGGATCTTTGCAAACAGAGCGCCATTAAAATCTTTTGTTTTTATTTGAGTTGGATTTAAGAAAAATTATAATTACATGTAATCTGAGTTAATATGTACCTGTATTAGAATTTGGATAACAAGTCCATGAAGTAAGTAAATAAAAAAAAAATCTCTTTTTAAATGAATAAAATAACATTATTCTAAAAAAAATCCAACAAGTTTTTTACCGGGTTTAACTCGGCTACTCTTAATCACAGATTAATTTAAATCTTTAAAATAATTATATCGAATGAATTTTGTTTTTATTTCTTGTAAGACCTGACTCGGGCAAGATTCTGGTTTGACTTGTCGGGTTGGTTTTGATTTCATGGCTAGAATCAACTAGCTTCTATATATATTGACGAGTCATTTTATATTTATGTTAACATCTTATTTTTTGAAATTAATATAAGTGTTTGAGTTAGATTGTGTATATCTCGATTAATCCCACAAGTTTTGAAATTAACAACCAAATAAACCTTTTATAACCCTGAAATTTATAAAACTTAAATTGATAACCTCTAAAAAATGAATTTAAAATCTAACGAGATGATCTCCAGCGTTCATTTTTAGATCATATTATGCACAGCACAGCTAAAAGGTACTCTTCACTGGAATTACAGTGAGGAAGGCGATGGAATTTGGAAATAATTTTGAAGTCGAACCTCTGTGGTTTATTTAAAAGCTGAAAGCTAAATCCGGGGAGTTTAGGCACATGAATGGTTCAGCACAAACTTTAAGCATCTCTCACGCACATGACACAAACATGATCTGCTGAGATCATGTTCTATTCTTCTTTGACTGCATGACCATCCGTACACATACACTCAATTATATTATTAGTAGATTTGTCTTGCCTTGAGTAATCCTTAATTAATACTAATATCAATGGAGTAACAATATGCCCCCACCTGCCATGGCTACTCTTCCAGCTGATCAATGCCCAGGACCTGGTGGCCCACTGGTGTCCGACACCTTGGATTCTTTTTAGATGATGGTTCTCCACTTGGAGAGTGAATATGGCATTGCTGGCTAGGGTTTTAGCTACTGAGGTAGGTGGAGGAGTGTGTTGGTGTGCTGTTAAGAGGGATGGATCGTGAATAGATTGGGGAAATTTGATGCACCAAAGGGAAATATCAATGGTGCAAATTGGTACAATAAATTGTGTTTCGTCAATTTTTTTAAAAAAATAAATATCAAAAGGAAATAAAGATTTGGTTTTGGAGATAAAGGATACGTACAGACATAAAATACATCTTTTTTTTTTCTGGATTGATTTTAAAATTAATTTATATATTTTAAAACCATGAAATATAGAAAAACATGTCGCATGTATCTTTACAATCTTTATATTTTATATCTCAAAACAATAATTAAAGTCTACCTAAACATAAGATGAACAGGCTCTATTGTAGGGTGAGCCAAGCATGGTTGAACAACTACTAGTACGAGATTCTCTCTGCTGATGCAAGTGATTAGGTAAAGCTCTCGTGCGTGAGGTGCTAGTATGTGGGCGTACATGTATATTCTAGCCTAGAGAGAAGAGGACAAGGTTCTTTGCAGTTGATTGAGCGTGAGATTTAGTCTAGCTTTCTTGCTGATTTAAATAATGAGACCATACGAAGTCGTCGTGGCCTTATCATGCAAACAGTGAATATGCTTGCCGATTGACGAGGCAATCAATGTGCTAATGGGTTTTTTTTTTCATGATCAGTAAGTGTACCTTGAAGATGTCATTCTCCAGGAAGATTTCATTTTCAAGCCCTGGTTTTCTCCAAGGAAAAATCATGGTAGATCACAACAAGAGAAGATTCTCAGCAAGGATGAAAATGATTTTCTCTTGTTCTACCAGGAAAAGATTTCATGTTTCTGTACTGTACGTGGTTAATTGCCATTTGCCAACAACACATCTAATCATGAAAGAAAAGAAAGTAAACAAATCATGTCATGATGCCCGATCGCTATTGGCCTGACTGTTGTGTGATTTGATTGTGCCACTGAAAATGCCTGCAGAAATTGGTTGGTATCGATTTTTCTTTAAACAAGTTTTTACATCAATCTTTTCTTTAAATAACTTCAATCTTTTTTTAAAATATTCTAGCAAAAACATTAAATTTGTTTTAAAATAACGTTGATTTTACAGTGAAAATGAGATAAATTAATATAAAAATTTATTAGATAGCAAGATTAAGACTGTCTATATTTTAGGGTCATTTTTAGATTTATTTTTTCCTTTATTTTACATTTAGGTAGTTGATACTCTCGTTGGCATATAAAAGAATTTGCCAACTTTTCATACCCACACAGAAACAACAAAAAAAAAACTATAAAATTTAAAATTTCAAAGATAAAATTATGAAGAAAAAAAAATATTAGCGATGAAAAATATTTTATTCACGTCTTTATAACACTAGAATATACTTAGATATTAAAAATGATATTTTACAATGTTCGAGACTCATGCGATTTGTCCATGTTACTGTACATTACTGTAGCACAGCGCTTGCGCTACGGTGATGTACAGTAACATGAATAACGCGCATAAGAGCGTATTTGGCAGTGTTGTTGCGGGTGCTTTTCAAATAACTTTTCGTACCAAAATGCATGCCAATGATTTTTTTTATTTTTTAAAAATCATTTTTGACATCAGCATATCAAAACGATCCAAAACATACAAACCATATTTAATTTTAATAAAAAAAAAATTCAAAATTTTTAGAAACGCCGCCGCAGCCGCAGCCGCAGCCGCGTTCCCAAACATAACCTAAGTCTCGAGACATGGTAAAATATACTGTAGCACAACACTTGCGCTACAGTGATTCACAGTAACATAAATAACACCCGTAAGTCTCGAGGCATGGTAAAATATACGCTACAGTGATATACAGTAACATGAACAATGCGCATGAGTCTCGAGACAAGATAAAATATATTTTTTAGTATATTTTACAATGATATGAACAATGCACATGAGTTTAAGGACATGGGAAAATATTATTTTTACTTGAAATATTTTATAATTGTAATTACAGCTAAGAAGTCATTGGATTATAGTATTCAACACAATTTTATTCCCAGTCTGACCTAAGATCTAAACCATGGTGGTTGAGAACGAGGGTTGTCCTCCTAGCCATCTGCTCATATATATGCCAGAATGGCCCTGTTTTCAATTTCGACACCAGACTGATGACTGCAACCCTTTTATCCAGTTGCACCACATGAGGATTCTCATTGAATTTTGGACAACGGGACACTAAAGTTTTATTCTTGGTGATGGCTTTTTCATTGATACCCATTTACCGAAAGCTGTTCATGTGAGTCCTTTACTTTGCACTTTAATTATAAAAAGGTCCAGAAGTACAAAACACCAATATCGCTAAAAGAATTTGAATTTTATACCAAGAGAAGAGAGAACAAGAAAACAACTGCAAGCACTAGGAAAATCTGAATTTTACACAAGAGAATATA
>Ga0325403_1002856_pt1 | contig 15479 bp, 7 predicted proteins | sample PopdelMetagenome_19_FD_205665 | JGI IMG/M metagenome (GOLD analysis project Ga0325403, IMG submission 205665) | Populus deltoides microbial communities from Bellville, Georgia, United States - Xylem-PdKOR-R4 | ecosystem: Host-associated > Plants > Phyllosphere > Stem > Wood/Secondary xylem...
ATAATTGAGCATTATAATTTTATTTTTTATGAGTTATTCTGGCCTCATTTTTGTGGGTGGGTGTTTTTTTTAGGGGCAAATTATCTTTCATGTGCAGGTCATTATAATCATTTTTTCTTTTTTAATTTGTCTCACTTATTGTTGTTTTTCTTGTAACCAGTTTAAGTTATGAATTCTTTTTAATATTAAAAACCCATGTCATAGCGTTAACCACCCTTCTATTATATGTTGGTAAGCATTATTTTTTTTAAAATTCATTTTTTTAATAATTTCAGGTATTGAATTACAAGATTCCCCTTTAAAATTCTTTCCTTGAATGAATAAGATTTCTCAGCAAGTAAAATCTTGAAGAATATTCCTCCATACTATTCCGAACAATATTTTATTAAATTTTAATTTTTTATTTAAAATTACTTTTTTATCTTTTAAAATTATTTTGATATAATGATATAAAAAATAGTTTTTTTTTTTAAAAAATCTTATTTTAATATATTTTTAAATAAAAAATATTTTAAAAAGTAAAACTTTAAGGAAAGAAGCTTCCACTGACTTTCCAATCTTTCCTTTTCCTCTTGATTGCGGTCGAGTCGTCGTCCGTCTTCCATCGAAATAAGAAGCCCTGCATTTCAAAGCAAACCCTAATTTCCATCAGACTTCTCGCAAGGTACGCTGCCGTTTCAATCCTCTCCAATTTGAACTTCGAAGAAAGGTAACCAATCATTCATTTGGAAAAAACCCTAATCAGAAGCAAGCCTTGATTATTTGTTATGCTTGTCGATTCCACGAGACCAAATTATTGTCCATCGATTCTCTGTTTCGGTTTCTTTGAATTATTAAATATTGAATTGCAGTGAAATATCTTTAGTTATCTGGTATAGCAAATGGAGAGTCTTGAAGGAAAAGTACAATTTACATCCCTTTCGAAAGAGAAGAATACGTACCTCCATGTTAATGAGGACTGTAACGATCCCTTTTTATGGCCTGTGCCCAAGGGTGTGAACAACAACAACAATAATAATCAGATGGTTGCTAAATCCTCCTCGATTGGAGATTATGTCGCTTTCGAATTTCCCCAAGATTACATTGGTGATTCTAGTTATGATCGTTGTGCTTCCGCCAACTTCAATGCTCCTCCGGAGGTGGAGGTCAACTTGAAAAACGTGTTAGGTGGGATCGTTGCGATTTTAACTGGGCGCAATAAAGACTCTAGTAGCAGTAGTGTTTCTGTAAATAAACAGCAGCCCGGTTCAGATGTTTCGTTTCTGGGCTCGGAGAAGAATGGGGACACATATTTGCACTCTTCTGTTTATATTCCGAGTGCGCCGCCACTTCTGGAGCCGAATGGGTTCAATTATGCAGTGTATAAAGCGGTGTTGGAAGCTGAACCACCTGAGTGGTTGCCGGATAGCTCTACTACAGTTTGTATGCAGTGTACTTCTCCCTTTACAGTGGTTACTCGTGGAAGGCATCATTGTCGTTTTTGTGGTGGAGTTTTTTGCAGAACATGTACTAAAGGACGGTGTTTGTTACCGGCTAAGTTTAGGGAGAGGAACCCCCAGAGGGTTTGTGATGCCTGCTATGACAGGCTCGATCCTTTACAAGGAGTTCTTATTTGTACCATTAGCAATGCTATGCAAGTGGCGAAACATGATGTAATGGATTGGACATGCATGAGAGGATGGTTGAACCTGCCAGTTGGTTTGTCAATGGAACATGAGATATATAAAGCATCCAATACATTGAGAAGCTATTGGCAGGTGTGTTTTTTCGTTTGTTTCCCAAGTTCTTTATATTTGACAGATGTTCAGTTTCCTGATTCTTGGTCTCATGAGTTACATTTTACTCACTAATTGCATGTCAACCCTAGATATGGCGGTAGGGTTACAGTTATCTGGTGACAGTGTCTTATTATGCAATTCTCAACTAGCTGAGGAAGATTCAGTGTTGTATTTATGTTTTCATTATCTTATCATGTTAATGTCAAATAGCCAAAATAGTTGGTTATTCAATTATATTTGTTTGTTGTTCTTCTTCATTCAGGGACCAGTTCTGCCAATGCCTTGTGTCTTTAACCTGATCATAGTTTTGTGTATTGGCTTTCTGAAATGGGCAGGTATCTACGCTGAATCCTGAGAAGTCCATACCCCTAGCAGTTATGAAAGGAGCCAAAGGCTTGGCAATCTTAACGGTTGTCAAAGCTGGTGCAGTAGTTGCTTACAAATTTGGAACTGGTTTAGTCATTGCTCGGAGATCAGATGGATCATGGTCTGCCCCTTCAGCAATATGCTCAATTGGTTTAGGATGGGGCGCTCAGGTAAATTCTTACGGCATTATTTTTCTTCTTATTTGAACTTTGGATTCTTAATTTTTCTTGTTTGTGTGCTTTTCAACAAATTAGTGTTTACATGTGAAAATGCAAATTGAGCAGAAAAATTTCCAAGTTTTGCTTTGTGTATGGAGCATGAAAAGTGTCTTTTACCTTTTCTATGATAAAGTGATTGTTAGTATACTTTTCTGCTCGTGCTCTCTCGATGATGCTGTATCTGTCTTCTCTCCTTGTTTCCTAGATTGGAGGTGAGCTAATGGACTACATAATTGTGCTCCATGATTTCAAAGCTGTGAAAACGTTTTGTAGTCGCATGCATTTTTCTCTTGGAGCTGGTTGCAGTGCTGCAGCAGGCCCTGTTGGGAGGGTGCTGGAAGCAGATCTTCGTGCTGGGGATAGGGGATCTGGCATGTGCTATACTTATAGCTGTAGCAAAGGTATTTTATTTTGAGATAGGTTAAGCGTTAACTTCTATCTTATAACAAGAAGCCTTTTGGTTGGCACTAAAACGAAGATTTGAAGCTAGATATTATTTAGTTTTACAGCTCTCGTACTTTTGAGAGAAGATCTTTAGCTTTTGACATACTTTTTGGCCACAGCTTATTAATGCTTGAAATGTCGACAAATCTAATGAAATTTCCAGTTTGCATTTTCAAATCAATGAAAGTTGTTTTGGATGTGACGGTGATCCTAGGGTGGATCTCAGGTTGAAGTTCCAAGGGGACTGAATTCATTTTTTAGGATGAAGCTAAATATATTAAATACTCTTCGTGTGGGGAATTGGCCAAATTTACTTCTAATGCTCCTGGCCTCCCTGTATGTATAACTACTTATAAATATGCTTTATCCGTAGTAGCCCATTTGTTTTACGTAAAATCTTCGGCAATACATTACGGAAATTATGTGCTATGTTCAGATACCATTGAAATGTTTTTGGCAGTTGTCTAGCTTTTGGCGTGCTCTCCTATTCTGCACGTTGTCAATTATTTTGGCCTTCTCTCTTAAGCCTGTGCTGTGTTTGAAAATTTATGACATTTGATCCTCTAAAGTGTTTGACATGTATCAGGGGCATTTGTGGGAGTGTCGCTAGAAGGAAACATTGTAGCAACGAGGATGGATACCAATCTAAAGTTTTATGGTGATCCTTACCTCACAACTGCTGATATTCTTCTTGGGACTGTGGACAGACCTAAAGCTGCAGAACCCCTATACGCTGCTCTCAGAGAACTGTACTCAAGTCTACTGCATTAGTACTTGTGCCAGCCCGCCTTTCATGTAGCATCCAGGCTAAAAGCCTTGTCGCATCGTGATAGAATTCTCTGATGAGAGATGTGCGCTTGCCCCGAAGCTTAAATCACCATCTTCGAATCATAAAAGTGTTTAGTGTACAGGACCATTTCATGTGACCAACGACAACCCGTAATGTCATACTTCTGATATTTCATTCAAATGTCTCTGAAACAGCCTGATGGTTGCTTGTATAGACACTTGTATATATACAGTTCCATAGTGATTGTTTGTGTATAGACATTTTAAAATCCTTTAGGATGATTACTCTGAGGAATGGCAAAATGCTGAATCTGCATCCGTAGTGATGCTACATTAGATTTGAGCACTCGCCTGTGGTAAATTTGAGCTTCCCTTTTTCACGCGGCTAACTGGTAATGACATAAGAAGAAGCACGCAGAAAGCTAAATCAATTACTCTTCACAGAAAAATAATAATTCCGCGTTACAGAAATCAAGGTGAGAAGTAGCATTGGCCATATTATAAAAGTTAACAAGTGGTCTGTCTACTCGACAAAAATACATTCAGAGGAGGGTGGAGGGTTTAGTTTAAGAAGAGAGGAGGTCTGATGAGTTGGAAAGCTTTCCTCAAAAAGTTTCGAATTCGTGGAAGGGTGAACGGAAACCACCACAGCTTTGGAAAAGGTCGATTCTCCTACTTTCCATATTGTTTTTTCTTCATTGATCTATCTGAATTACAATTTTGTTTAAAATTATAATTCTAAGTGTCAAACTATACCATTTTCCAAATATATTTTTAAACTTATGTTATTTTTTCTAAAATTTTATACTAACTATATCTTTTTTAAGAAAAAGAATCAACATTCAGAGAGCAATGGAATTCTGACGAAGTCAGCTAGAGGGTTGAACACTCTTATTTTTGTTTCTATCCCACCATTTGAAGTTTGAACTTCCGGTTCCTCTGTTTATTTATTTAAAATATTGTCAATACCAAGGAATGACTTTCTCAAAGAACGAAAACAAAATTAATAGGAATTATATACACAGAAAGAAAGAGACTTTTAATATACTGTCGGTGAGAGAAATACTAAACGAAAAGTCGGAAATTACATTAATAATAATAACTAATAATAAAAAGCAACTTGGAATTCGAAAGCCACTACTATCAGACTATCAGTATCTACTCTCTACTGTACTGATAGTCTATAAAAATAAAAAATAATGGCTGGCTAGAAACAGGAAGCTCTCAAATTCAATTGTTGTCGATGACCATCGAATTGATGCAGCGCAGCTCCCGAAATCAATAAAATATCAAAGAAATTCAAAAGTAGAAAGATAGCACCCTAAAACCCCACAACACAACACACAACAATAAGAAGAACAAAAGAGAAGATCAAGAATGAAGCCAGAAGTTTTGGAAATACCAGAGTCAAAGCCAAAAGTGGAGATGCCCCATATTGTAATCGTGGATGATCATTATCACGACCAGTTTCTTCCCACACCCTTATCAAACAAAGGCAACACAGAGGACGATGCAATCTCTGTTGAACAGTACAGTGAAGATCGTGACCTTAATATTGCCATCATGTCTTCTCGCAATTCCAGCAAAGAAGCAAACTTTTCGGGGTCCAAACCAGAGGTGGCTCAGATTGTAAACCTTGATTATTATCATGATAGGTTTCTTGGCATGCCCTCATCAAACAAAGGCACCGGAGAGAATAATGCGATCTCTGTTGAAGAGTACGGTGAAGATAGAGACCTCAATATTGCTATCCTGGCTTCTCTCAAGTCCAACAAAGAAGCAAACTTTATTGATCCCTCTCAAGATTATTTCTACTACTATAATGTTGAGGATGATGATATAAAGGTACTCGATTTCTTGCCTGAAGTCATTCCTTCTAGGAAACAAAAAGAACCCACTTTTATAGAATCAGTGGCTGAAAAGGGTCAATCTTCAAATTCTCAAAATGACCCAGATTTTGTTTGTCAAATCTGTGTCGAACCCACGATTTTAAAGAATTCATTTTTAATCAAGGGTTGCACTCATGCTTACTGTACCGAATGCATGGTCAAGTATGTGTCCTCGAAATTACAGGAAAACATAACCAAAATCTGCTGTCCTGTTCCAGATTGTAAAGGCGCATTAGAGCCTGAGGATTGCCGTTCAGTTTTACCTGAAAATGTGTTTGGTAGGTGGGGTAATGCTCTGTGTGAGGCTGTGATTCTTGGCTCTCAAAAGTTTTATTGTCCTTTTAAAGATTGTTCTGCAATGTTGATTGATGATGGAGAGGAGGTTGTCAGGGAATCTGAATGCCCTAATTGTTGGAGAATGTTCTGTGCACAATGTAAGGTTCCTTGGCATTCACAGATTAGCTGCGAAGAGTATAAAATGCTGCACAAGGATGAAAGAGAGAGGGATGATATACTGTTGATGAATCTAGCAAAGAACAATAACTGGAGGAGGTGCCCAAAATGCAGGATATTTGTCGAGAAGATAGAAGGTTGTAGATATATGAAATGCAGGTATGTTTTGTTTGTTGTTTCTTTGCATAGTATTCAAAAGGGTTTATGATTTTTGGTGATTTCTGATTGATTATTTGGCTGACATAATTTTATTGTTAAATGCTTCTTTATATTGTACATGTAGTCGCGATTACTTAATTATGAGGGATGGAATTGATAAATGTTTTTGCTGATTGTTTTAGCAGCACGCTTTCATTAATGTTCTGTTAGTGAGACATTCTTACCAGGAGGTTTCGCCCAAAATTTACTTTGTAGATGTGGATAGGATCCTTTAAACGTATCTGAGTTAATTGTCAAATTACAGATGGAGTGATCTTAAAAAGGAAGAACATGAAAACGATTAGTGGTTTATTTATTAGAGAAAGCAGTTTCCCCATTCTGTTGTTGTTGAGTGAAGCAAATGTTTCATATTGCATTGCTATGCAGCTCTTGGCACCTCCAAAATTGCAACATTTTTGGGTAACAGCTTCCAGGATTATGTGTTCTACTCTTTTGTTTGACGTTCTAAATTCAACGCTTAAAGCCCTGCGAGAGATTAAGCTTGTTTGGGAATGCGTTTGAAAGCATATTTTCTAAAAAAATAATTTTTTAAATATTTTTTTTATCGTTTTGATATGTTGATATCAAAATTGATTTTTAAGAAAATAAAAAAATATTATTTTGATGTATTTCCTAGCAAAAAACATTTTAAAAAACAATCGCTACAACACTTCCAAACGAGCTTTAAGATATGACTTGTCCCAAATGTTTAGCCTCGTGCCAGACTTAACCTTTCCTCTTTCTATCTACTTGTGTTTGCCTAACAATTAAGTGTTTTCCTTTACCTAGAGGCTCCCCGCACTCTCTCTTGTTACGAAACAAGTGGAACACACAAGTAGAAAAGATTAAACTTATATAAACACAAATTATTATAGGAATCAATTCCAACCTTTATTAATCTCAACAACAAAGAAAATACACGAATCTGCGTGTGTTATGCACAAAACTTGCATGCTATACACCAAACTAGCATCTTGGAAACACTTAGTTGCTAGGCAAACACGAGTTGATCGACAAAGGGAAGGCTGAGTCTGGTAGGGGGCTAAATTGCTGCATAGGAGCTGGAAAATTCTGATGAGAAATTAACCCTGTGACACTGCCTGTAAATGTTGGAGATAATGAAGCAATGTTTCACATTGCATTTCCGTTGGTTTTAGGTCACTGACTTTTCTCAGTTTTGAATTAATGATAGGTGTGGAACTCAATTCTGTTACAGCTGCGGATCTACTGATTTAAATCCAGTAACACATTACTGTTATAAATGTAAGGGAATTTGGTAGGGAGACTAAGAGAAAGAAGATACAGAATGCAGTGTGAGGACAAATCGGGAAACAACAGAAGTTGTGGGACTGAATTTCAGGATTGTGAACTCTAGGAACTGGTTCATGTTGTAGTGAATCCAAATTCAACTATGAAGGCTGTATCATATCTTGTTATTTGTATTTCTAGAATGATCAAGCCAGTTGTATGATCATAACGTGCCTTGGAATGAATTATATTTGCAACTTTTATTGTATCTGTGTCCTTAACTCTGTGTGTTTGTCTTTTTCTTGAATTGCACCATTATTACCCAAATGTAGCTCAGGAGTGTTTTTTTAATGTAGGGCTCTGAACTTTATGAAGTAGGATTGGCCTTTTAATCCTCCTGGCAAGCTCTTAAAAGTCTAGAGATAGTTTTACTTTGCCATGCAACTAATAAAAATCCTGCAACCTATCACAGTGATGATGAATACTCTCTGGCTAGGATTAGGGACATTTGTATTCTTTTTGTTTGTTCAAAGTGATTGGAATGGTTCTTCACTTGGTTTAGTTCTCTGACATTTTTTTCCCCTCGTTTTTAAATTGAGAATAGGTGTGGAACTCCTTTCTGTTACCGCTGTGGATCTACTGAAATATGTACGGGAACACATTATTGTAATAGGTGTAAGGCATAATGTATATGCGTTTCTCAAAACATGTGTGTGTATATATGCAACGGAAATTATAATTTAAATATTATAATATAAAATATATTTACTTTGTTAATTTAATTTATTATAGAGATTATTTTTTTTTATTCATCTATATAGTGATGAATTATCTCTCTTGATTACATAAATATCTTCATATAATTTATATTATGTTTAATATCTGTCTATTTGTTACCCTTGATTCTATAGATTAATACAATTTAATTTATTATTAATTCAATAATTAATTGATTTATATTTCAAGATTAGATAAAATATCTAACAACTTGTTATGATCACTTAAATATGAGGAAAATCATAACTGGTTTGACTTAATCCTTTAATAATTAGTTTCTTAATATAATTATTGTCAATTTATCAAGAATGTTCTGGTTTAGATATTATTTTATATAATATGTTTGCTTTGTCATTTTATTTTAGTTCTCAATATTATATTAATTAAATCTTGGAATAAGAATAATAAACAATTTAAGTTATTATCAATTTAACAATTGATTGATATATATTTCAAAATCAAATACAATGTCTAACAACTTATCAAGATTTTTTAAATACTAGAAAAGTCATAAATGGTTTGATTTAACATTTCAATGATCAGTTTCTTAGTGTATTTTTTATCAAGAATGTTTCAATTTAGATATTATAGCATGAAACATGTCTGCCAATATTTCAATTTAGATATTATAGCATGAAACATGTCTGCCTTTTCAATTCATTGAAATGAAACGACGTCGTTTTGGTGTTTAGGGTTAGTTTAGGTTTAAAAACTTCTATTTCAATTTCAGCCCTCAATCTTTTTATTTATTCAATCAAGTCCTTAATTGAATTTTTTATTCTAAGAATTGATTCAATTTCACCCCTACCAAATTTTAAAATGACTTTATGAGTTTAGTGTTTTTTTTTTCAATTTGGTCTTTGGTCTTGGATATTTTCGATTTCATCCATGTTTGACCTTTATCCTTCTAATGTTTTCAATTTCATCCTTGATGTCACTCACTTAAGTCCTCAAATTCACATTCTTTTTGAAAAACGGTATTTAGTCTTGAATTTCTTTAATTTGGATCTAATTGACCCTTAAACTTTGATTTTCTTGCAATTTTGATCATGATTTCACCTATTGAGTTTAGAAAATTAAATTTGATCCTTTAAAATTTCAATCTTTTTAATTAAACTCAAATTAAGCTTCCAAACTTAACTATTTTATCAATTAAGTCCGTAATAAAATTAATTTTACCCATTAAAAGCCTAATTAAGTCCTTACACTTAATTAAATTTTTTAATTTGGCCCAAATTAATTCAAAAATTTAATTAAACCTTTAATTGGGCATATGATTAACTTGGTTTCTCCATATATTTGAAACCCTTTTCAGCCTACTCTTGTCAAGTTGTCAATCTTTTTGTTATTATTATTTTGATTTTTAAAAAGAAATGGTAAATTTAAAGGGAACCAAAAAATTAGGAATGACAAAGGGCAAGATGAATCGGATATTTAAGAACAAATAACTTTTTTTTTTTTTTGCTTGAGAACAATTCTCATATTATCGTACCTGTCCAAAAAATTTGATCAAGTTAATTTGTTAGCATCAAGTATGCTATGTAGGGATATGTTACTATTAATTTTGATCTATCAACCTATTCATGTAAAGATAGCGAGTATTAGTTTCATGCATACATATTTAAAGCCAAATTAAGATAAGGTCTTTAATCTTAACTTGCTCTTCCACTCTTTTCTTGCAAATTAATAACCCGTGTTATTAATTTGGGACATTTCACTTAGATCTCCTAGTGAGATAGAATCTCATTTAATTTATATGACGATAAGTAACTTAACAAATTAAAATAAATTAAATTAGATAGACAACATAGCTTATTAATCACATCTTCATGTGACTTCCAAATCACTTAGGTGACAACTCTTTGTCTAAACATATAAAATCAATATGTAATTCATCCTTATATGATTATAAATAACTCATTCAAATCATATAAGTTAGTTAAGTAGGACATGATTTTATAGTATTAAACATATTCGATTAATAGTAACCTTGAGTAGCTTAACAAGTTATCCATGAATAGAACTCTATTTTTATGCATATAAAATCAGAAGGCAGCAAATCATGTTCTTAACATGTACTTGATATATTAATGAGGGATTTATAGTCAATTTTAATTAAGTCTCATTTCATAAAATTATTGATATACCATACATAATAATTATATATTAGAATAATATGCTAAGGTGTATGTTATCGAAGGGAATTAGTTGGTCAAGACAGGCAATTGTTGTAAATCTTCATATGTCATTTGTGGACACCATGATTGTATCCTTCATTACTATTTTTTTCGGTCTTGGATTACAAAATAATTTTCATTTCTAAATTTTTTTATTTCTAAATTACATAAAATTCACATAATTAATTAAGAAATCTCGAGCTAAATTCATTATAACCTTATAAGAAGAAGAAGAAGAAAAAGGGACACACAAATCCTATTTAATATTACAATCATTCAACTATAAAAATACAATCACATTGTCCTTAATATCCATAATCATTCATCATGCATAAGAACATATTAATATGCATAATAAAAATATTGCATCTTTCAACTCTAATTAATGGCTTTTACTTTAGAAAACCATTTTTATATACATTATTTAATTAAATATTTTAATTAAATCCTAATCATATTAGTATAATATAAAACTTCAAAATTTTGAATTAAACATTTTAATGCAATCATAATCTTATTGAAAAAATCAGTTCTACATTAATTCTACAATTAATTTAATTTAGGGTTTTATTTTTAATATGAAATCATTGTCTTATATATGGAGAGGAAAAGTCGTAATTTAAGCCCCAAATGTACTAGATGTAACTAGATATAAGTTACAATTCTACCTCTAACAAAGCTTTAGGGAAGAATTATAATTCTGCCTCTATCTTATTCTCCTTGCTACAACCGGCGTGGGCTGCCTATGCTGGCGACAACCTTCAGCAATGCTGCCACTACACTTGGTGGCAATGCAGGGTAGCAAGCAGCAACCCTCATGCTGCACCAGCTAGCAGGCACTGCGTGCAACAGCGCTAGGCACTCCTATGGAGCTGCCAGTAGAGACTGACTATGTGCGTAGCGCAGCCAGACATGCCAGCAATACTTGTTACTATTGCAGCCACCTAAAAGCAATCTTTAATTTCAGTGGTGGATTCGGACTAGGGAGTGTTTGGGAAAGTGGTGACTTTTGTGGTTGTGGTTGGTAAAAGTAGTTTTTAAAAAATTACTTTTTCTTGTGGTGTGTATATAAAAAGATGTGTTTGGTTAAAACTGTGGTTAAAAGTATTGTTGTCTAATAAGTAATTAATATGTGTTTGGTTAAGTTGTTTTTGAAAGTACTTTTGTTAATAAAATTACCAAGAAGGACATGTGTTAATTTTCAAGTTGTTAGTAGCATTTGTGAGCATTTTTTTTCATACATAAAAGAAATAACAATGTTACATTATTGTTGTTCTTCAATTATCTCATTAAACTATCTGCTATTCCATCACGGACATAATTCATTCGAGAAGATCGCTGGTTGCCTTGGCTTTGCGGACATGGAAAAACATCGGCTAAAATATCATCAGGAATAAAATTAGGATTGCGATCATATTCTGTAAATGCAAAATCTTCCTGTGACTTCCTCCTAATATAGTTATGTAGTGCCATTGATGCCACTACAATCTGCACTTGCGATTTGTACGGATATGCCGGCATGTTCTGTAAAATTCTCCACCTTTGTTTCCACACTCCAAATGCACGCTCAATGACATTGCGAAGTGACGAGTGTTCACGATTGAATCGCTCTTCCCGGTTGGTTGGTTGCCCTCGACGCCGAAACTCTTGGAAGTGATATCTCTCACCTTTATATGGACCGAGATATCCATACTCATTTGGGTACCCAGCATCAACTAAATAATATTTTCCTAATAACAAGGAAGAAAATTATAACAAATTTAATAACAAAAAATATAGAATACACATATTTTAAATTTAAATAACAATTAATTATTTGAATAGATTTACCTTCAGGAGGTTTTGGAAAATTGATAGTTGGATTATCAATAGCCTCCAGAAAAATACGAGTATCATGAGCGCTACCTTCCCATCCTGCCCAAACAAACGTGAATTGCATATCAAAACTGCATACGGCCATTACATTCTGTGTCGGCACACCTTTTCTACCGATAAATGGCACTTGATTTTCCTGAGAAACAGAAGCACAAACATGTGTGCCGTTTATCGCACCAATGCAATTCTACACAATACGACAAAACACAACATTAACCAACATGTCATAAATAACGACTAGCAATATCTTAAATAATTTTTTTTGTCATTGGTTGTTATAAACAGCATTTGGCTCACCTTAAAATGAGGCATAAATCTCGGATTCATTGCAATTTCTCGTGGAGTGTTTAAAAATTCAGAGTCCTGTGGTTTAATTATATCTACCGCAAGCAAACAAATTGTCTTCAACACCTCATTAAAATTTCGACTCACAGTTTCGTCAGAATGTTGAAATCTTTCTTGTACTTGTCTATTTGTTGCACCTAATGCAATTGTGTACAAAAACATTGCCACCTTCTCAATAACACTTGTCCTTCTTGATGGTTTCAGCCCATACTGTGTTTCCAAGTCATAACAAAGGGTTTGTAATGTCGTTGCATCCATCCTAAACATGTTGACACACCGTTGATGGTGTCCTTGTACGACTTCATTCAGCCATCTCATCCCTGTATTATATGAAACCATACAAGGTTCCTTATGCACATAAGTAACATAATACATGTGTAAAGCACTAGCGGTGCATAACAACAGCTTGTTACGATCATTTTCTCGTAGCCAAAACGAGTCACCCTCATCATCAGAACTACTTTCGTCTTCGTTTTCATCACTATCATCATCACTGTCACCATCATCATCCGTTCCGTTCGAATCATCCCCATCATCATTAACTCCACCATTACCACCACCATTATCATCGCTGGCACCTCCACCACTACCACCGGTACCATTACCATGGTAATTAATATTATCAATCACATGATTCATAACGGTATCATAATTGTCGTCATAGTTAACACCAAACATAGCATCAACCCATTCATCTGCCATATCTACCTTCACAAATTCAATTACAAACATTTGCCTTCATACCAATTCGTACCATAAATATTCATACTAATTCGTACCATAAATAACAAACACGATAATTTATATATATATCGATTAACAACAATTCAGAAATGTTAGTCCCATTGTAATATTATGGCATATGCCTGTTATGAATTGTACAAAAACAGTGAGCGTGTTTGATTATTTGTTATAACACATAAGGAGCAAAAGTTTTTTGAAATGCTTTGTTAAAGTGTAATCATCAAGTACAATTATATGAGGAAATGAAGAGGGAAGCAACTTGGAAAAATTAACTGCACAATACCAGGAAGGAAGCGGCCTATACAAAATTAACTGCACAATTCCTGTAAGAATTATTTGCCAAATTCTTGGCAAAATCAACAGAAATGTTTAAAAAGGTGAAACTTTCCAAAAAAAAACATCTAAGGGGTCATTTGAATATTCAGTAAATATTACACAAGGGTTGTTGATTGAAAAACAAAATGCACCTTGCCGTATGAGAGCTGTAAAAACAATTAATCTATTCAAAAAGTTGATTCAAATAAGAGTAACTTACAATTATAGGTGATTTTTTGTAAAAGCTCCCAAGACTGAATGTTTTTCTTGCTGTAGTTTTTAAAGTTATGTTCATATTGCACACAACATATATTATATAGGGAACTGCATGTATTGTGGGACAAAAAATTAACCTTTATACACTCACAAGTTTACTATACCAAACTGTAACAAGTTGCCGGAATGCCCATACAATATGCCTGACATATTCTCTTCCAAACTGTAACAAGTTGACAGAATGCCTATACAATATGCCTGACATATTCTCTTGCTGTTATGTTTTTCCTACTGTTCCTGCACTATATACACTGTGCTAGTGTCTTTATTGTGATGTTTTTATGCAGTTTGACTTGCTTTTCAGTTGTATGTACCCAATCTCCTTTCAACCTGTAGCCTTATATAATTACTATCAAGAAAACTAAAGCAACTGGAATATTGTGCTGTGCTGAACACTTACAATATATATAATTATATCTACCATTGGGAGCCATAGCAATTGACAATAATTATTTTGTTTGTTTCGGCCAATAAGAACACAGTTCATCTAACATTTTCGAATAATACACACAGTAAGGAAAAACAAAAGTCTGACATATGTTCCTCTTAAGATGGTGCAATCCGGTTGGTCCAGGAGGAAAATTAACATAATATTCAGTAAATATAGCATAATTTTCTATATATTAACAGCAAACCAATTACCCCAGACAACAATTCTCCATCAACATTCATAATAATGAGTGCTTCAACATCATAGCAGAAATCACAAGAAGTTTACCAATATTTCATTACATGTAAAACATGTTACATTGGCAATCCATAAACACAATAAAAACCATTGATAAAAATTATCCTCAAACATAACAGCAAATAACATAACAAGTGTTACCAATATTCCATTAAATTGTAAACAAGTTAGATTAGTAATCCGCAAACATAAAAAAGAAAGGTGGTTCTCTACCGAAATCAGCACTACTCTTTATGCTTCAATACATCATCCTTTTCTACCCATTATTGCAAACCTGCACATCATTTGGCAACACAACAAAACTCTCATAACATGCAGTTGTTTTGAAACAACAAAAACTGAAAGCATCATTAAAGCAATACTAACCTTCAATTAGTGCTTTTGACTTCTCTGGTACATGTTTTGCAGCCATAGGTACTTCCTATCAAGATCTCCTATTGCTGCCCACATCTCTCTTTTATTCCTCCTAGACAAGTACTCCGTAGCAAAGTAATATAAGTCATCACCGAAAATAATACCGGGTATGGAATGGATCTCCGCCATCACCTCGCTAATGCTACACCCTATCTTATCCCTCCTATCATTCTTTGTCGAAACATCATCAACTAGTTTATCCCAACGTGAAAGCATTTGAGCTCCAACTCCATGAGGTTTTTTGCTTTTCTTTGTACTCTGCCCACTACCTTGCTCTCTTGCTTTTCTCTTTCCACTGCTATTTGTGGTACTGCTATTTCCCATATTAACTCCAGCAACTAAATTGCAAACATCATCTGTGTAATTGGGAATGACATCCTCCTCGGAATCACCACTTCCTTCCTCTAGATTTTCTTCTTCATTAACATGAACATCCTGAGTGTTTTGATTCACAACATCATCATCAAATAATACTCCGGAAGATG
>Ga0325403_1002857_pt1 | contig 15478 bp, 11 predicted proteins | sample PopdelMetagenome_19_FD_205665 | JGI IMG/M metagenome (GOLD analysis project Ga0325403, IMG submission 205665) | Populus deltoides microbial communities from Bellville, Georgia, United States - Xylem-PdKOR-R4 | ecosystem: Host-associated > Plants > Phyllosphere > Stem > Wood/Secondary xylem...
ATCCTTAATTGCATCATCTACAAAAGATAATTTAAACATTTAAATTCTTAAACACAAGATGTTATATAACAATAAAATATTATTTACTCTGAATACATAATTAATTTAATAAAAGACTTCTATATATACATCTACTTTCTAGTTTGAGGGTGCGAGGTACCTAGTAACATATTCATATGGCGTTTAATTCATGCCCAATAATATGTTACAATGTCGCAGTCGCACAAATTAATTACCCTAGCTTAAAACACAAACACATAAGATATTATAAAGCAAGCAAGGGGCCGATCCCATGAGGAAGGTTCAAGTCAGATTTTTATGCTAGATGATATGCAATTTAGGGGGGGTTGGAGGTTATATAGGCTAAAACAAAAGAAAACAGAAAGAAGCAATCAATGCTAAATCAAAGAAAACCAAAATTTATCAAGAAAAAACAAACTTTGGTCGCAAGTAAACATCCATATGCAAAAATCAAAATTGATCATGGAAACGAAACGTCAATTTATACTTTGAATATTTATCTTTTTTTATGTTGATTAGTTAACAGATCCGTTGTATAACTAATCCTGTCCATTAAACAACCACAGTGTCCGCACTAGTAATTTAATTCAATGGCAGCCTTAAGAATTAGATGAGCTGATTAATCTAGATTGTCTACAATAATAACTTAGAGTCTGCTCTAGCAATTAAAATAAACAATTATAGAAAAAACAAGCATAGAAGAACAAACATATTTATCATATAAACTGAAAATAAAAGGTAAAATAAATCTCACGGTTCTTGAAATTCAAAGGTTTTCGTGTCCTTGCAACCAAGAAAAAGAGTTTAGCCTTGCATGTCTACTAAACAATTAATCAAAAAGGAAGAAAACATGATTTCAGGTTTGTGGAGGGGACTGGGCATTTTTTCTCTTTTGGCTGGCTTCCTTCTCTTTCCTTTCTCTCTTTCTTTTTATATCTTAGGAAACCCTAATCCCTTTTCTACAAAATAGTCCTTTCCTAAGTAGACACTTTACATTTAAGTAGTTCAATAACTATTTTCCTGAAAAAGAAAAAATAGCCTTGCATAAAACCTTCAAGCTTTTACTTTTCACTTAGAGGAGCTAAATTGCAAAAATAAAAACTTGGATGTCGGTTTGGATGCTTAGGGAAGTAATTTGGACCTATTTCTTCACAAAACCTATCTACTAGCAGAATTCATATGTCATCTTAGAAAAATCATATCTCTCTTAGTAAAATTTTTTTCCTCAAACATACGGTCAGATTCTAAAATTTGAATGCATGTTTTTATACGATAAATTAAAATTGAATCTTCATCATACTTTGAAAAATACAAAAAAAATCATTTAATGCGTATCACAATAAATCTGCAATTATTCGTTAGGATTTGAACATAATTTCAAATAAAACTTTTTTTTTATTTTCTTTCGTGTTAGGATAGTTAGGTTTTAATATGATAAGATAAGAATCTCCTTACCAAAGATGACTTTTCTTAAACCTTAAATATACCTTTTTTAGGCTTTAAAATGATTATGTTTTAACTTGATAAGATAAGAATCTCTTTAATGAGAAGAACTTTTCTCGAACCTTAGATAGATTAACGAATAGAAACACGACTTAGAACAAACAATAGCAGCTTATCATAAGTAAGGTGCACTCAGAGTTATACATCTTTTATTTACACAATTAGTCCCCCTACCTGGACTCTCATAGACTATTAGGTTTTCTAGTGACCATAATATTAGGTGGCGACTCCCACTACTAGAAATTCGCTTAATACCAACGGAATTACCGACGGCCTACTTCTGTCAGTACTTTGAGGTCACAATTACCTACAGACTTTTTCCATCCTTCATTCCGCCAGTATATACCGACGAACACATTCGGTCGGTATTTACAGACAAAATGACGAACAGAATATGCAGAATTAAAAAGAAAAAGGCGGTTCGCTGACGTGGATGTTTTTCGGGTGATTTTACCGATGGAATCACCGAGGGATTCAAAATGGTAGATACGTACAATGATGTGACCAATTCATCATTTAACATCCCGACGGAATCACTGAGGGATTCAAAGCGAAATTTTCATACAGTGACGTGCCCTGTTTACCGTTAGAATAGCTGACGGAATCACAGACGGAATAATTCTGTCGGTGAGTCTGTTGGTAAAAGTTAATATATGCCCACTCTGTCGACTCTCTCCTCCTGTATTTCTTCTTCTTCTTCCCAATCCCAACTCTCCCCTACCCTACTGCAAACAACCAGGCCCCCTAAAAAAAAATCTCCCTCTTATCAGCACAACAAGTCATATTTCTTGAAGTTTTGTGGTCACAACATCCATGTTCTGATTTACCGATGAATTTTATCAGTTTTTGTAAGTAATTCTATCTTTTTAAATTTTAACATTTAAATGAAATTTTTTTTTGTATATGTATTTTGTTAGTATATTTACATATTTTATTCTTATTTCTCAAACAAACTTGTAGTATATGAATGTATAATTTTATACTTGTTATGGTTTGTTTTAAATTTTGTAAAATTATATTTATTTGTAAATTGTTGAAACTTTATTAAATTACCGAATTACATGTGTTGTTTTGAAATAATTAATAGCTTGTTTAACGGGTCCGCTTTAATTTTTATTAATGGTATTGCGGAGTTGTAATTTCTGTAAATTTATATGTATTAATTTGTATGGATGTTGATAATTGATAATGAATATTTAATATTTATGAGAAGTTGTAAATGGTTTGTTGGATAATTTCGAGGTAAATCAATATTTTTTTGCAAATTTATTTACCTAACATAGTTAATTAATGCATGTTGTCATCATAATTTTATAGAGGTTCGATAGAAGTCATGGATGATCGTTCATAGATGTATCAAGATTCACCACAAGGATTACGGAGGATGGATTAGTGTAACAGGGTTCAGGGTTTTATTAATTTCACAACATCTATTTCCAGAAATTTTACCGAGGGCGGTATTAGGTGTTCATGTAGGAAGTGTCAAAATAAAAAGTATCTGCATCCAGATGTTGTAATGATGCATCTACTACACAAAGGGTATATGGAGAATTACCGGTATTGGTATGCACATAGAGAAGTATTTGTTAGTAAGAAGAGAATGGGAGAAAGGGTGATTGGGTCAACTTCTAGTGCTAGCAATGTGCATGAAGCGACAAATGACAACACTAATCCTTACAGGAATATGGTTATGAATGCAATGAGAATGAATTAAGGTAATGTCAGTCAATGTCCAATCATAGAAGAAGAACCTAATACAGATACAACTAGGTTTTTTAATGTGTTGAAAGATTCTGACGAACCATTATGGGATGGCTGCATGAACCATAGTGAATTATCGGCCGTAGCACAGGTGTTCACCATCAAGTCAGATCACGAGTTGAGTGAGGCCGGGTATGATAAAATTATTGAATTGGCGAGAAGCATTTTACTTGAAGGGAACAGGCTGAAAGAGAACTTCTATGCTGCAAAGTCCATGATGAAACCCCTCGGTTTAGGATACTAGAAAATTGACATGTGCCCTAACTTCTGCATGTTATACTACCTTGAAAATGCTGAACTGATTAAGTGCATGACATGTGGGCATTCCCGTTACAAACCCATAACTGGCAAGGGAAAGACACTAGTGGCATATAAAAAACTTAGATACTTCCCAATCACGCCTAGACTGCAGAGGTTATTCATGTCACCAAGGACTGCTGAGCATATGACATGGCACCAATCACATGAGCAGTTGATGGAGTGATGGTGCATCCTTCTAACGGCGAAGCCTGGAAACACTTTAACAATATGCATCCTCACTTTTCAGCTGAATCAAGGAACGTGCGTCTTGGGTTGTGTACAAATGGATTCAACCCATTCGGGTCATTTGCTACTCCTTATTCTTGTTGGCCGGTCATACTCACGATTTATAACTTGCCACTGGGAATGTGTATGAGATTGGAGTTCATGTTTTTATCTACTGTCATACCCGGTCCAAGCAACCCGGGCTGGAATATAGATGTTTGTCTTCGACCGTTGATTGAGGAGTTGGTATAGTTGTGGTCCTTTAGAGCTTTGAATTATGATATATCGAGGAAACAAAATTTCCTTATGAGGGCGACATTAATGTGGACTATCAATGATTTTCCAGCTTATGGAATGCTTTCTGGTTGGAGCACGTATGAGAAACTAGTATGTCCATACTATATGGAAAACAACAAGGCATTTATGCTAACAAATGAAGGTGAAGCTTCTCTTTTTTACTGTCACCGTCGTTTCTTGCCACATAATCACAGGTACAGAAAGAACAGAAATGATTTTTTTGTTGGCAGAGTTGAAAAGGATGTTGCATTCCCGCGTCTTTCTGGTGAAGAATTGCATGATGTTGTATCAGAGTACGGTGACATTGTGTTTGGCCTTCAATCAGGTAAGCAAAAGTTTCCTGGTTTTGGTTTAACCCATAATTGGGTAAAGCGAAGTAGTTTTTGGGAGCTTCTTTATTAGAAGGCCAATCTGCTCTACCATAACCTTGACGTCATGCACATTGAAAAGAACTTGTTTGAGAATATTTTCAACACCGTCATGGATGTGAAGGGGAAAACAAAGGACAACATCAAGGTTAGATTGGATGTAGCTTTATTCTGTAACTTTAAAAATATAGAGTTGGTTAGTGATGCGTCACGGGTCGCAAAACCAAGAGCAAGCTTCGTATTAGAGAAAAACGCACAACTAGTAGTCTACAAATGGCTTAAAAGTCTGTGTTTTCCCGATGGACATGCCTCAAACATATCAAGGATGGTTAATACGGAGGAATGCAGATTGTATGGAATGAAGAGTCATGACTGCCACGTGTTTATGAAAACACTCATCCCATTAGCTTTTCGTGATTTGATGCCAAAAGGGATATGGGATGCACTCACGGAGATCAGGCATTTCTTTAGAGATATATCTTCCAACAAGTTGAATGTTGATCACATTTTGAGGTTTGAAACGAATATCGTCGGGACACTATGCAAACTTAAGATGATATTCCCTCCATCATTTTTTGACTCAATGGAGCATCTCCCCATACATCTACCATTCTAGGCAAAAGTTGAAGGACTGGTCTAGTATAGATAGATGTACCCATTCGAACGGTTAGATATTACAGTTGCAATGTAATTCATACATAAAAGTATTTTCTTTGTTTTTCTTAATTGAAAATATTTGATTAATTCAATGCAGGTACTTCTTCAATCTCAAGAAAAAGGTTAAGAATAAGGCGTATGTTGAGGCTTCGATATGTAAGGCTTATACTGTTGAGGAGATCTCAATATTTATCTCGTACTATTTTGAATCTCATCTGAGAACAAGAATCAATCGTGTTCCTTGGCATGATGATGGCAATGAAGTGCCTTCTAGTGGGAATTTGTCAATATTCTCCAATCCTGGATGACCCACACCTAAAAATGTTGTAAGAGAAAGATATTTGTCGGAAATAGAGTTCAAACAAGCACACAATTATGTTCTATTTAACAGTGATGAACTGAGACCTTTTATTCAGTAAGTATATATATGCGTAATACTAATTAAACTTTGTCAATAATATATATACTTGAGATTATATACCTCAAACATATCATACTGTCACTATCACTTCAGACAATATCGACAAATTTGCTATCCAATAACTCATAGCTGACCGAATCTCAAATCTTTCAATTACAAGATGAACAATTTGCCACGTGGTTCAGAACACATGTAAGTACTATCACAAACTCATCCTTACTTGTAAAATTATTGTATGCATGTCATTACGAGAAAAATATATCTTGTTCATTGATGTACATTACATACAAGGTTTATCAAATGGGAAGGAGTGCTGCTAAGTCATTGTCTTCACTAAGCCTGGGCCCTAAAAGAAAAGTTAAGTGCTACAACGGGTATTTTGTTAATGGATATGTGTTCCATACTGAAAAATATGGGCATGGAAGAAAGGCATACAACAACAGTGTTTGTGTTAAGGGATCGACTAGTAGTGAGTTAAAAGTTGACTATTATGGTAGATTAGAAGAGATTGTCGAACTGCAATATCATAACGAGCAGAATAGAGTGTTTTTATTCAAATACTATTGGTATGACACGATTGACAGAGGAATCAGAGTTTATCCGCACTATGGTATGGTTGAAATCAACTCAAAAGCTAGACTCCGCAACATAAATGATGTCTTTGTTTTTGCAAAGCAATGTCAACAAGTTTATTACACATACATCCGTTTTTTTAGAAAGGATCGATCAAGAGTGGATTAGTTGTCCGTTTTAAAAATGAAACCTAGGGATCGTGTCGAGCTTTTTCAGGATGAGAACGAAGACACAAGTGTGCAAGATGAAGTCTTTCACGTTAGTGAGTTGGTTGAACCATATCGAGTTGCTCCACAATTGAATTGGAAGAAAATTCAAATTGTCGTGTTTTCGATGATAGTCTTGTTGATGTTGACACTGAGGAGTTTAATGTTGTTTTGATCTCTAGCGGACAAGCAAATGTCAATAAAGATGATGATATCCATATTGAAGATTGCGATGAAGGTGATGACTATTCAATTGAAGATGAAGAAGAAGAAAATTCTGACTAATTATCAGAATGAAGCCCTGTGTAAAACATTTTTTTTCATGTAATATGTATTATGGATGATATATTTTATAACACAAAATATTTATTTTATAAGTTTATGTATTGTATTTTAAGCCCTGTGTAAAATAGTTATTATTTTGTGCGATCGACAGTTTATCATTTAAGTGTTTGCAGAAAGGTAAATAGGTAACACAAATATAATCTTTCTTTACATGAACTATCACCGATCTCTATACCGACGAAATAAGGTCTGTCGGCATTTCACAGAAAGTTGGAAAATAATTTTTGGAAAATGCCACATTCACCGACGTCCATACCGGCAAAATAAGGTCCGTCAGCGTTTCACAGAGAGTTGGAAAATAATTACTGGAAAATACCACAATCACCGACGTACATACCAACGGATTAAGATCCGTCGGCATTTTATAGAGAGATGGACAATAATTACCGGAAAATGCCACAATTACCGACGGATTTAAGTCTGTCGGTATGTTGTCAGCGGGTCAATATTACCGATAACATCACCGACGGACGGTGCGAATTCCAAAGGGCGGCGCAATAAATGCATCTCTGACCGCATCAGATTGACGACGGAATTACCGACGGATCGCGAAAAAAATGGAGGGTAATTAAAAACGATAAGGTGAAATTCAAAATTTACCAATGGATTTTCAAAACTTCACCGACGAAATAATTTAAGATAATATTAATTTTTTATTTCCGTCGGTGAAGTCATCGGTAAAACTGCGCTATAAATCCCAGCGACTGCCCTTTCAGTTCATTTTTTCGTTGGCTTCATTTCATAGTTTTGTTTTTTCCTTTCATTTCCTTCAAATTTTTTGTGTTTTTAGCTTGTAATCTTTAGTTCAATCTTCAGCAAATTAAAAGGTATGTACTTCCTGTTCTTCATTTCTTTAATATTTTATTTTTTTATTTGTTTTTTGTTTTAGCTATTCTTATTTTTGTTATGTTTTTTGTTTTGGTATATTTTTATAATGTAGATAAATTCTTGAAATAAACACATTATTAAGGTAAGCATATTTCATTCCTAAAGTCAAAATTAATTTTTTGAATATATTTTATAGTTGTATTGCCATAATAATTGAATAATTGGTTAAATTGTTAATGTTGAATTTACCTTAGAATTAGTAATTGAATATGTTGGAATAATTAGTAATTTTACTCTATTATTGCATGATTTGTGTTTAATTATTTCCATTAATTGTAATTGTTAGTCTAGAGTTTTTTTTTTTGAATTTATTGAATATAGTTTATTGTTGTGTTGCCATAATAATTGAATAATTTGTTGAATTGTAATTGTTAATGTTGAATTTACCTTGTAATTAGTGTCGATGTTATTTGTATAGATGTTATGTTATATACAATATTAGTATAGATGGGGTCAATTGGTTGTGGCTATTGTCAATATTTGCAGGTTTGTGGATTTGGGTAGTCTCCAATATATGAGAGGTGCTGTCGATTTTTTTAACATTTGAATTTAATTATATAATTATTCGTATAAAATTGTGTAGATGCGTAGAACGAAATTCACGGCTCGTCGCTCACGTATGGTCACAGCTAGTTCTTCTAGCAGCGAGGATGATCCTTAGGTGCCTCTCAAAAGGAGGCACCTGCGCTGTCAACCGATGATGCCTCTTCCAGCGCAGTTTCACAGCGTAGAGGCGGCGTGCCTTCACAGCGGAATCAATTCACCCGCAAGTACAAGGCACAGTGGAAGGACGACCTTTCAACATAAGTTTGTTAAAGTTTTAGTTTTTTTTTAAATTATAAAATAATTTATGAACTAAATCAATATTTCATTAATTTAATTTATTTTCAGGTTTACAAACATTGAGGCCGCCCAAGTAATATCATTGGTGTTTAAATCGTCGATGGAGATTCCATTATTTCAATGGAGTCAAGTATCCAGACATCTTGAATGAATACCTCAAATTGATGCATGGTTTGACAGATTTGAGGTTGGTGTTAATTTATAATTTCCAGCTTATTTCTTATAATTTATTAATATAATTGTAAATAAATTATTATTTTTATTTACCTAATTATTTATATACAACACAAATTCACTTGGGACAAGGTGCATGACAAAGTTGTGAGGAGGGTGTGGGAAAATCACACGGCAACTAGGTAACATCGAAAACAATACAAGATTTTTTTAGAAAAAATTTATGTTTCAAAATCTAATTTCTCGCTATGGAAGTAAGTTGCGTGATTTTTGGTATGAATCACAAAAAAAGGCAAAAAAAACTGTAAGAGATAAGGGTCTCTAAAGCTGGAACGACGTGGCGGTTTGGAGGGATTTCAAACCGATATACATCCCGACAGGTATATGGCCGCACTATCTTGAGCACGTGATGTCTGAGTGGTTCACACGACACTCACAGTCCGGTGCTGGCAACTGGAACCAGCCAATTCATGGCTTGGTGACAACGCACATCGGTGGCTCCGTTTTGTTTGTTGCACATGCGAAACGGATGGTAAGATTAATTTAAATGAAATATATCATTAAATTAAGTTGTTGTTAATTAATTTTTTTCATTATAGGCTACGTCTCTTGGACATGAGCCAAGACCAATGGAGTTGTTTGTTGAGACGCACATGCAGAGTCAAGACCGCCAAAAGAGGGCGCAACAGTTCATTGACAACCGTGCTCAACACTTTATAGTATGTTTGTTCAACCATTTTATTTTGTAAGTTATTATTTTTATTTTTATTGAATATGATGATTACTTTTTTCATTTTCATGAGACCTATAATAGCCGGTTGAGGGAGATATATGGGGACGATCCTTCAACCCATCCGGATTTCGATTTGGATTTGTGGATGGAGGTTGGATCGTCTGGTGGACCCGATAAAAATTGGGTGTACGGGCTCTCTAACACTACGGCTGAGAACTTGCGGGCGGCCTATAGTGTCTCAACCGTTGGGAGCTCCTAATCAGTATTGAGCACCCAGTCTAAGGAGTTCATGGCCTTCCAGCAACACACGGTTCATCTCACCGAAAATTACGACCTCTTAATGGTGGAGTATACAGAACTCAAAGCGAATCATGAACAACTTCGCCAAATGGTCCTAAGCATGGCATCACAGAGTGGTGGTAGATTTGCGCCTCCTCCTTTTTGGTCATATAACAACTAGCCTCCTCCTCCTCCGGCTCCACCATTATGTTAATTTGTAATGAATATTATTTAACTTTAATAGTTAATTTAATATTTTTTTTAAATACATTCAGTTTGTAATGAATATTATTTAACTTTATTTTTTTTATGTTTAATAAAAATTTTATTTGCATAATTAGTTTTTTAACTATTAATTTATATAATTTTATATTATTAATTCTAAATAATTTTTTAAAAACATATTTAAAAATAATCACAGAGGGTTTTACTGATGGACTGTATCCGTCGGCATTTGACAGAGAGGGCGAAATGTCAATCATTTTAGCGATGAATTTACCGACGGCCTTAATCCATCGGCCTTTCACAGAAGCTTTGTGCAAATTTCACAATCACCGACGGCTTGACCGACAGAAATATTCTGTCGGTAGTTCACACGCACCGACAGAATAATCCATCGGTATATTTCAAGTGGGAATTTTTTTTGGCGCGTAATTTTCGTCTGTAAAACCATCGATAATTTTTTTTTACCAATGAATTTAGCGACGGAATCAGACATTACTGACGAAAGGAAAGCTGATGGCATGTTTCCGTCGGTGAAGACGTCGGTAAAAAAATTACCGACGAACTATGAATCATATATCAACAGAATATTGCCGTTGGTAAAACTGTAAAATCTTATAGTGTCCCTTTTCTTTTCTTTTTTGTTGATAAAAGATAAAAAAATTCCTTATACTTTCCGCACTAATTACCCATTACAAATTGCTATTATCAAAGAATCACTATAAACTTAAAAGTTTAAAGTTTTAATAATAATTTTATATTATTGGATAATATATCTTTTCAAGTGAATATTTAATTTAATTTTGTTTTGTATTAAATTTTTTAATTGAATTGATTTTTTAACATTAACAAAATAATTATAATAATGTAAATGATTGGAACCATGGAGTCTGAAGTAATAATGCATCATTAAAATTTATGGTCAAGTCTTTGTTCATGTTCAGCATCTTTTGCTTTCATTATGTCGATCTTTTGCTTTCATGATGTCGATCTTTTGCACTCTCGAGAATAGAAAGATTAATAAAGCTAAAGCATCAGTATGAATAAGGCCAAAAGCTGATAGCTTACCCTACATTTCTTGGGTCCAATGAAGAGAACAGTGAGAAGCAATTATGCATCTTTAAAATTTAAGATCAAGTCTTTGTTCATGTTCAGTATCTTTTTTTTTTTGGATAATTCATGTTCAGCATCTTTTGTTTCCATTATGTCGATCTTTTGTATTGTCGATCAGAGAAAGATTAATAAAGCTAAAGCATCAGCATGAAGGCCACAAGCTTTAAAATTAATGTATATGATTGAACCCATGGAATCTATAAAATTTATGGTCAAGTCTTTGTTAAATGTTCAGCATCTTTTATTAATCTTTTGCATTTAATAAAGCTAAAGCATCAGCATGAAGGCCACAAGCTTTAAAATTAATGTATATGATTGAACCCATGGAATCTATAAAATTTATGGTCGAGTCTTTGTTAAATGTTCAGCATCTTTTGTTAATCTTTTGCATTTAATAAAGCTAAAGCATCAGTATGAAGGCCAAAAGCTGATAGCTTACCCTCCATTTCTTGGGTCCAATATGTAGCAAATTTGTCAACATTTTCTCAACCACCATGACTTTTAACCACTATATTTATTGTAGTAGTTAAGAGTTGTTTGTTCTTTATTGGTTGCTGCCAAGGCTCTCATTTCTCCTATAAATGGAGACAAAGTAGAGAGCAAGTGTGAGAAGAGTAGAGGAAGTGTGCAGTGAGTGCAAGTGCAACTGTGAGAGTGAGAAAGTGCAGATTTGAGAGAAACACCGAGTGTAAGAGTGAAACACTGGTTTTGAGGGATTATACTGGATTGAGTTAAGTATTTGTATCATTCCTCAAATAATATACAATCTGCTGCCTCCGTGGACGTACCCGGTTTTGGGGAACCACATAAATCTGCTTGTTTGTGTTTTTATTATTGTTTGCATTCAGTCCAGTATGCACAACAAATTCGTATTAGAGCATTAGGGAAGCTTGAACATTGAAAAATATGTTTTTCAGCTCTCTGTTCAAAGTTGCAGAATTTTCAAAGTTCTCATATCTTGATTTTGACCACCTGTGGAGATTCCTCTCGTCGATACGAGTCCGGCAATATAAAGATCATCGAAATTGAAGTTGAAACGAGCCATGTAGAGATCGCCAGAGTTTCGCTTGAAATCTGCCGGAAAAACCAGACAGTGCCGGAATTCTAGCCTGAGAAGACTGCCACATCACTAGACACATTGGCACTAAGTCATCATCCACGTCATCAACGGGGGGTCCACATCGCACTGTCATCAGCCACGTCATCTAATAGTGACAGAATATTCTCTTGACAGAATAAGAATATTCTGTTAACAGTAAGAGAATATTCCCTTAACTGTTACAGAATATGTTTTATCAGAGACAAAATATTCCTTTCCTGAGTCAACTCAGTCAGATTGGTTTTCTGGCTAACTTAGAGATTTTTTAGCCAGTTTTTGGCCGAGTCAAGCTTGTTCCTAGCATTTTCAACCATTCCGGACGCAACCGTGGTGTCCGTTTTGTGAAACAGCACAGCGAAGTTACTATTTTGGCTCTTTTGAGCATAAAAGTGCGTGCTTCATATCTTGTTGAGATTACATTCACATTACATATATACATGAAGATGATAAATGCATTAGAAATTTTAACCACTTGAGCCAAAAAGCCAACCTAAAGCAAATTATCCTTATATATGTTTTCCTTTTCCCTTGGCCAAGGATTAGTAGAGCATATACTAGTGATATTTCATGGAATTATGGTTGGAAATTATGTGAAAAGAAAGAAGAAGAAGTGATGCTTGATGAAAAGATGGGCAAAGTTACCAAAGTTTAACAAAAAAAGAAAAAGAAAAAGAAAAAGAAAAAAAAAGTGTTCCTTTATGTTCTTAAGATTTTACGTTGAAAAAGCTTGAAATCAAAAGAAGTTAAGCATTGGTGATTAAAAATGGAAAATTTATGTGCTTTGATGGAATATCTTGTTTGAAATATTATTTTTCAGAATGCTCTACTTTATTTGGTTTGAACCGTTTCTTTTACTCTCTTTTACCTCACCTTAACCTTAGCCCCATTACAACAAGAAAATAAGACCTTTTGATTCATGCATTGTTTATAATATACTAGTAATGGAGATGAGATTGAAGAGCAAGCTTATGGTAGAACATATTCATTGATTGAATTTGAGAGATTTAAACACATAAGCCCTAAACACGTGAGACTTATCTCCAAGGCTGCACGCCAATTAATCTCAAACATGGCAGCCAACTCGAAACAGTTTGGAACTCGTGGAGACTTCGCAAACAAACGAGTAAATGATGTAAATATTTCTAACCTTGAAAATAAAGTTAATGATCTTACTTCTCTTGTGCGTTCTTTGGCTTGTGGAAATGTACGCAGGTGAAAGTTTGTGGCATATGCTCCTTACAAGGACATGCTTCAGATATGTGTCCAACAATGCAAGAAGATTACATTGAACAAGCTAATGCAGTTGATGGAGCATTTAATGGACAACCTCAGCGTAAATATGATCCCTTTTCCAACACATACAATCCTGAATGGAGAGATCATCCCAACCTACTGTATGGGAACCCGCCTCAACAAGGCAATCAAGGCCGACAGTTCCATCCCCATGGATTTCAGCCCCAACAAAATTATCAAGCAAGACAACCCCCTCCATTCACAAACTCCAATGTTATAGGGTCGTCATCCAGTGATGATCTTCGTGAGATGATGAAAACTTTGGCTTCTAACACTGTGACCTTGCAACAAAATGTCATGTCTTTTCAACAGGAAACAAGGTCAAGTATTCACAACTTGGAGAAGCAAATGGGGCAAGTAGCTTCAAGTGTGGGGAAATTGGAAGCACAAATGAATGGAAAATTGCCTTCCCAAGCATTGAATCCAATAGAGAATGTTAGTGTGATCATGTTGCGAAGTGGGAAAGAATTTGAAGAGAAAAGGTCGAAACAAATTGAGATAGAGGAAGAAGAAGAGATAGAAACCGAATTGAGTACAAAGAAGGAACATCCTCCTCCTTCATAAACTGAAACATTGACCAACACTCCAAAGGTAACTCCTCACTCAATGAATTCCAGTTTTAAAACAATTCCACCTTTTCCTGTAAGTTCTAGGTCAAAGAAAGAGGACAAAGAAAAAGAGATTTTAAAGGTTTTCAAGAAAGTAGAATTCAACATTCCTTTGCTTGATGCTATCAAGCAAATTCCCAAGTATGCCAAATTCTTGAAGGAGTTGTGTACTACCAAGAGAGCTTTCAAACTAAAAGGTCATGAAATGGTAAGTATGGGTGAAGTTGTATTTGCTATTGTTCAAAAGAATATGCCTTTGAAGCAAAAAGACCTAGGTGCGTTTACTATCCCATGTGTTATTGGTAATGCTGGTTTCAAAAGGGCCTTGTGGGATTTAGGTGCATCCATTAGTGTTATGCCTAAACATGTTTATGATTCTCTTAGTCTTGAGCCTTTGAATAAAACTAGCATTGTAATACAACTTGCGGATCATAGTTTTATTTACCCACTTGGTGTGATAGAAGATGTCCTAGTCAAGATTGATAGTTTGGTCATTCCATGCGACTTTTATATTCTTGATATGGAACATGATTCTTGTAATTCATCAAACAACACTCCTATATTGTTTGGGAGACCATTCTTGAAAACTGCCAATACAAAAATTGATTGTGGTAAGGATACTTTGTCTATGGAGGTAGGAGATGAAAAAATTGAATTTAATTTTCATGATGCAATGACATATCCTTGTAGCAATGTTTATTCTATCACATGTTATGACCAAGTTGATAAGTGTGCGCAGCAAGTTTGTGATTTTGATAGTGAGGATGGATTAAGCGTAGCTTTGAGCTATGGCTATGATTTTACCAAGATAGAAGAGATGGAGAGGCATATATGTGTTTCCCCAAACGTGCATGAATCAACATTGGCTTTGCAAACTGTTCCCCATGATACAGGAGTCATTCACCCCATCATAAACAGTGAATGGGTGTCACCTATCCTTTTGGTGCCCAAAAAGATTGGAATTATGTTGGAAGAAATACAAAATGATGCTGATGAGAATGCAAGGATTTACAAAGAAAAGACTAAGAGTCTTCATGACTGAATGATTACAAGAAAAGAGTTTAATGTTTGAGACAAAGTCCTTCTTTATCATTCGCGTTTGAAACTTTTTCCTGGAAAGTTGCGCTCTCGTTGGATTGGATCCTTTGTTGTTTCTAATGTTTTTTCTTATGGTGCAGTTGAAATTACAAGTTTAGAAACCAACAAAGTACTCAAGGTCAATGGGCATCGCTTGAAACCTTTCTATGAAGGTTGGATGACAAAACTCACCGCTTCTGTGGAGTTAGCTGAACCAATCTATGAAGAATGAGCATGCAACATGTCAAGCCAATGACATAAAACAAAAGCGCTTACTGGGAGGCAACCCAGCACAAAAAGAAAAAAAAACAGATTTGCTTTCCTTTCCCTTATCTTTTATTTTTTGTATTTTACTTTATTTTTGTCATTCTCCTATATTCCTTTTCTTTTATTTCAACATTGAGGACAATGTCGTGTTTTAAGTGTGGGGGTATTGGGAGAATGTTGGTTTTCTAATTTTGGTTTTCTTTGT
>Ga0325403_1002858_pt1 | contig 15476 bp, 10 predicted proteins | sample PopdelMetagenome_19_FD_205665 | JGI IMG/M metagenome (GOLD analysis project Ga0325403, IMG submission 205665) | Populus deltoides microbial communities from Bellville, Georgia, United States - Xylem-PdKOR-R4 | ecosystem: Host-associated > Plants > Phyllosphere > Stem > Wood/Secondary xylem...
CGAACATCGCCGCCAGGCCGAGGACGGCGAAGACCGCCTGCGACCTGCCCGCGGAGAACGGGGAGATGCCGTCGTCGATCAGCTCGACGCTGGAGCTCGACAGCACCATCACGAGGCCGAGCACCACGAGGATGAGCACCACGCCCTGGAGCACCGCGTAGGTGAGCAGGGGGGTGTCCCAGCGCGCCAGGCGACCGGGGAGGGGCCCGCCGAGCAGGGCGTCGACCCAGGCGGCCGCCGCCTGGCGGCGGGTCAGCGCGGGGCGCCGCGGCGCCGGGCGGGGGGCGCGGCGGTCGGGCGCGGGGGCGGGCGGACCGGCGCCGTCGCGCAGGTCGATGGTCCGGGGCCCGCCGCGGGGGGTCCCGGGGGTCGGCGCGGAGGGGGCGCGGGTGGCCACGTCAGCCCTCCCCGAGGTGGGCGCGGACGGCGGCGGCGAAGGCGTCGCCGCGCTCGGCGTAGGAGCGGAACTGGTCCATCGAGGCGCTGGCCGGGGCGAGGAGCACCAGGTCACCGGGCCGGGCGTGGTCGGCCGCGGCGGCGACCGCGCCGGGCATGACGCCCCCCGCGGCGGCGGCGCGCTCGTCGTCGACCTCCACGACGGGCACCCCGGGCGCCTGCCGCGCGAGCGCGCCCCGCAGGGGCTCGCGGTCGGTGCCGACGAGGACCGCGGCGCGCAGGCGCCCCGCGTGGGCGGCCACGAGCTCGTCGAAGGCGGCGCCCTTGGCGAGGCCGCCGGCCACCCAGACGACCTTCGGGTCGGCCGGGTCGTCGGACGCGGCGGCGGCTCCGGCCAGCGACGCGGCGGCGGCGTGGGCGTTGGTGGCCTTGGAGTCGTCGACCCAGGTGACCCCGCCGGAGCGGGCGACCACGGCGATGCGGTGGGCCCCCGGGCGGGTGCCGAGCAGCCCGTCGCGCACCGCCTGCTGGCCGACGCCGTGGGCGCGGGCCAGGGCGGCGGCGGCCAGGGCGTTGGACACCACGTGCGGGGGCAGGGGCTGGCCGTCGAGCAGGCCCGCGGCGTCGCGCAGGTCGGCCAGGGTGCACAGCTCGGCGGCGGCGTTCTGGCGGTCGGTGACGAAGGCGCGGTCGGCGAGCACGTCGTCGACCACCCCGAGCATCGACAGGCCCGGCACCCCGAGGGTGAACCCGACGGCGCGGCAGCCCTCCTGCACGTCGGCCTCGCGCACGAGGCGCTCGGTCGAGCGGACGTCGTCGGCGTCGAGCCCGTCACCGGCGTCGTAGACGCAGGCCACCTCGGTGTCGGTGTAGACGCGGCCCTTGTCGGCGGCGTACGCCTCCATCGAGCCGTGCCAGTCGAGGTGGTCGGCCGCGAGGTTGAGGACGGCGGAGGCGCGGGGGGCCAGCGTGTGGGCGCCGTGCAGCTGGAAGCTCGACAGCTCCACGGCCAGCACGTCGGCGCCGGCCGGGTCGAGCACGGCCTCCACCAGCGGGGTGCCGATGTTGCCCGCCGCGGTGGCCCGCAGGCCCTGGGCGGCGAGGATGCTCGCGAGCATCGTCGTCGTCGTGGTCTTGCCGTTGGTGCCGGTCACGCACAGCCAGGGCGCGCGGGCGCCGGGGGCGTCCGGGGCGCCGGTCGGGCCGGGTGAGGTCCGCAGGCGCCAGGCCAGCTCGACCTCTCCCCAGACGGGGATGCCGGCGGCCGCCGCCTGGGCGAGCAGCGGCGCGCTGGGGCGCCAGCCCGGGGAGGCGACGACGAGGTCGGGCAGGGCGCCGTCGACCCGCGGGAGCCCGGCCACGGCCCGCTCCCCGAGCTCGGCGCGACCGCCGAGGACGTCGAGGAGCTTGGCCCGCTCCTGCTCCCCGGCGCCGTCGCGGCCGTCGACGGCGAGCACCCGGGCGCCGCGCTCGGCGAGGGCGTACGCCGCGGCGGCGCCGGAGACGGCGAAGCCCGCGACGACGACCCGCAGGGCGCCCCAGTCGGGGGTGCCGCGCACCGGGACGGGCCCGGCGCCGGCGAGCCAGGTCGTCGGTGCTGGTGCCTGGTCAGAGGTCACTGCCGACCACCCACTCCCCGTAGAACAGGCCCAGGCCGAGGCCCACGAAGAGCCCGGCGATGATCCAGAACCGCGTCACGATCGTGACCTCCGCCCAGCCCACCAGCTCGAAGTGGTGCTGCAGCGGCGCCATCCGGAAGACCCGCTTGCGGGTCATCTTGAAGAACCCGACCTGGATCACCACCGACAGCGCGATGATCACGAACAGGCCGCCCAGCACCACGAGCAGCAGCTCGGTGCGGGTGGTGATGGCCAGGCCGGCGAGCGCGCCGCCGAGGGCCAGGGAGCCGGTGTCGCCCATGAAGATCTTGGCGGGCGAGGCGTTCCACCACAGGAAGCCGATGCACGCCGCCATGAGCGCGATGGCCACGACCGCCAGGTCGAGCGGGTCTCGGGTGTTGTAGCAGGGGGCCAGCGCCGGGGTGGGCGTCGGGATGCCCGTGACCTCGCAGTTCTGGTTGTACTGCCAGATCCCGATGAGGGTGAACGCGCCCGCCACGGCCGCGGTGGCTCCGCTGGCCAGGCCGTCGAGCCCGTCGGTGAGGTTCACGCCGTTGCTGGTCGCGGCGACCATGAGCAGCGCCCAGACGATGAACAGCACGATGCCGACGCCGATGCCGAGGCGCTCGAAGTCGATCGCGGTGTCGCGGGTGAAGGACACCTTCAGCGACGCCGGGGTGCGGCCCCCCTCGTCGGGGAACTGCAGCGCCAGCACCGCGAACACCAGGCCGACGATCGTCTGGCCGATGAGCTTGGGCACGCTGCGCAGGCCGAGGCTGCGCTGCTTGGAGATCTTGATGAAGTCGTCGAGGAAGCCCACGACCCCCAGGCCCACCATGAGGCCCAGCACCAGCAGCGCCGACGCCGTCGGCGGGGTCCAGGTGAACAGGTGCGCCCCGGTGTAGCCGAGCACGGTGGCGCCGATGATGACGGCGCCGCCCATCGTCGGGGTGCCGCGCTTGGTGTGGTGCGTGGTGGGGCCGTCGTCGCGCACGAACTGCCCGTAGCGGCGGTGCACCAGGAACCTGATGAACAGCGGTGTGCCGAACAGCGCGATGACGAGCGAGGTGAACCCCGCCAGGAGGATCCCCCTCACGGCGCGCCACCCCCCGCCGCGGGCGCGCCGCCGGCGGCGCCGACGAGGGCGAGCCGCTCGCCGAGCACCCGCAGGCCCGCGCCGTTCGAGCTCTTGACGAGCACCACGTCACCCGGGGCCAGCTCGTCGGCGAGCAGCTGCTCGGCGGCCTCCAGGTCGGGCACCCACACCGACTCCTCGGCGTAGGAGCCCTCCAGCACCGCTCCGGTGTGCACCGGGCGCGCTCCCTTCCCCACGGCCACCAGCCGCGAGACGTCCAGGCGGACGGCGTAGCGGCCGACCGCGTCGTGCTCGTCGCGCGCGGCGGCGCCGAGCTCGAGCATCTCCCCGACGACGGCCCAGGTGCGCCCCCCCGGGCGCTGCATGGACTTCAGGGCGCGCAGGGCGGCCCTCATCGACTCGGGGTTGGCGTTGTAGGCGTCGTTGACCACGACGACGCCGTCCGGGCGCTCGGTCACCTGCATCCGCCCGGGGCTGGCGGCGGCGGCGCGCCCGAGGGCGGCGGCGACGTCGTCGAGGCGGACCCCGACGGCGAGCCCGCAGGCGGCGGCGGCCAGGGCGTTGGAGACGTGGTGCTCGCCGTGGACCAGCAGCTGCACCGGCACCTCGCCGGCGCTGCCGGCCACCGCGCTGACGAGGGTGAACCGCGCCCGGCCCATCGGGTCGAGCTGCACGTCCTGCGCGCGGACGTCGGCGCCGGAGCCCCAGCCCGTGGTGACCGTGCGGGCGCGGGTGCGCGGCGCCATGCCGGCCACGCGGGCGTCGTCGGCGTTCAGCACGGCGACGCCACCGTCGAGCAGGCCGTCGCCCGCCGCCGGGAGGGCCTCGACCAGCTCGCCCTTGGCGGCGGCGATCGCCTCGACCGAGCCGAACTCGCCCACGTGGGCGCTGCCCACGTTGAGCACCGCGCCCACGCGCGGCTCGACGATGCCGCACAGGTGCGCGACGTGGCCCGCGCCGCGGGCACCCATCTCGACCACCAGGGTGCGGGTGTCCTCCTCGACGCGGAGCGCGGTGAGGGGCACGCCGAGCTCGTTGTTGTACGAGCCGGGCGGGGCCACCACGGGCCCGACCGGCGCCAGGACGGCGGCGAGCAGGTCCTTGGTGCTCGTCTTGCCCGAGCTGCCGGTGACGCCGACGACGTCGAAGGGGGCGGGCAGCGCGCGGCGGCGGGCCAGCACCTCGCGGGCGAGGGCCGGCAGCGCGTCGAGCACGCGGCCGGGCACGACGACGGCGGGCACGCCGTCACCGAGGTCGCGCTCGGCGAGGACGGCGACCGCGCCGGAGCCGAGGGCGCCGACGGCGTGGTCGTGGCCGTCGGTGCGCTCCCCGGGGACGGCGGCGAACAGGTCGCCGGAGGCGACGGCGCGGGAGTCGACGACGACGCCGGTGACCTCGGCGGCCGCGTCGGCCCCTCCGGTCAGGCGGCCGCCGGTGGCGGCGGCGACGTCTCCGAGGGCGATCCGGATCATCGGGCCACCTCCTGGCTGGTGCGGGTGGTCGTTCGGGAGCCGGCTGCGCCGGTGGGGGCGGCGGCGAGGGCCTCGGCCAGGACGAGGCGGTCGTCGAAGGGGTGCACCTCGCCGGCCACCTCCTGGCCCTGCTCGTGGCCCTTGCCCGCGAGGAGCACGGTGCCGCCCGGCGCCCCGGAGGCGAGGGCGACGGCAGCGGCGACGGCGTCGCGCCGTCCTGCCACCTCCACCACGCGGGCGGGCCGGCCGCCGGGGCCGGTGGCGGAGCGGGCGCCGTCGAGGACGGCGGCGCGGATCACGGCCGGGTCCTCGGAGCGGGGGTTGTCATCGGTGACGACGACGGCGTCGGCGCCCCGGGCGGCGGCGGCGCCCATCGCGGTGCGCTTGCCGGGGTCGCGGTCACCGCCGGCGCCGAGCACCACGACCAGCGGTCCGGGCGTGGACGGGCGCAGGGCCGCGAGCGCCGCGGCGACGGCGTCGGGGGTGTGGGCGTAGTCGACGACGCCGCGGGGGGCTGCTTCGGGCCCGGGCACCACCTGCATGCGGCCCGGCACGCCCGCGGCTCCGGCGAGGGCACCAGCGGCGGCGGCCGGGTCGTGGCCGGCGGCGGCGAGCACCGCGACCGCGACGGCGGTGTTGGCGACGTTGAAGGTGCCCGGCAGCGGGCTGGCCGCGGCGAGCGCGCTGCCGTCAGGGGTGCGCAGCGAGAAGGTCGAGCCGGGCAGCCCGTCGGTGCGCTCCCGCACGCTCGCCGGGTCGACGCGCCAGTCCGCCGTCGCGCCCGCCGTCGTGCTCACGGTGGTGGTGGGGACCCCGGCGGCCGTGCTGCGAGCGGCCAGGCGGGCACCCCACGCGTCGTCGGTGCAGACCACGGCCCGGCGGGCGCGCCCGGGGGTGAAGAGCTCCGCCTTGGCCTCGAAGTACGCCTCCATCGTGGGGTGGAAGTCGAGGTGGTCCTGGGAGAGGTTGGTGAAGGCGGCGACGTCGAGGACGAGCCCGTCGACCCGGTGCAGGACGACGGCGTGGCTGGAGACCTCCAGCGCCGCGGCGCGCGCACCCCGCTCGACGGCGAGCGCCAGCAGCGCGTGGAGGTCGGGGGCCTCCGGCGTGGTGCGGGCGCTGGGCAGCTCCTCCCCGGCGATCCGCGTGCAGACGGTCCCCACCAGTGCCGTCGGGGTGCCCAGCTGGGCCAGGGCCGACTCGAGGAGCGTGGTGACGGTGGTCTTGCCGTTGGTGCCGGTGACCCCGAGCAGCTGGAGCCGGGTGGCGGGCTCGCCCCAGACCAGGGCGCTGGTGGCGCCGAGCACCGCGCGCGGGTCGGGCACGACGACGGCGGGCAGCGCAGCGCCCGGGCCCCCGGACGCGGCGGCGAGGGCGGCGCCCTCGGGGTCGGTGAGCAGCGCGACGGCTCCACCGGCGGCGGCCTGGTCGGCGAAGCGCGCACCGTGCGTGCGCGCCCCCGGGAGGGCCGCGTAGAGGTCACCGGGCTGCGCGCGGCGGGAGTCCAGGACGACGCCGGTGACCCGGAGGTCCGCCGGTCCGCCGTGGCCGGCGGCGCCCGCGCGGGCCGCCACCTCGGCCAGCAGGCACCCGGGGGCGTGCTGCGGCCGTGGTGGGAGGAGCACGGCCTGCACGCTACCCGCCCCGGTCGGAGCAACCGGGACGTTCGCCGCGCCCGCACCGCACGAGGGCGCGACGGGGGTCAGGGTCACCAGCTCAGCGGGACGAGGTCGGCCGCCGCTCCGCTGGGCCGGATGCCCTGCTGCGCGAGCGCGTACTGCATCACGTCGGCGAAGACGGGAGCCGCCGCGGTGCCGCCGTAGTGGTACGCGTAGTCGGGGTGCTGGACGGTCACCGAGACGACGAGCTGCGGGTCCTCGGCGGGGGCCATGCCCGTAAACGAGGCGGTGTACTCCGGGTTCCCGGGGGTGCTGGCCGGGAGGTCCTGCGAGGTCCCGGTCTTGCCGGCGACGCGGAAGCCCGGGACGGCCGCGTTCTGGCCGGTCCCCTCGGAGGAGACCACGCCCTCGAGCATGCTCGTCACCTGCTTCGCCGTGGCCTCGCTGACCACGCGGGTCCCCGCGGGCTGCTCGGCGGGGGTGAAGGTGCCGGAGTCGTCGGTGGTGCCGGCGATCACGTGCGGCGGGATCCGCACCCCGCCGTTGGCGATGGTCGCGTACACCTGCGCGGCCTGCAGCGCGTTGACCGCGTACCCCTGACCGAAGAGCACGTTGTACGCGTCGCGGGGGTACCACTCGTCGGGCGTCGAGAGGATGCCTCGCGTCTCGCCCGGCAGACCCAGCTGCTTCTCCCCCAGGCCGAACGCCCGCAGGTAGTCGTACCGCTGCTCGGGGGTGAGCTGCTGGCCCACCATGATCGTGCCGACGTTGGACGACTCCGCCAGCACACCCGCCAGCGTCATCCTCTCCGGCGCGTGGTCGTGGGAGTCGTGGATCGTGCCAGCGCCGCCCGGGAGCCTGATCGAGTCCGGCACGGTCAGCTGCGTGTCCGGCGCGGCGAGGCCCTGCTCGATCGCCGCGGCCGCCGTGATCACCTTGCCGGTCGACCCGGGCTCGAAGACGTCCTCCAGGGAGCGGTTGTGGCGGTCGGCCTCGGGGGTGGCGCCCGGGTCGGCCGGGTCGATCGACCCCGACTCCGCCATCGCCAGCACCTCGCCGGTCTTCGTCATGACGGTCACGGCGACCCACGCCGCCTGCGTCTTCTCGGCCTGGGCCTTCGCGGCGCTCTGCGCGTAGTACTGCAGGTCGGCGTCGAGGGTCAGCCGCACGTCCTGGCCGTCGACCGGCGGGGTGGTGGAGGAGTCGCCCAGCGGGATCCGCTCGCCGTTGCGGCCCCTCTCGTACGACTCCTCGCCGTCGGTGCCCGTCAGCACCGAGTCCTCGGCCAGCTCCAGCCCGGCCAGGGCGGTGCCGTCCTTGCCGACGTAGCCGACGAGGTTGCCCGCCGTGATCCCCGCCGGGTAGGTGCGCAGCTCGGTCTTGACCCCCCGCACCCCCGGGACGCCGAGGGCGATGACCTCGCGCCACTGGGCGGGCGTGAAGCCCTTCGCGAGCATCACGTACATCGACGGGTTGCCCGACGCCGTCAGCTTGGGCGTCAGCAGCGGCACCAGCTCGGCCTCGCTCATGCCGAGCACCGGGGCGAGCTTCGCGGCCCCCTCCTCGGGCGTGAGGGCCCTGGGCCGCTCCTGCGTGGGTCCGGAGAACAGGCTGGGGTCGGCGGTGATGTCGCGGCGCTCGACGCTCTCGGCGAGCACCTCACCGGTGCGGTCGGTGATGCTGCCCCGCTCGGCGGCGATCGTGTCGGTCTGGAGCCGGGTGCCCAGCGCCGCTGCCGCGAGGGGGGCGCTGTCGACGGCCTGCAGCTGCACGAGCCGACCGGCGAAGACCAGGGTGACCACGAGGAGCACCGCCAGCACCACGGCCGAGCGGCGGTCGGGCCGCCCTGGGCGCGCCACGCGGGCGGGGCGGCGCGCCGGGGGCCGGGGCGGTCCCTGCCTCGGCGGCCTCGGCTGGCGCGCCTGGGGCGCGCGCGGGGCGCTGCTGCGCGCCGGCGTCCGGGGAGCGGCTGGGCGTGCGGTGCTGCCGGCCGGGCGGGGAGCCGCGGGCTTGGTGGGCGTCGGGCTCACCCCGCACCTCCTGCACTGCTGATGGGGGTCTCGCTCGCGCTGGACGACGGCGAGGGCGAGCCCGAGGCGGACGGCGCGTCCGAGGCCGCGCCGGCGGAGGAGCCGCCGGGCGTCGCGGTGGGGGTGGGGGTGGTCGCGGCCTCCGGGTCGCCGACCACGGCCTGCTCCTGGGGGGCCTCGAGCACGAGCCAGGCCGAGTCGGGGGCCCGCACCATCCCCATCGCCTGGGCGCGCGCGTCGAGGGCGGAGGCCGAGCTGACCTCGGCCAGGTGCTCGTCGAGGGCCTGCTCCTGCTCGGCGAGCACGGTGCGCTGCCCCTCCAGGCGGTGCTGGTCGTAGCTGCCGCGCGAGAGGGCGATGTTGATCCACAGCGCCAGCAGCAGGGCGGCCACGAGCACGGCGCCGCAGAGCACCACCGTGGCCGCGCGGCCGGTGGGCAGCACGCCGCCGGGGCCTCGCCCCGGGCGCCGGCCGCCGCGGGTCGGGCGCCCCAGGCGGACCGCGCGGCGGACGGGGGTGCCCGCGGCGGCACCGCGGGGCGCGCGGCGGGCCGCACCCGCGGTGCGCGGAGTGCTGGTGCGGGGGGCGGTCGAGGTGCTCACCGGCGACCCCGCGCGGGGCGGACGCGCTCGGCGGCGCGCAGGCGGACCGGCGCGGAGCGCGGGTTGCGCTCCAGCTCGGCGTCGTCGGGCCGCTCGGCACCGCGGGTGAGCAGCGTGAGGCGGGGCGCGTGCTCGGGCAGCTCGACCGGCAGCCCGGGCGGGCTGGTGCTGGCGGCGCCCTCGGCCAGGACGCGCTTGACGATCCGGTCCTCCAGGGACTGGTAGCTCATCACCACGAGGCGCCCGCCGACGGCGAGGGCGTCGACGGCGGCGGGCACGGCGGCCCGCAGGGCGTCCAGCTCGCCGTTGACCTCGATCCGCAGCGCCTGGAAGCTCCGCTTGGCGGGGTGGCCGCCGGTGCGCCGCGCCGCCGCGGGCACGGAGTCGCGCACCAGCTCGGCGAAGCGCGCGGTGCCCGCGAAGGGCTCGCGCTCGCGCTCGCGCACCACGGCGTCGGCGATGCGGCGCGCGAACTTCTCCTCGCCGTAGACGAGGAGCACGCGGGAGATCTCCCGAGCCTCGTAGGTGTTCAGCAGCTCGGCGGCGGTGATGCCCGTGGTCGGGTCCATCCGCATGTCGAGGGGGGCGTCGCGGGAGTAGGAGAAGCCGCGGTCGACCTCGTCGAGCTGCAGCGAGCTGACCCCGAGGTCCATGAGGACCCCCTGCACCGAGGGGATGCCGAGGTCGGCCAGGACGTCGGGCAGCTCGTCGTAGACGGCGCGGACCAGGGTCGCGCGGTCGCCGAAGCGCTCCAGGCGGGCCCCGGCGAGGGCGATCGCCTGCGGGTCGCGGTCGATGGCCACCAGGCGGGCGGCGGGCAGCCGCTCGAGCAGCGCCTCGCTGTGGCCGCCCATGCCGAGGGTCGTGTCGACGACGACGGGTGCGCCCCCGCGGCCCGCGGCGGCCGCACCGGCGGCCCCGGGCTCCAGCGCGGGGGCGAGCAGCTCGACGCAGCGGTCGAGCAGCACGGGCACGTGCCGCGAGCTGGTCGGGGGCTGCTCGCGCAGGCCGTCGTCCACGTCGCGCTCCTCCCGGTCGGTCACCCACCGTCGCGATCGACGGTCTTCACGTTACTGACGGGACGATTGTGACTCAAGTGACGAGTCAGGCGTCGTCCCACCCATCCTGCCCTGGTCGGGCCCCGAACCCGCGGACCCGCGCCCGGACCGGGCAGGTCGTGGGCGAGGAGGAACCCCGCTGGTCACGAGCCGAGCCGGGCCCGCGGCGCGCGGACGCACCGCACGCCCAGGTCCCCATCCGCTCCGTCGGGCCGGGGAAGTGGCCCGTGCTGCCTGACACCGGGGAAGGTGCGTCAGGACGCGAGGAGCGGCTGGAGGCCTGGGCGTGCGGTCAGCCGGTGCGCTCGGCTCGGCCCGCCCTCACAGCAGGCCGGGGAGGCCGTCCAGGGTGGCCTGGTCGTAGGCGGCCTCCGCCTCGGCGAAGCGGCGCCCCCAGGAGGGCTCGTCCCAGACCTCGAGCCGGTCGCCCGCACCCACCACGGCGCAGTCGCGCTCCAGACCGGCGAAGAGGCGCAGGTGCGGCGGCACCGTGAAGCGGCCCTGCTTGTCCAGCTCCTCCTCGGAGGCCCCGGCCAGGACCACGCGCAGGTAGTCGCGGCTGCGCGGGTCGGACGCAGCCGCCCGCAGCTCGGCGTACCGGCGCTCGAAGTCGGCCCGCGGGTAGGCGTGCAGGCACGGCCCCTGGCCGCGGGTGAGGAAGAACCCGCCCACCAGCGCCTCGCGGTAGCGGGCCGGGACGACGAGGCGGCCCTTGTCGTCGAGCTTCGGGGTGTGGGTGCCGACGAACACGCGCCGCTACCTCCCCCGTCCGAGGGCGCGTCGTGCACACCCTCCCCATGCCCTCCACGCTACTCCACTCCGCTCCACCCAGGGGCCGGGTCGCCCCACCTCCGGCCCGGGTCCGGACCCGGCCGGTCGGCACCGCCGCGAGACCTCCCCCGGGGCCGCCGTGATCACGCGGGGCGGCTGCCAGGGGTGTGTCGTACGGTTCGCTGGTGTCGATCCCCTCCCCCTGGGACGCGAGGAGCGCCGACGGCGGCGCAGACGGCGTCAGAGCGACCCTCGGGCGCATCCGCGAGGCCGTGGAGCGGGTGGTCGAGGGCAAGGACGACGTCGTCCGCACCGCCCTCGTCGTCCTGCTCGCCGAGGGCCACCTCCTCGTCGAGGACGTGCCCGGCGTCGGCAAGACGATGCTGGCCAAGACCCTGGCGCGGGCCACGGGCGTGAGCGTGCGGCGGGTGCAGTTCACCCCCGACCTGCTGCCCAGCGACCTGACCGGCGTGAGCATCTACGACGCCGAGGCCCGCCGCTTCGACTTCAAGCCCGGCCCGGTGTTCGCGCACGTGGTCGTCGGCGACGAGATCAACCGCGCCTCCCCCAAGACGCAGTCGGCGCTGCTGGAGTGCATGGGCGAGCGCACCGTCACCGTCGACGGCACCACGCACACCCTCGCGCGGCCCTTCATGGTGGTGGCCACGCAGAACCCGGCGGAGATGGAGGGGACGTACCCCCTCCCCGAGGCCCAGCGCGACAGGTTCATGGCGCGCGTCTCGATGGGGTACCCGAGCCCCGCCAGCGAGATGGCGATGCTGGCCAACCACGGCGCGCGCGACCCGCTGTCCGACCTGGAGCCGGTGAGCGAACCGGGCGAGCTGCGCCGCGCCATCGCCGCTGCCGCCGCGGTGCACGCCTCGCCCGCCGTGCAGCAGTACCTGCTCGACCTGGTCACGGCCACCCGCTCGCACCCCGCGGTCTCGCTGGGCGCCTCGCCGCGCGCGAGCCTGCACCTGCTGCGGGCGTCGCGGGCGGTCGCCGCCATCGAGGGCCGGGGCCACGTGCTCCCCGACGACGTGCAGAGCCTCGTGGTGCCGGTGCTCGCCCACCGCCTGGTGCTCTCCTCCGAGGCCGCCGCGGTCAGGCGCACCCCGGAGGACGTGCTCGCCGAGCTGCTGCAGAGGGTCCCCGTCCCCTCCGCGAGCAGGGTCTGAGGTCCTGGTGGCCAGGGGGGCCGCGGGGGCGTCGGGCCGGCGCGGGGGCGACGGCGCCCGCGGGGCCCGCCGGGCCCGCGGCCTGACCTCCCGGGGCCGGGCGCTCGTCGTGGTCGGGGTGCTGCTCGGCGCCGCGGGTCTGTGGCAGGGCCAGGAGTCGCTGCTGCGCGTGTCCGTCCTGGTGCTCGCCCTGCCGCTGGTGGCCCTGGCGGTGGCGGCGCTGACGGGGGCGCGCACGGCGGTGCGGCGCACCACCTCCCCGCGGCGCGCCGTGGTCGGGCAGACCTGCCGGGTGCGCCTCGACCTGCGCAACCCCGGGCGCCTGGGCACGCCGGTGCTGCTGGCGCAGGACCGCCTGCCGGCCGGCTGGCCCCGGGCCCCGCGCTTCTCGGTCGACCCCCTGCCGCCCGGCGGCCGGGCCGCCGTCGCCTACACCGCCACCCCGCCGCGCCGCGGCCGGCACCGGCTCGGCCCGCTGCAGGTGCTGGTCACCGACCCCCTGGGGCTGTGCGAGCTGCCCGCGCGCACCGGCGGGCAGGACGACGTGCTCGTGCTCCCCGCCGTCGAGCACCTGCCCGGAGCGGCAGCGCTGTTCGGCGACCGCGGCGAGGGAGAGGCCAGCGGCAGCGGCGCCGCCGCCGGCGAACAGGGCATGGGCACCCGCGAGTACCGCCCCGGAGACGACGTGCGCCGCGTGCACTGGCGGTCCACGGCCCGCCGCGGCGAGCTGATGGTCCGCCAGGACGAGCAGCCCCACCAGCGCCGCGGCGCCGTGGTGCTCGACCGCCGCCCTGGCGCGTGGCCCGACGACGACGGCTTCGAGCGCGCAGTCACCGCCGCCGCCTCGCTCGCGGTGTCCCTGCACGACGCCGGCGCCGCGGTGCGCCTGGAGCTGGGCGGGGAGCGCTCGGCCGGTCCCCTGGGCCGCGACCCGATCCTGGAGGCGCTCGCCGTGGTGGGCACCGCGACCGGGGCGGACACCGGCACCGGCACCGACGCCGACGCCCGTGCCGGTGCCGGTGCCGAGCTCACCGCTGCGGGCCCCGGTGAGGCCCCGCGGCCGGCGGTGGGCGGCCCCGACGTGCTGGTCAGCGCCGTGGGCGCCGCCGTGACCGGGGGCAGTGGCGGGTCCGGTGCCGGGACGGGGCTGCTCGCCGTGGTCGCGGGCCGCCTCAACCGCGCCGACGCCGACGCGCTGGCCGGCGTGGCCCGCCCGCGGGCCGGGCACCGCCGCGCCGCGGCGCTGGTGGTGCTCGCCGAGCCCGCCGGCACCGGAGCCGTGGAGGTCCTGGTGGGCGCGGGGTGGTCGGTGCTCGACCTGTCCGAGGGCGAGCCGCTGGCCGATGCCTGGCACCGCGCCGCCGAGCGCTCCGGCCGCGTCGCGGCGGGTGCCCGGTGAGCGGACAGGCGCGCCTGCGGCTGGCCGGCGCGCTGGCGGTGCTGGCCACCACGGCCGGGCTCTCCACCGTGGTGGAGGGCTGGGCGTGGTTCGTCCAGGCGGTGGTCGCCGTCGTGGTGGTCGTGGCCACCGGGGCCGGGACCACCGCGCTGCGCCTGCCCGCGTGGGTGGGGGCCGTCGCCCAGGTCGCGGCCCTGCTCGTGGTGCTGTGCGTGCTCTTCGTGCCGGGCCAGGCCGTGCTGGGCCTGCTCCCCGGGCCGCAGGCGCTGGGAGCCCTCTCCGACCTGGTGGGCGAGGGGCGCGAGACCGTGAACAGCCAAGCGGCCCCCGTGGTCGCCGAGCCCGGACTGCGCCTGGTCACCACCGCGGGCGCCGGGCTGGTGGCGGTGGTCGTCGACGTGCTGGCCGCGGGGGCCCGAACCCCGGCGCTCACCGGCCCCGTGCTCCTCGCGGTGCACGCCGTCGCCGTCGTGTTCGCCCCCGGCGGGCTGCCGTGGGGGTGGTTCGCCCTCGCGGTGAGCGCCTGGCTGCTGCTGCTCGCCGCCGACGCCGACGCCCGCGCGCTGGCCTGGGGGCGGCGCGTGCAGCAGCGCGGTGCCCGGTCCGCCGGCGGCTCCGGCGGTGGTGGTGGGCCCGGGCGCTCGCGGGCGCCGCTGGCCGCCGCCGCGCTGACGGTCCTGGGTGCGGTGGCGGCGGCCGTCGTCGTCCCCCCGCTCGTGCCGGGCACCTCCTCGGTCTTCCTGGCCGCCGGCACCGGCAGCGGCATCGGCGGCGCGGCGGCCAACTCGGTCAACCCCCTGCTCGACCTGCGCTCCGACCTCGACAGCCAGGGCACCGCCGAGGTGCTGCGCTACCGCACGGAGGCGACAGCCCCCTCACCGCTGCGGATCGTCACGGTCGACGCGTTCGACGGTGACGTTTGGCAGCCCTCCGAGCTGCAGGCCGACACCAGCCAGCCCCTCGACGGCGCGCTGCCCAGCCCGCCCGGGCTCGCCGAGGGCACCCCGTACACCGACGTCCGGTACGACATCACCGTCGAGGCCCTGCGTCAGCGGTGGCTGCCGACGCCCTACCCGGCGACCGCGGTGGACGTCGACGGTGACTGGGTGGTGGACACCAGCACGCTGAACATCCAGGGCCAGGGGCGCACCTCGACCGTCGAGGGCCAGGACTACGAGGTGGTCCAGCGCGCCGTCGACCCCGACCCGGCGGCGCTGCGCGACGCCCCCGACGCGCCCGCCGACGTGCAGGAGCGGTACACCCAGCTCCCCACCGACCTGCCGCCGGAGCTGGCCGAGCAGGCCCGCGAGGTGGTCGGCGACGAGACCTCCGGGTACCTGCAGGCCGCAGCGCTGCAGGAGTGGTTCCGCAGCACGGGCGGCTTCACCTACTCCCTCGAGGCTCCCGAGCCGCGCACCGCGAACGCGCTGGCCGACTTCCTCACCGACCGCACCGGCTACTGCGTGCACTACGCCTCGGCGATGGCCGTCATGGCGCGCACGCTCGGCATCCCGGCGCGGGTGGCGGTGGGGTTCCTGCCCGGCGCGGCCCTGGGCGATGGCAGCTGGCAGGTGACCCTGCAGGACGCCCACGCCTGGCCGGAGCTGTACTTCGAGGGCGCCGGCTGGGTGCGCTTCGAGCCCACGCCGAGCACCCGCACCGGCACCGCCCCCTCCTGGACCGTGCCGCCGGTGGAGGCGGTGACGCCCACCACCGCTCCGGGAGGTGCCACCACCGCCGCGCCCTCGGCGAGCGCCAGCTCCTCGGCGGCTCCGAGCGCGAGCGCCACGACGGCGGCCCCGCAGACCACGGCCGCGCAGAGCGGGACGCCCTGGCCGCTGCTGGTGGTGCTCGCCCTCGTGGTGGGGCTGTTGGCGACGCCCCTGGCCAGCCGCTCGCTCGTGCGCCGTCGCCGCTGGCGTCGAGCCGAGGGGTCCGCGGCCCGCGCGGAGGCGGCCTGGGCCGACCTGCTCGAGCAGGTCGGTGACCTCGGGGTGCGGGTGCCGGCGTCGGAGACCCCGCGGCAGGTGGGGCGCCGTCTGGTGGCGGGCTTCTCCGACGCTCAGGACGACCGGGCCGCCGGGGCCGAGCGCGGGCCCGCCGTGGAGCGGCTGGTCGAGGCCGTGGAGGGCGCCCGGTACGGGGCGGCCGGCGGCGGGCGCGGGGGCACCGCCCTGGCCGACGACGTCCGCACCGTGGTGGGGGCGGTGGTCGCGCAGCGACCGCGCTCGGCCAC
>Ga0325403_1002862_pt1 | contig 15473 bp, 9 predicted proteins | sample PopdelMetagenome_19_FD_205665 | JGI IMG/M metagenome (GOLD analysis project Ga0325403, IMG submission 205665) | Populus deltoides microbial communities from Bellville, Georgia, United States - Xylem-PdKOR-R4 | ecosystem: Host-associated > Plants > Phyllosphere > Stem > Wood/Secondary xylem...
ACTACACCGTGATCTCCAGCAATATAGTTTTGCATCATTTCATGGTGTGGTGTACAGTGAAATGAAGCACCATAATCAAGAACCCAATCATCAACAGGACTATGCACAACAAGAATCAAAGCATCTTGTACCTCGTCTGTAGTAGTGTTTACAGAGTCAGCTTCAGGTTTTTTCGGTTTTGTGCAATTCCTCATGAAATGACCAGGTTTGCCACAGTTCCAACATTCAACCTGCTTTCTAGGTCCAAACTTGCTTTTACTTCTGTATCTTGATTTGGATCTACCTCTAGATAAGCCTCTATCCTGTCTCCTCCCTCGAGTGTTAATGTTGAGAGCTGATCCTGAACTTGAACTTTCACCTGAGTCTTTCCTTCGCACTTCTTCAGCTAAAATCAAGTCTCGGATGTCATCATATTTCAATTTGGATTTTCCAGCTGAGTTGCTCACGGCTGTCCTCATACCTTCCTAACTGCTTGGAAGTGAAGCTAGCAAAATGAGTGCACGGATCTCATCATCAAACTCAATCTCAACAGATGACAATTGATTTGTAATGGTATTGTAGTTGTTGAGATGTTGTGTCACAGAGGTGCTTTCTGTCATCTTCAAGTTGAACAACTTCTTCATCAGGTGCACTTTGTTATTTGCTGAGGGCTTCTCATACATCCCAGACAAAGCTTCCATTAGTCTTGCAGTGGATTTTTCTTTTGTAACATTGTGAGCAACTCTTCTCGACAAGGATAGCCGGATAATGCCCAAAACCTGTCTATCAAGAATTTGCCAATCTTCTTCTGGCATATTCTCTGGTTTGCTCCCCAACAGAGGAAGATGAAGTTTCTTCCCATATAGATAGTCTTCAATTTGCATTTTCCAATATCCAAAATCTGTTCCATCAAATTTTTCAATTCCCGCAGCTTTTATTTCATCTGCCATTTTAATATGTCTCGGATTTGAATCTGTCAAATCTGACCTTACAGATGTGTCCGGAACGGCCAAAACTATTGGAAACGACACTGAGATCACCCCAATCGAACTTTGGATGGCTCAGATCTTAACAGTCAAAGTTTCAGGTCAACAGACGGTGCTGATGAAGCCACGTGTCCGGCCAAAATAGTGTCTACGAAACACTGAATCAAAACCCAATGTGATGACGTGGCTATATGACATGTCATCCACGTAATCAATCCAGGGCCCACCTTAGATGACGTGGCAAATGCACGCACGCTTTTGCTGATATGGCAGGTGATGACGTGTCTGCTGACTGGTCTGCTGGCGTGGCGGATGACTGTGCATAATTGCTGGCGTGGCTGATGACTGGCTGCTGGCGTGGCGGGTCAAACCGGTTCAGTTGCAGACAATCGGGTGAAGACGACGCGTGGAGAGCGTGGTGCGAGTGGTCGCGCGTGGGCAGTGCTGTCGTCGGCGCATGTTGGAGCGTGCGGGCATGCAGGACGTCGGTTCTTCGCCGGGTTTTCAGCAGTGAATTTTATCTTTGTCCTCTACACGATGGTATGTTCAAAAACACGTTTGGAGAACTTTGATTTTTGAGTTTGGATCAAACACCCTCTTTTTCAAGAACAAACTCTGATACCAGTTGTTGGGGTAATTCCAGAACTCAAACACACATAAATTTACGTGGTTCGGCAACTTGCCTACTCCACGGAGCTACTGGTTTGTATTAATCAAGCTTAGAAACAATACAAACAACAAAACAAGAAGGAGGAGAAAATCTTCTCTACTCAACTCAAGCTTTCTCTCTCACGTTTTTTCTCTCTGTGTTTTCTTCACACACCAACACACCAGCTCTTCACTGAGCATACATATATATTAAGCTAGGAGTGAAGGGCATAAATCATGCCATGATTTATGCCTACCGTTTGTGTCCTCCACCATATGCCAAGTAGGAGATTAGGTATTCCCATTTGCATATGGTGGGACATTGTTTGTCTCCACTAACTAACAATTTCCTCTAAGACAACACCAGAAACACAACAGAGTAGCGACTTGCAACAGGAAGTCGGCACTAGAGTAGCCGAAGCAAGTGATGAGAAACCTCAAAGCAAAGAAGCCCATTGCAGCTAAATCACAGCCACACACTGGTACAGGTGAGAAACGAATAGTGCCAATCTGGAGGAAATCCAGTGGTTACTATGGTGGTTAGCTGGAGAGAAATGGGCGTGGAGGGTTCCTTAATGCTCAGCCATTGAAACTAACGTAAATGAGAGAATCAAGTTTGTTTAGTTCCCCAAAACTCGGAGTTCATAAGTTTTTCATTTCATTTTTCATATTCCTCCAGTCTGTGACAATGCATCTGTATATAGCATTCTTCTTTCTACAGGGTTTTAAAAAGGAAAATTGCATGTACAACTAAAAGTGATACTTATTTACAAAACTAAAACGATGTATTTGACTATAATTGAAATAGTATGTATAATTAAAAGTAATATTTATTGACAAAATTAAAAGAATGTGTTTGACTATAATTAAAATGATACATATGAATTTACAATGGCTAATTCATTTTAAATTTATAATACAAATTTATTCTTCTTCTTCTTCTCTTTCGGCTGGTATCAATTGCCCCTTCTTGAATTCAAACTTGTCCCTAATATTGAATCGTGAAAATCTCAACTTCATTTTGTCAATGTATTCCCAAATTGCATTAGTAGGGGACGGACCGTCCCAATGTACTAGAACTTGAGTGATTGCCTAATTCTGTCATTTTGCAATTCGTCTTTCTAATATGGTTCTTGGTTGCAGGTCAGGGGTTCTTGGTATCGTAGGAGGAGCGCCCTGCACTGTATGATTACCTGCATGCCTTTTTAGCTGGGATACGTTAAACATTGGGTGAATCAGAGTTGTAGGAGGCAGATTGAGCTTGTAAGCCACGCTTTTGATTTTAGCTATTACCTGGTGAGGCCCATAATATTTTGCAGCTAGTTTTTGTGAGGATCTGTGTGCAATTGACTATTGCTGGTATGGTTGAAGCTTAAGGTAGACGTGGTCCTTAACTTCAAAACTCCTATCACTTCTTTTTATGTTTGCCACCATGCTCATCCTATTATGAGCCTTTTGGAGATGAGTCATGACCGTTTTAATCACTTCTTCTTTAGTTGGCAAATACTCATCCACTAATTCCACGACTGAGTTCTTATAGAAGTAGGGAATGTGTATGGGTGGAGGAACCCCGTATAATACTTCATAAGGTGTCATCTTGGTAGCTGAGTGGTAATTAGTATTGTACCACCATTGGTTAAAGGTAGCCACTTCGCCTATTGATTAGGGCAGTCACCGGTCATACATCTCAGGTAGTGCTCTATGCATTTGTTAATGACCTCTGTCTAACTGTCTGTTTATAGGTGATATGCTGATGAGTAGTGTAGATTGACCCCTTGAATGCTAAATAACTCCTTCCAAAATCTACTCAAGAACACCAAATCCCTGTCATTAGTTATAGAAGCTGGCAGCCTATGTAGTTTATATATGTTGTTCATGAATAATTTAGCCACCCCGGAAGCAGAGTAAGGATGGCTTAGGGTTATGCAATGCGTGTATTTCATAAAGTGATCCACTATTACCATGATAACATCATTCCCTTCTAATTTTAGAAGGCCTTCTACAAAATCCATATTGATGTCAATGAATGGGGCAGACGGAATGGGTAGTGGCTGTATGAGTCCTAGGCTAGCCATATTTTCATGCTTGTTCCTTTGACACGTATTGCATTCCCTGATGTATTGCCTGATGTGTTTTTGTTGTCCTTTCCAATAGAATAAACCCCCTATAATCTTAGAGGTTACCGTCATGCTTGAGTGTCCTCCCACAGTTGAGTTGTGAAACATAGAAATGAGCTTGTTTTGCATTTCTAGGTCCCTGCCTACCACCACCTTCCCTTTCATATTAAGATGATCATTCACCCAAGTATAGTTATGATGTGAGCTGGAAGACACTTGCAGACTCTTGATAATATCTTGAATAGTACGATCCCTTTCATATGACTTTCTAATTTCATCCATTAAGTTGGTAGGAACAGTAGAAGTGGTCAGGGCATAGACTTTGCTGGGGATCCTGGAGAGGGCATTAGATGACACATTCTTTCTTCCTTATTTGTACTCTATATCATAGTCATAACCTAATAATTTCACTAGCCATAGATGTTGCACAAGAGTATTCATTTTTTAATGTAGAAGGTACTTCAGGCTTATGTGATCAGTGCGCATAGTGAAGTGTCATCCCTATAAATAATGTTTCCATTTAGTAACAGCATATAGGATGGCTAGCATTTCTCTCTTGTAGACTGAAATTACTTGTTGTTTGGGCCCAAGAACTTGCTTATGAAAGCAATGGGATGCCCCTCTTGCATAAGGAGTGCTCCCACCCTAGTCATGGATGCATCTGTTTCTACTATAAATAGTTTGTTGAAGTCTGGCAGAGCTAGGACTAGAGCACTAGTAATTACTCCGTTCAATAGACTGAATGCTTTTGTAGCCTCTTCACTCCATCCCATAACATTTTTCTTTAGCAACCGAGTTAGTGGCTTACATATGCTGTCATAACCCTTAATAAACCTTTTGTAATAACCTGTCAACCCAAAAATCCCCTTAGCTGCTTCAATCCTTTAGGCAGGGGCCAATCTATAATGGCCTGTATCTTGTGGGGGTCAATAGCTACTCCTTGCTTTGAGATAATGTGGCCCAAATACTCTACTTGCTTACTGTAAAAGAAGCATTTGCTAGCCTTTGCCACCAATTGGTGTTCTCTTAATAGGTCAAGGATAGTAGTTAGGTGCTTATAATGTGGTCTGTAAGTGTCTGGCTATACACCAATATATCATCAAAGAATATTAGGATAAATTTCATTAGTTACTCCCTAAAAATTTTGTTAATTAGACTCTAGAATGTAGCTGAAGCATTGGTTAGCCCGAAAACCAAAAATTCATAGTGACCACTATGTGTTCTGAAAACTGTCTTAAATTCTTCCCTTTAGGCCATTTGGATCTGGTGATAACCAAATTTGAGATCAATTTTGGAGAATATAGCAGTCGCCATTAATTCTTCTAGTAACCCCTCAATAATTGGGATATAATACTTATCCTTAATAGTAAGCTTGTTCAAAGCTCTATAATCTACACATAACCTCCATGTGGAGTCCTTTTTCTTGATAAGTATTACTAGGGAAGCAAAACGGTTGTTGTTGGTTCTTATGATTTTAACCTCTAACATCTCTTTCACCATCCTTTCTAAGGTGTCTTTTTGTAGGCCTAAATATTTGTAAGGTCATAGGTTAACTGTTTCCCCACCCTCCCTTAGAGGAATCTTGTGATCATGAGTTCTGGGTGGTGGCAACCCCTTAGGTTCCTGAAATAAATCTTGGTAGTCTGCCAATATACTCTACAGGTGGTTCTCCTCATTACTCTAGGACTGAAGTGAAGTAGCCAAGGATCCGAAAATAAACCCATCATCCTCCTCTACCATCTGTATATTACATAAATGATACCCATCTACTTGATTGTGGCTCCCAACTAGAGAACTTAGTTGTTCTAGTTCAATGTATTATAGCTTGGGTGGATTTTCACCCTTTAGCAAAACCTTCTGCCCTTGCCAATCAAATGACATCCACAAGTGTTTGTAATTACATAATATATCACCGAACAAGGATAACCACTATATACCCAACACCATTTCACAATTACTTAGCTTAATGATAAACACATCTGCCATGAAATTGATTCCATGCATCTTCCACCTGAGTCCTTTGCATAAGGATTTGCAGACCATCTTTTTGTTATTAGCTGCTTGCACAATCATTGGATTAATGGTAGTTAACTAGAGCTAGAGTTTGAAGGTCACAGCATAGTTGAGGAAGTTGTGTATGCTTCCTGAGTCTATCAAAATGCCCACTATCGTCCTGTCAACTTTCCATTTACCTTCATAGTATTAAGCCCTATTATGCCCTCCAATGCATCCAGTTTGAGTCCCTCTTCAGACCCCTTCTCCTCTGTGAATCCTTCATCTTCTTCCACTATACTTAGAGAATACAACCTTTTGTTTCGGCACCTATGGTGAGAAATGAACTTTTCATCACACCAAAAACACATCCTCTTCAGCCTTCTTTCTTTGAATTTTTTGTTTTTAATAGATTTTGTTGGTTTAATGGGGTTTCTATAAGTGTTTTAGGGAGGGGTATTGTTCCAACGGACTAGATTTGGTTTTGTTATAGTAGTATGAGGGGTCATAAGGTTCTTTGTGGGATTTAGTGGTGGAGAGTGGATAACTAGGTAGATGAAGAGGTGTTGGAGGTAGAATATCTTATAAGGAAGCTGAGAGATTTCTTGTAAGCTAGAGTGTTGTCGTGCAACCTGGCTAGATTATAAGCATGTTTGAGAGTCTTAGGTTCGAACAATTTAAGTGTATTCTTGATCTCCAAATCCAGACCTCCTAGGAAGATGACTAGAGATTGTTTTTCACTGATCTCAGCCTTATTCCACAGGATATCGAAGTCCAGGGTGTATTCTTCTAGGTGCCCCAACTATTTAAGTTCCATCAATTCCTCAAGAGGATCCTGTTACCCTCAAAACCTATAACAGATTGCTTTTACATATTCTTCCAAAGTAGCTCTTTGGTTTCCCACGCTCCTCAAGAAGTTTTGATGCCAATAAAGAGCAACTCCTTCTAAATAATATCATGTTATTTGCAGTTTGTTAGAGTCGGTAATGTCTTCGATCTTGAAATATTGAGTGCAATTATATAGTCACCGGTGCACATCTTCCCCATTAAATGTTGGGAAGAAGTGTTTGGGTTTGTGTACCTTATAGGATGGTACCCTTTCTTCGAGTAAGAACTTGTTTTTGGAATCTATTCCTTCCATGCTCGAGGCTTGTTTGTCCTTGCCTTGACTTGGACTTCTTGGGTTTTGAGAGAGTCTTTCCAGAGCAAATTCCAACTGTTGTGCCATAATACCCATGATGCTCTTGATGTCTCTAATCTGAGCTCCTTGGTTTTTGATGGTTTGATCTATTTTAGCATTCTATCCTTTCAGCAGGTCCGTCATCAACTCATACTCCTGGCTATTGTCCTGTGAGATCGCTGTAATAGAGTCCTTGATACGTTTAAAATCTGCTGCTCTTTGTGTCTGGTGCCATGGTAGAAATCCGTGGATTGCTAGCTTTGATTCCACTTGATACAAGTGAGAAACGATTAGTGCCAATCTGGAGAGAAATGGGCGTGAAGGGTTCTTAATGTTCAACTATTGAAACTGATGTAAAGGAGAGAATCAAGTTTGTTAGGTTTCAAAGTTCGTAAGTTTTTTTATTTTATTTTTCATATTCCTCCCATCTGGTACAATGCATGTATGTATAATATTCTTTTTTCTACAGGGTTCTAAGAACCTTGAGAAGGAAAACTAAAATGATGCATATAACTGAAAGTTATACTTATTAACAAAACTAAAACGGTGTGTTTGGCTATAATTGAAATGGTGCGTACGGATTTGCAAAGGCTAATTTGTTTTGAATTTACAATATGAATTTATTCTTCTTCTTCTCCTTCGGCTGGAATAACACACAGCCGAGAAAACAAAGAGGCAAGGCCAAGCCTGCATACCAATAGCCAAGCTTGGTTCACGACAGCAACATTTGTGATTTCCCACTCTATTTTTTTCCCAACAAGGTCTCCAAGAAGGATACAAACGAAAACCCGAAACTTCCCTTGGCAACCAGCTCTGAATAACCCAGCGCTCAAGGATAATTTTGCCAGCAGTCCACAGTAAAAGCACTCAGCATGCACAATGATCCAAACAGTAAAAATGGCAAGCGTTTTATATGTTCTGTTAATTAGGTTTGTATTAAAAATAGACGTGAAAGTATTTTTTTCGTGTTAAAAAAGTATTTTAAAAAAAATTAATTTTTTTATTTAAAATTAATATTTTAAGATAATTTTGATATATTATATCAAAAATAATTTTTAAAAAATAAAAAAATATATTATTTTAAAATAAAAAATACTTTAATAAATCCTATCACATCTCCAAGCACAATTTCTAACAAAACGCTGTCAAAAACATCCACCTCACCAGAGAACAAAGAAATAAACTCCTCCTCCTCCTACCACTTCTTTCAAAAAAAAAACGACAACAACATCAAAAGAATGCATTCGTTCGGATACAGAGCGAACGCATTGCTAACGTTCGCCTTGACTATACTGGCGTTAATGTGTGCCATCGCTTCTTTCTCTGACAACTTCAATTTCCCTTCTCCTTCTGCCCAAATCCAGGTTCATCTGTCATTCCGTCGATTTAATGTTGTTTGAATCTAATTGCAACTTCTAAATCATTTTCTTTAATTGGGGTTTTGTAGATAGTGAAATTCAACTGGTTTCAAAAGCAGGCACATGGAAATGATGAGGTGATTGATTCTTTCCTTGCCTTTTTCTTATAAAGATTTTGAGTTGTATAAATTGATGGGATTTGTTAAATTTCTTAGTTCTTTAAATTGAATAAGCATAATCACTTTTGGGTTCAATTTGTTGCTAATATAAGATGCCACGTGGGTTTTTATAGGTGCATAAATTTGTGTACAAGCAGGTTTCAAGATCTGGGTTGAGTGGATTAATTTTTTAGATTAAGGTTGCATAATTTGTATTTATTGATTTTTTGAATTGAGTTTTTAGTATTTCTATTGATATGTAGCTCTAAAGTGTATTTATTTTTCTTAATGTTATAAGAAAAGGCGTAGAGGTTAGCATTCTCTCAGTGGTTTGATCTTCTGTTTGTTAGTGTGCTTAGGTTCTAGTTCGTCTAGCTGATTCCCTTCATTATTTTTTTCCTGCTACCTAAAGATACTGTCTTGGCTTACACTTTCTGAAAACCCTAATGTCAAAATATTCACCTACGTGGAGATTTTGAAAATTGAGCAGAACAATCCCGTTTCCCCCTCTTAGTACTGGTTTAGACCAGATTTCGCCTCTAGCAATTGTTAACGTGCATGAGATTGTAATTGCTAAATCCACAGGAGAATTGTTCTCAGCTTATTAGATGATCTGCCTATGAATCTTTGTTATCAAAGAACTTACTAAAATTTATGGACACTTCTGATAGCACTAAAAATTGTCAAATACAGAATTGAAATAGTTTGCAACTTGATACATGGATGTTTAAGAGTAAAATGATATCAGAACACAACTTCTGTAATCCACATTGCATCTTTAACTGTTCAGCTTATATATTGGATTTGGCCAATTACAATATGGTTCCTTTTTCTGTTTCAAGAAATTCAAACCAAAAGTCGATCACTTCTTTCATTATGCTAGATATTTTAGTTATCTAGTTATTGGTTGAAAAGGTGCTAAAAACATTATACTGGGGAAGGGATTACGTTGTATGTGTTGACCATTGAGTTAATATGGGATCAGCTTCTTGGCTTTTCTGTGCCTGTGCATTGAAGTTTTGAAGATGGAATGAATGTTGATTGAAAGAACTTCTTACAGAGTGATGCATGTAAGTTTGCAGGATGGTGCAATTTCTTCTACCAGAAGACTGGTCTGATTGATTGTGTTGATTTTTATTTTTTCCTTGTTCATATGAACTATTTTAAGATAATGTATGTTGTCAAACATTCTTTTGTTTGAGATGCATCAGTGTAGATGCAGGCGCTTTATTCTGGACACTTGATAAGCTAGCAATGATTCAACGCTGATTGAACTGCCCATTATTTAATGCAGGTCAGCCTCACCATGAATATAACAGCTGATTTGCAGTCACTGTTTACATGGAACACAAAGCAGGTATGTAATTTGAAATAGTAGTATATGTGTTTCTCCTTTGGTGTGATAGGTCTTATATTTTGTTCTTTCATTTCAGAGTTGTAAATCTTTGACTCTCATGCTGAGGCAAGCCATAGATGGCTGTTCTATGAATGTAATCCAAGTAGTCAGTACATTTTATTTACTAAACCAACCACTCTATTATAGTTTCCACATTCTGACAAGTTGGGTTTTGGATGCCCTAAGAAAATTTGGAAATCCTATGTAAAACTTCTTTGTGTCTCATAGTTGGGACATTGCTGGGACAAATGACTTCAATATGGAACTGATTTGCTTATAGTTTAAAAACAAATCTTTTTGCTGCCTTTGTTATGTTTGTTAGGATTTTGAATTGATGGGTCACCGAAATTTTTTAGTCTTTTCATTTTCATGTTAGTTATTCTTTAAAGATGATTCAAGTATATAATGATCATCTTATTGCAGCTTTTCATATTTGTAGCAGCTGAGTATGAAACCCCCCAGAACTCATTGAACCAGGTACAAATAGGTGTTTGATATTTAAAGTACGCTCTTTTCCATTTTGGTTCTCGTCTTTCTCACTTTGAACTTTAGTTTTTTATATACTTACGAGGCGAGCATGGAGCTGAATCAGTTTGCCTTTTCCATTTTCCTTGTTACACATACAGGCACTACACATGCGCATTTCCTTCACTTCTACTAGTGTCAGGATCTACTGCATAAAACTATGTCCACTTCTCAACTCTTTCTAAATGTTTGTCATAGGTGTCTCTCTGGGATGCTATTATACCTGCCAAAGAGCATGCGAAATTTTGGATTCAAACTGCAAACAAGTACCGTTTTATTGATCAGGTATATCATCCATCAACCATCTCATGTGCTTCTCTTGCTAAGTTTCAGAACTGAACATAATTTTTCCTTGTGCAGGGAAGCAATCTTCGTGGTAAGGAATTCAACTTGACGTTGCACTGGCATGTCATGCCCAAGACTGGCAAGATGTTTGCTGACAAATTAGTCATATCTGGATTCCGCTTGCCTGAGGAGCATAGATGAGGATCGGGCATCTACGGTGTCTGTTTTTGTTGTAACTTTAGCCATTAAATATGGGATGATAAAGGTCACCTAAATTAAGAAAACTACAGACGGGGTAAAAGTTTCATGATTGAGGTAGAAATGAGCACGACTTGGAATTTTGAGCACTTGGGTTTATTTTTTGGGCAAGTGTTGGTTTCTGTCTCTGGATTTGGATATTTCCTGCTCTCCTTTTTTTAATTAGGTGCACCACAATTCCTATTAAAATTAAAATTAAAATTAAATTAAAATAAAAGCTAAGGGTCCTAAAATTATTGTTCATGCCTTGTGCATTAAGAAAATTTATTGTTCAAATTTTTCCATTCTGGTCACCAAATAATTGTTTTTTAATTTAATTTTTCTATGTTATATTGATTGAGAATTAAGATATATGATTTGTTTTGATTTATTTTTAATAGGTTTATTGCAACAAAAGATTAGAATTCAATTTTATTAGGTGATATTTGATTTTGAAAAATAGAATTTAATTTTATTAAAAAAATATATAATAATTAAGATTTATGTAGCATTTGGAACTGTGAGCTTTTCAGAATGTTTTTCGCTTAGAAATATATTAAAATATTAAATATATTTTTGATATAAACACATTTAAACTATCTAAAAACATAAATAAATAATTTGAAACAAAAAAAATTAAAATTTTTCAAAATTATTTTTTATAGCAAGAACAAACACACTTTTAGTGGGTTAAATTTTATAGTTAGTGTCAAAACTTGTGGAATTTTTTTCATTTTCATTTTAGGGCCTTTTCGGTTTGAAAATTTTATGTCTTGATTCAAAACTTTATTTTTATCATGTTTCAATCTTTGAGTTCAAAAAAGTAAAGAGACCCTACAAAACTATCGATAAGAGAGAAAATTGTTGGTTGATCATGTTTTGATAACTAAAATAATTGATTTTAATAACAATGAGTTATATTTAATTAGAAGAGTTTCATTTAAGTGTTTTTGATCTTTCATCTTATCGAAAAAATAGCTTGAGGCTCGAGAGTTTTTTCCCAAGATGAGTTTAGGTTTATAATTAATTAAAGGTTGTTTTAAGATTAGAAATGAGTGTTTATTAGGTTTTTTAGATGAAAAGATGCTAAAAACAAATGTGGGGTCAAAATACCCTTATCTCGACTTTCCGATGACCTCTCCCCTAGTTACCGAAATTTGCACCAACAAATGACAACTCATTTGCATTGTTTTTTTTTAAAAAAAAAAGAAATAAAAGAATGATCAATGTGTCTTCTACCCTTTAACATAATGAAAACAATCATGGAGACTTGGTGTGCAAGACCGACCTACTTTATAGGCCAAGCGCATTAGCCCATCAAACTGGTCTCTTTTTACAAGCCAAACAAGCTAGCCCACCCAAGCCATATGCCTAGCCAATTTTGTTCTTTATTCTTTTTTTTATCTTTTTTCTCGAATTTTAATTTAAATCCATTAAAATGGCTTCCTTAAAAATTTATTTTAATTTATTTTTATTAAAAACCATTAAGATTTTACTCCTTTTTTTTTTTTTTTTTTACCACGTAGTCTTTTTTATTATTATATTAGAAGTGATATTTTTGTATAACCCTTCATGATATTTTATTATTATTTATTTTAATTTTTTTCAATCAATTTCCAACACATGCCTATTTTTATTATCATATAATTAAATAAAAAAATAATTTCAAAAAATAAAGTTGTTAGACCCCAACAGGTTGCATGATCTAAGGCATGTTTTTTTGCGGCTTATCCTGAGTTGACCTGGATGAATCCAAAATGTTATTGACTCAATATTTTAAAAAACAATGTTAAAACGTTGTCGTGTTGAGATTTTTTAAGTCAAATCGGTTTTTTGCTAGGTTGACCGGGTCGCGCACTAGGACTTGCTTAGTCAACTATGTCAAATAAAGTCACTACCAGAAAATTAAAAAACATCGATAAAATATTATATTGTGTACAAATTTCTCATTAGGGATTGTAGTTTCATCGGTATTTCCATTGGCAATTCAAATACTAATGGGATTTTTTTATAGAATGCCGATAAATTGCACCTAAAAAATAGATTTTGTCGCCCATTTTATGTCGGTAAGTCTTGTCATAACCCAATTCTGGGTTATTCCCCAAAATTCACTTTTTTTTTCAAAATAAAAATAACATAAAATAAAATAAAAGCTGGCAACGTGGAGAAAGCAGGCCGGGAAATCAAACTGCAATTTTTGGAGGAAATTCAAGGCCTAATTGTACTCCATTATGCCCAAGAATGGAGAAAAATGCAAATTCAAGGTCAAATTAAATTATTATTGGGCGAATTTGCATAAAAATTAAGTCCAATGACATAATTACATTTTTAATAGGCCAATTTGATTTAATCATGAGCCAAATTAAATTTTAATTATGTTTAAGAATTAATTTGAGTCCAATTGAAGGATTTAATTAAGTGCAAGGACTTAATTATACTTTAAATGGGTCAAATTAATTTTATTTGGGGCTTAATTGGTGAAAAATTAAGTTTGGGAGCCTAATTTGGGCTTAATTGAGAAGATTAGAATTTTAAGAGACCAAATTTAATTTTTACCAAGTTAATTGATTGAAATTAAGGGCCAAATTGCAAGAAAATTAAAGTTTTGGGGTCAATTAGGGGCTAAATTGAACAAATCCGAGGCCAAGGACCATTTTGCAATAGGCGGCAAACTATGGGGATTCAATTGACAAAAACCGGGGGTGAAATTGAAGAAATTGAAGTTTAATGGTCAATTAGGGGCTAAATTTAACAAATCTGAGACCAAGGACCATATTGTAAAAGGCATGTAACTTCGGGGCTGCAATTAAAGTTCATCAGGGGCTTAATTGCATTAAATCCAAAGTTTATGGTCAATTAGGGGTTCAATTGCAAGAAAGTGAAAGCTGGAGGACTGAATTCAAAATCAGATTAAATCCCTAATTCAATCAAAACGGCGCCGTTTTGTATAAAAAAAAAGGGAGGAGGAGGGGACCAGACGACGCGTCGTCTGGTCACTGTTCATTGTCTTCCCCGTTTTACCCAAAAGAAACAGCGTGGGAGCCTTATTTGACAGTGCATTTAATGCTTGTTTTCTCCATCAAATAGAACAAAACTTGCACGTAAAGGATCCCCTGCAGTTCGTCTACAACCCCATGTGAACGGTTCAGGATGAATGACAGCACAGCGACGCCGGCGACGGCGTGAAGAAGTCAACTCAGGCAGCCTTTTCCTGCAGATTTAACAACTCAGGGAGACTACTTTGAACCAACAGTTGGGATCCTTCCCAACAAAATCAAGGGCTAAAAATTTTTCCCTCATGAAGACAAGATTGCCCTCTTCCACCGCCTATAAATAGGAGCAAATTTCATGTTCGGAGCAAGAAAAAAATCGAGTGCAAAGTTGACAAAAAATCAGTCTTTCTCCCTTGTTTTTCATAATTTTCTGCTTTCTCCTTCTCAGCCACACCTTCGGCCGCCACTAATCTCGCCACCGTCCCTCCCACCACAACCTTCATCACAGCCAAACACTCCAACAACCTTACGTGGCGTTTGCACCACCTCTCCCTCTCTCTCTCTTCTCTATGAAAAACTTTTCCCTCTCCGCCACCGTGACTCCAACAGTAGTAGCGACCACCCTTTCCAGCGGTTTCTACCCATACCAGCAGCAGTAGAGGCGGCGACTTTCTCCTCATCCGCTCCAACCGCCAGCGACCGCAGCACCGTCCGTGACAGCAGCAACACCTGCAACTCAGCAGCAGCAACCCCGGCAGCTCAACTCTCCACCATTGCCACCGCTTGCACCACGTCGTCCTCTTCGGTCAGACCACCCTTACGCCAGGTAACTCTCCGCTTCCTCTTCCTCCCCCCTCTTCTTGTTCCTCCTCCCTACTGTTCACTGCGTGAACAGTAGGCGTGAATTATAATTCACGTCCTACTGTTCACATGAACAGTGGGCATGCAGTGGACCAGCCCAAAGTTCTGGATTGGGTTTAGCCCGGCTCTAAAGAAATAAATAAAAAGTATTGGGCCGAGGTCGGCCCAACCATTTCGGGCTGAAATCGGCCTAACCTTTTCTATGGCTGAGCCTGGCCCAGTTAGCTGGGCCGGCCCAGCCCATGTAGATTTTTATTTTATTTTATTTATTTATAATATTATATTATAATATTAAAATATTAAAAAGAAAACAAAAAAAATTCCAAAAAATTTCTATAATCCTTTTGAAAAATTTATGATTTTCTCAAATATTTTTCTACTAATTTTGTATAATATCGGGTTGTATATTTACATTGTCAAATACAAGTCCGGTATTAAAATACCCGGTTTTCTCCATAAAAAAAAAGAAAAAAAAAGAATTTCATGCATACGACCAAAACCTAAAAACTTTTCCAAGCATATTTTTATTTAAAAAAAAAACTTGCATCTTTCCCATGTTTTAAAAAAAAAACCTTTTGCAATCTTTTTTTTTAGGATCCAGATGTAGACTTTAATATTTGACGGGTGTAAAATTACACGATAAAGTACACCCTCGGGTATTAAAGATACAAGGTATAAATAAAATACGATGCTAAAATTTAGACTTTAGAACGGTTAGGATTTAATCTAATAAGGTAGAGACTTTCTCATGAAGAGAG
>Ga0325403_1002865_pt1 | contig 15467 bp, 12 predicted proteins | sample PopdelMetagenome_19_FD_205665 | JGI IMG/M metagenome (GOLD analysis project Ga0325403, IMG submission 205665) | Populus deltoides microbial communities from Bellville, Georgia, United States - Xylem-PdKOR-R4 | ecosystem: Host-associated > Plants > Phyllosphere > Stem > Wood/Secondary xylem...
ATTTTATGAAACAAGGGTTGCACCGTTACCCAAAACAAACTCATAATAGACGTTTGCTTGCACATGTTATACAAACTATGTTTATAAAACAGGAAATTATTTAAATATATTAATAATCATTGTAATTGCCGCAACCCACAACCCACATTACGACAATCTTTAAAAATTAAAAAAAAAAAATAGATGTTTGACATTTTATTTTTTGAAAGAAAAAATCTTATTTAAGAAGTCTTCATTTTATTATTACAAGAAACCTTAATTGATCAACAAAGATTATATGGTATGAGACAAATTACACAAGAAGAAAGTGGAAGATACTATTACCCTTAAAAAGTCCTACCTAAAATAGACTGCATTGATTATTTTGTTTTAAATTGCTAAGGATATGTTGTGTTTTGTTATTGCAGTACCAGAAATTCACTTAATACCAACGGACTTACCGACAGAATACCACAATTGCCGACGGAATTTTTTTCGTTTGTCATTCCGTCGGTATATACTAGCGGACTACTTCGGTTGGTATTTACCGACGGAATACTCAGAATTAAAAAAAAAGGATGGTTCGCTGATGTGGAAGTTTTTGCGGGTGATTTTACCGACGGATTTTATCAGTTTTTTTAAGTAATCTATCTTTTTAAATTTTAACATTTAAATGTCAATTTTATTGTTTTTAGTATATGTATTTTGTTAGTATATGTACATGTTTTATTGTTATTTCTCAAACAAACTTGTAGTATATGAATGTATAATTTTATACTTGTTATGGTTTGTTTTATATTTTGTAAATTTTTGAAACTTTATTGAATTACCAAATTACATGTGTTGTTTTGAAATAATTAATAGCTTATTTAACGAGTCCATTTAAATTTTTATCAATGGTATTGTGGAGTTGTAATTTTTGTAAATTTATATGTATTAATTTGTATGGACGTTGATAATTGATAATGAATATTTAATATTTATGAGAAGTTGTAATTAGTTTGTTGGATAATCTCGAGGTAAACCAATATTTTTACAAATTTATTTACCCAACATAGTTAATTAATGCATGTTGTCATCATAATTTTATAGAGGTTCGCTAGAAGTCATGCATGATCGTTCATGGATGTATTGAGATTCACCCCAAGGATTGCGGAGGATGGATTATTGTAACGGGGTTCAGGGTTTTATTAATTTCGCAACATCTATTCCTAGAAATTTTACTGGAGGCGGTATTAGGTGTCCATACATGAAGTGTCAAAATAAGAAGTATCTGCATCCAGATATTGTAATGATGCATTTTCTACACAAAGGGTTTATGGAGAATTACCGGTGTTGGTATGCACACAGAGAAGTATTTGTTCGTAAGAAGAGAATGGGAGAAAGGGTGGTTGGGTCAACTTCTAGTGCTAGCAACCTGCATGAAGCGGCAAATGAAAACACTAATCGTTATAGGAATATGGTTATGGATACAATGAGAATGAATCAAGGTAATGTCAGTCAATGTCCAATCGTAGAAAAAGAACCTAATGCAAATGTAGCTAGGTTTTTTGATTTGTTAAAAGATTCTGACGAACCATTATGGGATGGCTGCATGAACCACAATTAATTATCGGCCGTAGCACAGGTGTTCACCATCAAGTCAGATCACAGGTTGAGTGAGGTCGGGTATGACAAAATTATTGAATGGGCGAGAAGCATTTTACTTGAAGGGAACAGGCTGAAAGAGAACTTCTATGCTGCGAAATCCATGATGAAACCCCTCGGTTTAGGATACCAGAAATTTAACATGTGCCCTAACTTTTGCATGTTATACTACCTTGAAAATGCTGAGCTGACCGAGTGCATGCTATATGGGCATTCCCGTTAAAACCCAGAACTGGCAGGGGAAAGACTCTAGTGGCATATAAAAAACTTAGATACTTCCCAATCACACCTAGACTGTAGAGGTTGTTCATGTCATCAATGATTGCTGAGCACATGACATGGCACCAATTACATGATGCGGTTGATGGAGTGATGGTGCATCCTTCTGACGGCGAAGCGTGGAAACACTTTAACAGTGTGCATCCTCACTTTTTAGCTAAATCAAGGAACTTGCGTCTTGGGTTGTGTACAGATGGATTCAACCTATTCGGGTCATTTACTGCTTCTTATTCTTGTTGGCCGGTCATACTTATGGTTATAACTTGCCACCGGGAATGTGTATGAGGCCGGAGTTCATGTTTTTATCTACTGTCATACCTGGTCTAAGCAGCCCGGGCCGGAATATAGATGTTTGTCTTCGATCGTTGATTGATGAGTTGGCGCAGTTGTGATCCTCCGGAGCTTTGACTTATGATATATCGAGGAAACAAAATTTTGTTACGAGGTCGGCTTCGATGTGGACTATCAATGATTTTCCAGCTTATGGAATGCTTTTTGGTTGGAGTACGCATGAGAAACTAGCATGTCCATACTGCATGGAAAACAACAAGGCATTCACGCTAACAAACGAAGGTAAAATGTTTTTTTTACTGTCACCGTCGTTTCTTACCACATGATACAAATATCATCTTTCTTGTACACTGCACTATCACCGACGTCCATACCGACGGACTCACATCCATCGGTATTTCACAGAGAGTTGAAAAATAATTACTGGAAATGCCACATTCACTGACGAGTTTGCAGACAGACTACTGTCCGTCGGTATCTCACAAAGAGTTGAAAAATATTTACTGGAAATGCCACAATCACCAACGATGATGCGAATCTTAGCGGAATTTAATGGTATTCGCGACCCCAAGATCAATCTAACTCAAGTTTGTTGAGATGCGAATGAGCTTATCACAATTGAAGACTTGCTCCAAGGCAACAAGACTATAAACCAACTCGATCACAACGCCTATACCTCGAGACGAGCAAAAGAAGTATAAATTCACAACAAAGAATGGTCAATTTTTTGAAGAGTTGAAAGTTCAATCAAGAACCAAGATTGAGCAATCAAAAGTCAGCTACAATGCTGAAAATATTAACAAAAGTCTGCCATAAAATTATTCCTAAAGAGTATTTATACTCCAAGCCAAAACCCTAGTTTCCCTAATTGGTCTCACATAAACCCAATTTAAATAATAATCAAACCAAGCTAAAACTAGCCCAAACTAATTAAAATAAACAAAATAAACAAGTCTAAAACCCAAACAAATTGTCTCCTCTCAAAATAAATAAAGTTTGATAGCCCAACTAATTAAATAAGACAAGTTGTTTCAGTATTCTGTCTGACAGCAGCAAGACCCAACTTAAAATGAATGTTTCTCTCTCGTCTTAATGAATTAGAAGGCGTACCATATACCGTTGGAAAGGTATGGAAGTCTATTTTCCAGACCAACTAGAATCACATCAAAATTCGATCTTTAACTCCAGATATGACTAAAAGAGTAACAAAAGGTCAAACTGTCCGAATCTAGTCTTCTTCTCCCAATCCTTGTGTAATGGTCTTCGTTCCACCAACAAGCCCCTCTTGAACATGAATCAGATTAATCAAGGCTTGCTCTTTATTATTACAAATTCTCTTAAAGTCCACCTTAGCCCATGTATCTTGAAAAAGTCCATTGAAAGCTTCTTTGAACTTCTTAGCCCTAAGCCTAGTATCTGGACCAACTGGAACCTCCAATGGATCCTTTGATGGTTATCCCCTCGCTCCTCAAAAGGATTCGACCTCGAATTATCACCTACATAAAAAAATGAAAGATCAGAAATATTGAATGTAGCACTAACACCATACTCACCTAGTAGATCCACTTTATAGGCATTATCATTAATCCTTTCTATGATCTGATAAGGACCATCTCCTCGAGGCATCAACTTTGATCTTCTTTGTTCAGGAAACCTTTCCTTCCTCATATGCACCCAAACACAATCACCTGGTTCAAATCTCACTAATTTTCGTCCCCTATTGGCTTTGTTTACATATTGTTCATTCTTCTTTTCTATTTGTTGCTGAATTTTTGCATGGAGATCTTTCGCCACTTGTGCTTTTTTATTACCATCAAGACTAACCCTTTCATCAACAGGCAAAGGAATAAAATCTAATGGTGTCAAAGGGTTAAAACCATAAACAATCTCAAATGGGAAATAATCAGTAGTAGAATGCACACTACGATTATATGCAAATTCAATGAATGGTAAACAATCTTCCCAATTTTTAAGATTCTTTTGAATGATAGCCCTAAACAATTGAATCAAAGTCCAGTTAACAACTTCAGTTTGACCATCTGTTTGTGGATGACAAGTAGTAGAATATAAAAGTTTAGTTCCTAACTTACCCCACAAAACCTTCTAAAAGTAACTCAAAAACTTAACGTCTCGATCGGATACAATGCTCCTAGGAAGACCATGTAGCCAAATGACCTCTCTAAAGAATAGGTCAACTATATTTATTGCATCATCAGTTTTATGGCAAGCAATGAAATGTGCCATCTTATAAAATTTATCCACAACAACAAATATAGAATCTTTCCCTTTCCTAAACCTAGGTAGACCCAAAATGAAATCCACAGAAATATCAACCCAGGGTTCCTTAGGAACAGGCAAAGGTGTGTATAGTCCATGAGGCATTACCCTAGACTTAGCTTGTCTACATGTTATGCATCTATCACACATTTTTTGAATATCTCTTTTCATATTAGGCCAATAAAAGTGCTCATGCAGAACTTTCAAAGTTTTAGTAATTCCAAAATGCCCCATTAAACCTCCCCCATGTGCTTCTCTCATAAGTAATTCACGTAAAGAACAATTAGGCACACATAACTTATTTTCCTTAAACAAAAATCCATCATGCCTAAAATATTTATCCATGGCCAAAACCTTGCATGTGTCATATATAACACTGAAATCATGATCATCAAGATACAATTCCTTAATATACTCAAATCCTAGCAATTTAGTATTAAGAGTATTAAGAAGAACATACCTTCGCGACAAGGCATCGGCAACCAAATTTTCCTAACCTTGCTTGTATTTAATCACATATGGAAAAGTTTCAATAAATTCAACCCACTTAGCATGTCTCCTACTTAACTTACCTTGACCCTTCAAATGTTTCAACGATTGGTGATTAGTATATATGACAAACTCTTGGGGCCACAAATAATGTTGCCAAGTCTCCAAAGCCCGCACGACTGCATACAACTCTTTATTATAAATGGGATAGTTAAGAGTTGCACCATTGAGTTTCTCACTAAAATAAGCTATGGGTCATTTTTCTTGCATTAAAACGACTCCAATACCTATTCCTGAAGCATCATATTCAATCTCAAAAGCTTTATTAAAATCAAGTAAAGATAGTAAAGGTGCTGAAATCAACTTTGATTTTAACAAGCTAAAAGCATTTTCTTGTTCTTCTCCCCACCTGAAACCCACGACTTTCTTAACAATTTCAGTTAATGAAGAGGCTATCGTACTAAAGTCTTTAACAAATCTCCTATAAAAACTAGCCAAACCATGAAAATTCCTAACGTCTATTATGGATTTTGGTGTAGGCCATTCTTGAATAGCATTAACCTTAGCCTCATCCATTTCTATACCTTTTGCACTAACCACATATCCAAGAAAAACAATCCTATCCATGCAAAAGTCACACTTTTTCAAATTAACATATAAGGACTCTTTTCTAAGCACATCAAGAACTTGTCTCACATGACTTATATGCTCATCAATCTCCTTACTATAAATCAAGATATTATCAAAGTAAACGACTACAAACTTACCATTAAAAGCACGCAACACATGATTCATCAATCTCATAAAAGTATTAGGTGCATTAGTAAGTTCAAAAGATATAACCAACCACGCATACAAACCATATTTAGTTTTAAAAGCAGTTTTCCATTCATCCCTTTCATTCATCCTAATTTGATGATAACCACTTTTCAAATCAATTTAGAACCATGTAATTCATCCAACGTATCATCTAATCTAGGAATGGGATGTCGATACTTTACAGTGATGTTATTGATAGCTCGACAATCCACACATATTTGCCAAGTTTTGTCCTTTTTTGGAACAAGAAGCACGAGAACTGCATAAGGACTCATGCTCTCTCGAATGTATCCTTTTGACATCAACTCCCCCACTTGCCTTTGAAGCTCTTTAGTTTCTTCAGGATTGCTCCTATAAGCCGGCCTATTTGGTATAGATGCTCCTGGAACAAAGTCAATTTGATGCTCAATACCTCTAATTGGCGGTAAACCACTAGGAATGTCATCCGGAAAGACATCCTCAAATTCCTGCAAAAGAACTTTAACAACACTAAGAACACAAGAATCTAAATCATCTGAGTTAAAGAATGCCTCCTTATACACAAGTAAAATTATAAGCAAGTCAGAAAGATAGGCATGTTTAGATCATTAGATTTTGCAAAAAAATTAAGGTGTTTCCCCACTTTTTCTACATACTCTTCTTTTCTCACCCTTTCTTTCTTCTTTCCACTCATTTTCTCTCCACTCTCAGCCTTCTTTTCATCTTTTTGTTTTTGGCCATGACCCTCCCCTAATGTCATAAGGGCCGAAACTTTGTTCCCTTTTGTTTTCAACTCATGGCTCACTTTCTTTTCTCTCTTCCTCACATCCTCACCATATTGTTCAGTTTGTTTTTCCATTTTAGCCAAATCTTTTTGTTCCTCCACTTTGGCCGAAACATGTTGCTTTTCCTCATAACCATTCTTCAATTGAATTTGATCTTCATACACTTGCTTTGGTAAGAGGGGGGCAAGTGTATAAATCCTTCCATCTTTTTCTAATGAATACCTATTCTTAAACCCATCGTGCTTGGCTTTTCTATCAAATTGCCAAGGCCTTCCTAATAACAAATGAGTGGCATGCATAGGCACAACATCACATAACACTTCATCCTTATATTTGCCTACTGAAAAAGAAATCATCACCTGTCTATTGACCCTAACAACACCACATTCATTCAACCATTGAAGTTGATAAGGCCTCTCATGCTTTATGATATTCAATCCCAACTTTCTAACCAAAGTAACACTAGCAACATTAGTACAACTACCACTATCAATGATCATACTACATACCTTATCGTTGATTAGGCATCTAGTATGGAAGATGTTCTCCCTTAGTTGCTCCACATCATCCTCCTTAGTCTGAACACTAAGTGGCCTTCTAATCACCAAAACTTTATCACCAACAGCATACTCTAAATCACTAGAATCTTCAAGTGGGGGCATGTCATCACAATCAGACTCCTCACTAGTGGACACAATCTCTCCATCATCCCTTAGAATCATAACTCGACGATTTGCACATTTTGATGCATAATGTCCCAATCCTTGTCACTTGAAACACTTTATATCACGATTACGCTTCGGTTGAACTTCTCCCTTAAGTTTTTTTTATCATTGGTCAAAACCTGCTTCTTCATGGAGTTCGGTTCGGCAACTTTAGAAGTCATCAAAGGCTTCGATGACACACTACCCTCTCTCCTATAATTCATCTTCCAACCCAAAGAAGACCCCGTATAAGCTCCAGATCATGTGTTACCCTTCCTTTTCAACTGTTTTTCAACCTTAATGGCTAAGTGTACTAACTCCTCCAAATCAATATATGATTGCAACTCCACAAAATTAGCTATGTCTCTATTCAAGCCATTCAAAAACCTAGACATCGTAACTTCCCCATCTTCATTAACATTATCTCTAATCATAGCCACCTCTAATTCTTTCTAATACTCCTCCACACTCTTATTACCCTGTGTAATCATTTGTAAACGATTAAACAACTCTTGATAATAATGTTTAGGAACATACCTCTTCTTCATTATTGTCTTCAACTTCTCCCATGTGCTAACTGGTCTTTCTCTATTCCTTCTTCTTTCTACCACCAATCTCTCCCACCAAACCATGGCATAGTTAGTAAACTCCACTACAGCTAACTTAACCTTCTTTTCTTCAGAGTACCTATGGATGTCAAAAATCATCTCCACCTTTTTTTCCCAATCTAAATAAGCTTCTGAATCAATTTTTCCCTTAAAGGCTGGGATTTTTAACTTAATACTACCCAAATTTTGGTATATATCTCCCAAATCATCAAAATCCCCTCTATGCTTAAAATCCCTATGTGGTCGAATATGTCCCCTCCTTGACCGATTCTCATACCTCTCTCCCCTATGTGTACGGAACCCACCACTACGGTTAAGATTATCCTCAACTTTATATACAGAGTTTCCAGCAACACTCTCCTCCTTCCTAGCTTCTCTACCCTTTTTACTACGCCCTCCATCAGACCTAGTCTCTAATTTTTCAATCCTAGTCATCAGCTCACCAAACATAAATTCCATTTGTTGTATTCTCGAAAGCCCATCTTCTTGGATTTCACCGTTCTTCTATGACATACTATTAGAAGACATTTTTTTTTAAAACCTGCATGAAAATCATTAGTTATAAAAATAACACCTCACACACTTGTGTTTCACACAAATTTATAGGCTTTTCACTTGAATATGCTCCCTATGCCTTTTTCCACTCAAATTACCTTTCTTTAGTTCTTGAAATCACTTAGCAACAATTCAGGAAAAAAAAAAAACAACCAACTATGCAGTAAATTTATAAATTTGATATAGACTCTAGAAGCAAGAAATTACGAAACTAACAAAATGAAACTCGATGACAAATTCACGAATAGCAATGCAAATTTGTACGAATAATATGACAATTTGAAGACACGAAAAAAAATCATAAAAGAGCTAAACAATTATGAATTATTAAGAACTAAGGATTTAATTCAAAAAAATTCCAGAAACTCAAGAAAATCAACTAAACTACCTAAATTTTCAAGAAACACAAACAAAACTACTAAAAGATTCGGCCTGAACAAAAAAAATGATTTTTTTTTGTGCGGCAACAATCAAGATTTCAAGATCAAGCCTCCTTTATATATATATATATATATATTCGGCAAGAAAAAAACAAAATCAAGAACTTAGGTGTGTATGCCGATTTTGATTAAGGAAGCATAAAAAAAAAAGAACACTAACTTATGATTAAGCGTTCAACAAAGCAATAAAAAGTAAGATCCCTATATTTTTTATTTTTTTATATATAGGTGGCCAAATCTATCAAAAATCAAACAAGAAACAATAAAGACTCAAATTGAAGGATATAACCTATGATTAGATCAGCTGTGATATCAATTGATGCGAACCCTAGTGGAATTTAATGGTATTCGCGACCCCAAGATCAATATAACCCAATGGAAGACTTGCTCCAAGGCAACAAGACTATAAACCAACTTGATCACAACGCCTACACCTAGAGACGAGTAAAAGAAGTATAAATTCACAACAAAGAATGGTCAATTCTTTGAAGAGTTGAAAGTTCAATCAAGAACCAAGATTGAGCAACCAAAAGTCGGCTACAATGCTGAAAATATTATCAAAAATCTGCCTTAAAATTATTCCTAAAGAGTATTTATACTCCAAGCCAAAACCCTAGTTTCCCTAATTGGTCTCACATAAACCCAATTTAAATAATAATCAACCAAGCTAAAACTAGCCCAAACTAATTAAAATAAACAAAATAAACAAGTCTAAAACCCAAACAAATTGTCTCCTCTCAAAATAAATAAAGTTTGATAGCCCAACTAATTAAATTAGACAAGTTTGTTGTTTCCGTATTCTGTCTGGCAGCAGCAAGGCCCAACTTAAAACGAATGGTTCTCTCTCATCTTAATGAATTAGAAGGCGTGCCATATACCGTTGGAAAGGTATGGAAGTCTAGTTTCCAGACCAACTCGAATTACATCAAAATTCGATCTGTAATTCTAGTTATGAATAAAAGAGTAATGAAATGTCAAACTGTCCGAATCTAGTCTTCTTCTCCCAATCCTTGTGTAATGGTCTTCGTTCTACCAACAAGCCCCTCTTGAACATGAATCAGATTAATCAAGGCTTGCTTTTTATTATTACAAATCCTCTTAAAGTCCACCTTAGCCTATGTATCTTGAAGAAGTCCATTGAAAGCTTATTTGAACTTCTTAGCCCTAAGCCTAGTAACTGGACCAACTGGAACCTCCAATGGATCCTTTGATGGTTGAATCGCATCAGACGACTTTGCAGACGGACTACCATTCTTTCGCATTTCACAAAGAGTTGAAAAAATATTACTGGAAATGCCACAATCACCGATTATGTGGCGGACGGATTCCAGTCCGTCGGCATGTTGTTGGCGGGTCAAAATTACCAATAAAATCACCGATGGACTTTGCGAATTCCAAATGGCAGGGCATTAAATGCATCTCTGACTGCGTCTGTTTGTCGACAGAATTACCGACGCTGCGAAAAATATGGAGGGTAAATAAAAATGATGGTGCGAAATTCAAAATTTACCAATGGATTTTTGAAACGTCACCGACGAAATAATTTAAAATAATATTTTTTTTATTTTCATCGATGAATCCGTCGGTAAAACTTCTTTATAAATCCCAACGACCACCCCTTTAGTTCATTTTTTCATCTTCTCCGTTATTCCCCTTTCATTTTTGATTTTTTTTCCTCTCATTTCCTTCAATACTTTTGTTTGTTTTGCTTGTAATCTCTACTTAAATCTTCATCAAATTAAAAGGTATATGTTTCCTTTATTTCATTTTACTTTAAGGATTTGTTTTTCTTTGTTTTAGCTATTTTTATTTTTGTTATGTTTTTTGTTTTGGTGTATTTTTATAAAGTAGATAAAGTCTTGAAATAAACACATTATTAAGGCAAGCATATTTCATTCCTAAAGTCTATATTTTTATTTATTTATTGAATATATTTTATTGTTGTATTGCCATAATAATTGAATAATTTGTTGAATTATAATTGTTAATGTTGAATTTACCTTAGAATTAGTAATTGAATATGTTGGAATAATTAGTAATTTTACTCTATTATTGCATGATTTGTGTTTAATTATTTCCATTAATTTTAATTGTTAGTCTAGATTTTTTTTTAATTTATTGAATATATTTTATTGTTTGTATTTTCATAATTGTTGAATTTTGCTTATAATTAGTAATTGAATATGTTGGAATAATTAGTAATTTTACTCTATTATTGCATGATTTGTGTTTAATTATTTCCATTAATTTTAATTGTTAATCTAGAGTTTTTTTTTTAATTTATTGAATATATTTTATTGTTTGTATTTCCATAATAATTGAATAATTTGTTGAATTGTAATTGTTAATGTTGAATTTACCTTGTAATTAGTATGGATGTTATTTGTATAGATGTTATATTATATACATAGATGGGGTCAATTGGTTGTGGCTATTGCCAATATATGCATGTTTGAAAAGTTTGGGTAGTCTTCAATATAGGGGAGGTGTTATCGAATTTTTTTTAACATTCGAATTTAATTGTATAATTATTAGTATAAAATTGTGTAGATGCGTAGAACAAAAGCCACAGCTCGTCGCTCACGTATGGTCGCAGCTAGTTCTTCTAGCAGTGAGGATAACATATCCTTAGGTGCCTGTCAAGAAGAGGCACCCACGCCGTCAATCAATGCTGCATTTTCCAGCGTGGTTTCATAGCGCAAAGGCGACGTGCCTTCGCAGCGGAATCAATTCACTCGCAAGTACGAGGCACAGTGGAAGGACGACCTTTCAATGTAAGTTTGTTAAGGTTTTAGTTTTTTTTTTAATTATAACATAATTTATGAACAACTAATCAATATTTCATTAATTTAATTTATTTTTAGGTTCACAAACTTTGAGGCCGCCCGAGTAATATCATCGGTGTTTAAATCATCGATAGAGATTCCATTATTTCAATGGAGTCAGGTATCCAGATATCCTGAATGGATACCTCAAATCAATGCATGGTTTGACAAATTTGAGGTTGGTGTTAATTTTTAATTTCCAGCTTATTTCTAATAAATTATTAATATAATTGTAAATAAATTATTATTTTTATTTAAAATTAATTATTTATACACAGGAAAAATTCAACTGGGACAGTGCGTATGACACTGTTATGAGGATGGTGTGGGAAAATCACGCGGCAACTAGGTAACATTGAAAACAATACAAGATTTTTTTAGAAAATAATTTATGTTTCAAAATCTAATTTCTCGCTATGGAAGTAGGTTGTGTAATTTTTGGTATGAAGCACAAAAAAAAGCAAACAACACCGCGAGAGATAATGGTCTCCAAGGCTGGAACGACGTGGCGGTTTGGAGGTATTTCAAACCGATGTACATCCCGACGTGGCGGTTGACCGCACTATCTTAAACACGTGACGTCTGAGTGGTTTACACGACGCTCATAGTCCAGTGTTGGCAACTGGAATCGGCCAATTCATGGCTCGGTGACAACGTACTCCGACGGCTTCGTTCCATTTGCTGCACATGCGAAACGGATGGTAACATTAATTTAAATGAAATATATCGTTAAATTAATTTGTTGTTAATTAATTTTTTTCATTATAGGCTACGTCTCTTGGACGTGAGTCGAGCCCAACTGAGCTGTTTGTTGAGACGCACGTGCGGAGTCAAGACCGTCAAAAGGTGACGCAACAGTTCGTTGACAACCGTGCTCAACACTTTGTGATATGTTTGTTCAACTATTTTATTTTGTAAGTTATTATTCTTATTGAATTGAATATGATGATTACTTTTTTCATTTTCAGGAGACCTATAATAGCAGGTTGAGGGAGAGATATGGGGACGATCCTTCGACCCATCCGGATTTTGATCCGGATTTGTGGATGGAGGTTGGATCATCCAGTGGACCCGATACAAATCAGGTGTATGGGCTCTCCAACACTACAGCCGAGAACTTGCAGTTGGCCCGTGGTGTCTCAATCGTTGGGAGCTCCCAATCAATATCAAGCACCCAATCTAAGGAGTTTGTGGTCTTGCAGCAACACACTCAACTCATCCAAAAATACGACCACCTATCAGCGGGGTATACACAACTCTCGGCGAATTATGAACAGCTTCGCCAAATGGTCATGAACATGACATCACAGAGTGGTGATACATGTGCGCCTCCTCCTTTTTTGCCATAAAACAATTATCGACAAACTCTGAATCACAGACCAACAGAATAGTTAAGTCAGTAAAACCGTAAAATCTTGTAGTGTTAATGATCTGTCTATAATATTTCTGACTCCAGTATTAGTAAATATTATGATTGATATTCCTGAAGTTAGTGTCAATAAATACCGAGATTCATAATAATAACAAAAATAACTACCGATATTTAGCAAAACTAACAACTAATTAAATATATTAATTAGTTGTGCCATTGTAATTACCACAACCTTTAAAATTTAATTGGTGAGACAATATTTCACAATTATTATTTAGGTGACTTATTTTTTTTTAAATAATTTTCCTACTATTTCATTTATAAAAAAAAACCTCAAGTTAATTCCCAACAACTATTATTTTAATTCACTATTTTAAGTATATTTGTACTTTTGGTGTCGTGGGACCAAATCCCATTGGTACAGATATAGTTTTAAAACCCAGACAGGCCCAGCGGGTCGACCCGGCCCTGGGACCGGTCTGGGTAGAGGCAAAAACCCGCTTGGGAATTGGCCCGTAGAAACCCGGTCGACCCGGCGGGTCGACACGGTCAAACTCGGGTGAGACCTGGTCAATTTTTTTTATATATTGGCAGTCGCTAAACGACGTCGTTTTGGCCTTTTAAAAGGTCAAAACGCTGAAGACTGAAGAATGAAGAAGAACGAAGCAATATTGGGGACAATTACAATTTACAAACCTAATTAACTCAACTCTTTTTGACAACTATTCAATAAATAGCCTCTCTAAATCCTCATATGAAATCTTCGTCTTGCCTTCCTCTTCATCATTACCAGAAGTACCCGCCCCCACTTTGGCAACCACATGCGCTTGCACCAACTTGAAAAACCTCATCAACTGGTTCTTTTTCATCAATGAAAGATTTGATCAAGAGAGAAACCCCCGCACCCAGGATTTTCCGAATTCGCTCCAGCCTTCCCTACGGGAACCCTATCACGACTCAATTACATCGACCCTTGCCTTAACGCCTTCGAAGGACTATTGGTAGAACATCAGGATTGTTGGGAATTAGTTATTCTCGATTGATAAACTTTTGCAAATCACCTTCGAGGCAAATCACGAAAGCACATACCAGAATAAACTTCTGCACCTATTTCAGGTGCAAAGCCTCTTCAATAATGAGGTAAAGAAGAGGAAATTTGTTGTTGTTTGAACCTATTTGTGATTAATAATTTTGATAGGAGGGTAACATCTCAAAAAAAAAAAAAAAAGGAAAGTGAATAGATGCTCAAATATGAAGAGAGCAAACTTCTAGCCTTTGAAATGTAAAAGATGCCTTAGGCGAGGACATTTTAAAAAATAAGCTCCTCATTTTTAACTGGCCACTGCCTTTGATTAATATGTTTTTTTTTAAAAAATTTAGGTTGATTCAGTTTAATCCGGGTCAACCCATCTGACCCGTGACCTGATTATTAAACAGGATCAACCCATCTGACTCGTGACCTGATTATTAAACCGAATTGATTATCAAATCGGGTTTTAAAATTATATATATATATAAAATTCTAAATTAGTTAGATAGATTTGATTGTTTACTCGCATTGACATGACATTTCACCGAAGTTTGCAAATCAGTTGCCATTTGTCTCCTTTTCCTTTTATTTTTGTTTTGAGGTTACTTCTCTCCGTTAATGGATGAAAAAAATTGGTTAGCATTTCTATATGAGGAGAGTCTCCTACATATTCTAACCACATGTGGTCAGTATTAGGTTGCAATTAATTTTTTCTTAACATAAAAAAAATTATATATTCAGACAATGTAAATATCTTTCTTAAAAAAAAAAACTAAGATTAAATTATTAAATTGTTTGGGCTAGATAAACTTTATTAATTTAATAATATAATAAAAAAAACATTAACATTAATAAATCAAATAAAATAAATATAACAATAATTAATTATTAAAAATAACTTGTCAACATCATATTCAAGAAGAGTAGAAAAAAACTTGTTGGAGACTTCAAAAAATTAAAATATTAATAAGTTATTTTTTAGTTTATTTTTCATAATATAACCAAACATAAAAAAATATTTTTCAATTTATTTTTTATTACATTATCAAACATAAAAAATAATTTATTTTTTAAAATTTATTTTTCAAGAATTAACTTTCTAAAAAAAACCTATTTTCTAACAAACGAACGGTGTTTTAGCTACTGTTATTTATCTAGCATTCTAACAAACTACTAGCTAGGGAAAAGCAAGATGGAAGAACTAAAGCCAATGGCACCAAGCTCATGCCCCTTTACACCCTTAGGCTTCCTGGAAAGAGCGGCCACTGTTTATGGTGATTGCCCATCCGTCATCTACAACAGCACCACTTACACGTGGTCTCAAACCTACCGTCGATGTCTCAAGGTTGCATCTTCGCTATCATCCAATGGCATCAAGCCAGGTCAAG
>Ga0325403_1002866_pt1 | contig 15466 bp, 5 predicted proteins | sample PopdelMetagenome_19_FD_205665 | JGI IMG/M metagenome (GOLD analysis project Ga0325403, IMG submission 205665) | Populus deltoides microbial communities from Bellville, Georgia, United States - Xylem-PdKOR-R4 | ecosystem: Host-associated > Plants > Phyllosphere > Stem > Wood/Secondary xylem...
AGTTAAAAAAAATAGCTCTTTTAATATATATGAATTAATCATTAACCTTTAGATAAATTTCAATTATAAATTATGTAACTCGTTAAAAAAATAAATTTTAAAATCTAACAATTATTTGATGTTTAAAAAAGTACAAAATTATTTTAATTCTTCAAATCACATATTAGATTGTCAGAAAAAAAATATTTTCAAGAATCACTCTAGTGATTTGCCTTTTAAACCACGCTTAAAGGTGAATTTAATTTGGCTATGTGAAGGTTGGCATGTTCGTTGAAAAATAAGTAATGTACAAAAAATTGACTTTATGATGCATGATTTCATTTAAAATTAGGTGTTTCTAATTAGGAAAAACGACAATATTAAAAGCTTAGTGTAAATTAAAATAAAAGTCAATTACAATCTTATATTATTGTCCAACTTACAATCCTAATCAAATTAGTCTCTTCTTTACGTAGCAGCTCTCTCCAAAAAAAAAAAAAAAAAGAACTCACTCCCTTTTTCCTTGTCAAACCTCCAATAGTGGTTTTTATTAGTCAGAGAGCATATCAGTGTCCATTTTTTTTAATTAAATATTAGCTGAAGTAACTAAAAAATATTTTAGCTAGTTAGTTTTCTTAAAAATATTATCATAAAGAGTCATGGATATTTTATTATAATTTTTTAAATTAATTATTAATAATTAATTCTAGTGAAAAAGAGTAGAGAGGTAGATTATGGTGAAACAGATTGGTAATCCAATATAGTTGTGCTATAAAAAATTAGCATTCCATAAGGGAGTTTGGATTTGCTGAACATGTGAGTTTAATATATCTTGTAGTCAATTGGTTAGTTATACGTGATATTATTATATTTATGTAAATATTTATTTATTATTAATAAAAATTTAATTTATCTTTAATATTCATATAATATTATATTAATGAATCTAATATTTTATTTATGAATGTAGAGTAAACATAAAGTTCATGAGACTAAAATGTTTTGCAAAAACAATTATAAAGTAGTTATAATTATGAGATTCCTATTGCATCAAAACATTATTTCTAAAATATTTTTTGTTGATGCTCTCTTAAAAACTAGACATTTATTAGAGCTATAAAGACTGATACATATTATGGTTTTTTTTTTTAATGAAAAGAAGAAACTATTCTCATAAGCTGAGGTATAAGGAATATCTAGAACTAATATGTAGGTGCTTGTCATAAAACATGCACACTAAACTAACATATATTAGAATTGAATTTGGAAAGATCATCTATGTCTACGAAAAAGTTTATGTGACGGTTGTGTAAATGATCCTTAAACTTGAAATCACTAAGTTATCTTATATAGTTATGCTTTGATCTTGTTATATGTTATCTTAATCGAGGTGACTAAAGGGTAGACATTAGGTATAACATGAACTATATTAAGGTACTTGAGTGATTAAGAGAGGATTTATTATCCTAGGTGAATTAGGAAAAATGTTCTATCTATTCTCAAATAGTATTGACTGAGAAATCCTTGGTCAAAGTGGCATGAGATTTGAAAAGAGTTTGAAATCTTATTCAAACGATCAATGATTATTATGTAGAGAACAAATATGATTTAACATGACAGACATACTCCATACTTTAATGTTAAATCAAAACATTATTGATGAAAGGATATTAATTACAATGAGAAACCGATCACTAAAAGGTTAAGTCAAACAACTAATGACTTTTCTAATATTTGAGGGATCATGACATGTTGCTAGACGATGCACATGATTTTCAACTATAAATTAATCAATTATTGAATTGATAATAAATTAAATTGTTTAATTTATTTAATTCTATTTAATAAGAATTTTCATTTGTATTTGGTTCAACATATTAGAACCTAATGAGTCATACACATTAAGAATTATTAGTCAAAAATTAAATTCGAATGATTTAATTAAGTATGACTTAATTAAAATATATTTTAGAAATTAAGGACTAAAATATAATTAATATAAGGATTATATTTCTAAATCTAGAAAAATTAAGTAAGGACTTGATTGAGTTAATTTCTAAAATTATTTTGAATTAATATATGAATATTATTCGCAGAGCAAATTGATATTTTACTAATTTATAGGGTTTGAGATATCTCTCTAAATAGGAAGCTATACCTCTTATTTTTAGGGGTTGTTTATTAAACAGAAAAACTATATAAGTCACATAATAAAGAATTAACACTTTAGACATAACAATCCCTCTCTTCTAGATAGGGATTTATGAGATTTCTCACTATTGGTTTTTGTAGATTATCATTGTAGGCCAGACAATTGGACGACTTGTAGTTTGCGACAACTCAGCCTTTAAAGAATTATTCAAACCCGAAGAAGATCAAATCTTCAGGTAATAAATTCCTAAATAACTCTAGATTTATCTAACGGGATTCTAGGGACTCCCAAATAATTTTGTTTTGTTGTTTTTATTGCGTGTATGATATTCGGGAACCTAACAGTGGTATCAAAGTTATCGTTAGACAATTAAGGTTGTTGATTGCATGTTTTATTTGTTATTGAAATTAATTTTGATTTGATTTTATGTGCAAAATTATATTCCTAAAATTAATATTTCTCTTCTCATTTTTTTTTTTAAATAATGAAAATGTGTTGTCTCTTCCAAATCTAGTCGAATTTCTATGAATCTGGCCATAATCTGGCAAATGTTAAAAAAAAGAAAAAAAAACTAGAGGAGTTTTTGGTCACTATGCCTCCACCAGCAGTGACGTTAGTCGTTGGCGTGTATAACCTTGCGTACAAGCTAGCACGCTGCTAGCTAGTGAGACAGCAGGGTTGCTACCCCACCAGGTGTAACGGGCATTGCACCAGTTATGAGAGGCACCTACCTGCAGCAACATTGATGGCCTTCTAGCACGAGATAGGAGCCTTACGTTGGAGGCTGCACAACACAGAGTAGTCCATCGCGTTGCTAATTGGCAGTGGGAAGAGAGCCCACTGCCGGTAAAAAAGAAGAAAAAGGTGTTAGGGGCAGAATTATGATTCTAGCCTTAATGCTTTTTTAGGTTTTTAGATATAATTATTATTATACCTCTGGCATTTATATTTTATTACAAAAAGGGTTTTAGGGGTGTAATTTATATATTTACCTTTATCATTTATTCTTTATGATATTTTATCTTTTGAGATAAAATTACAGTTCTACCCCTTCTTATATAAAATGTTGATTTTATTTTTAAATAGTGAAACACAAATTAAACTAATTGTGGAATAAATTTTTGTAATAGGATTAGGGTTGAATTATAATGTTTAATTCAAAGTTTTTATGTTTCATAATATCCTAACTAAATTAGGATTTAATTAAAATATTTAATTAAATAATTTTTAGAAAAATATTTTTTCTAAAATCAAGAGAGTTTTTAAGTAAAACAATTTATTTAATTAATCTTAAAATTGTTTAGGATATTAATAAGAATTTTAATATGAATAATTTTCTTATTAAATTTTAAAAAATGGTTTTCAAAGAAAATTTATACTAAATAAAATTTATTATGTTTGGAAAATTATGAAATTGGATTTTATTTAATATTTCTAAATTTTTTAATATTATTTTAAAAATTGCACATAAAGCCAATAATTAGAATTGAAGCATGCAATAATTTTATTATGCATATTAATATGTTATTATGCATGATGGATGGTTATGGACATTAAAGAACAATGTGATTGTGTTTCTATTGTTGCATGGTTGTAATAATAAATAAGACTTGCGTGTCCTGCCTTTTCTCTATTTTTCTTCTAGGTTGTAAAATTATTTTCTTATCTAATTCCCATCAAATGTAACTCAATGTTTATTATATAATTATGTAAATGTTATATAATTTAGAAATATAGGAATTTAGATATAAAAATCTATTTTGTAATTCAAGACGAAGAAAGAAAGGTGAAAAAGACTATAAATATGATGCTCCAAAAAGACTTATGAAGATTTGTAACAAGTACCTAGGTTTTGACAACCTAATTTATTTTGACAACTCGAGAGAATTAGTTTAGATATATCCATAATCATCTAATTAGAATGGCATGTTAGAGGTGTATATTTATATATAAATTGTTATGTATGAAATGTATATATGTTATGCCATGTTATCTATAAGACCTAATTAATTAATAATAAATCCTTCATTAATATATTAACTACATGTTGAAAACATGAATAGTTTCCTTCCAATTTTATATGCATACAACCAGAGTTTTATTCATAGATAACTTGTTGAGTCACTCAAGGTTAATGTTTATCAAATATGTTTAATGCTATAAAATTGAGTTCTACTTAATTAACCTATATGATTTAGATGAGTCACTTATGATCATATGGGGTTAGAGGCATGAGTTATGTGAAATATATAGTATATGTTTAGAGAAAGAGTTGTCACCTAATTGATATAAGAGTCACATAGAGATGTGATTGATAAACTATGTTATCTACCTAGTTTAATTTATTTTGATTTGTTAAGTCACTCAAGGTTGGAAAAATTAAATAGGATCTTAGCCCACTAGGAAAATCTAAGTGAGATTTCTCGAATTAATAGATAAGGCTATTAATTTCCAAGAAAAATAAGTGAGACCAAATTAGGATTAAAGACCTTATCTAAAATTGAAATTTAAATATGTATGCATGAAACTAATACTCTCTATCTTTATATAAATAGATTGGTAGATCAAATGAGTAGTAACATATCCCTATGAAACATACTTGATTATAACAAATTGACTAGACTAAATTTCTTGAATTGACACCGAAATGTGAAAATTATTCTCAAATAAAAAAAGAGGTTATATGTTTTTAAAAATCCAATTCCAAATTCCCCTACTGAGGATGTTAAAAAAGAAGATGTTAGGAATGAACATCATTGTCAAGTTGATGACAATGAACAAGTTGCATGTGTGATGTTAGCCAGTATATCACCTAAACTTTAAAGGTAATATGAGAATATGAATGCTTATATTATGATTATGTATCTCAAAGAATTGTTTGATAAGGCTAGGAGGACTAAAAAGTATGAGACCTCTAAGAAATTGTTCCACTATAAAAAGATATAGGGTTCTTTAGTGAATACCCATGTTTTGAAATGTTTGGCTATATTAAGAAATTAGGCCAATTAGATTTTATCATAGACCATAAGTTAAGTGTTGACTTGGTCTTGCAGTCATTACCTCAAAGTTTTTTGCAATTCATTTTGAACTATCATATGAATAAGTTAGATAGTAAATTACTAGAATTGCTTAATATGCTTAAGACTATTGAAGAGGCGTTTAAGAAGGAAAAAAGTCAAGTTCTTCTAGTTTAGTTTTCTAGAATACCTAATAAGAAGAATAAATTTGTTGTCTTTAAAGCAAACAAACCTACCAGGGACATCAAGAAAGACAAGGGCACTGTTATCATTGTGGCAAGAAAGATCATTGGAGGAGGAGTTACAAGGAATACCTTACAACCGTGAAGGCAAAGAAGTTTAATGAATCTTCTATTTCAGGTATGTTTATAATTAAAAACTATCTTACTACTTTGTATTGTAGTTCTTATGTATTGGATACCGAATATGGTTTTTACATTTGCAAAAGCATGCAGAAACTAAAAAAAAGTAGAAGATTAGTTGAAGACAAAATGGACTCACGACTCAGTAATGAAGAAAGAGTTGCTCCATTAGCTGTAGGAACTAGTTATGCATTAGTTGTAGGAACTAGTTATTTTGTTTTGCCTAATTAGCTGATATTAGAATTTTATAACTGTTATTTAGTTCTAGTATTTTAAGATATTATTTCCATCTTATTTAGTATTAAATGAATTTAAATTTATTATTGAAGACAAATGTTTTTTTAATTATTTATAATAATGATGTTTTTACAGATCCAGTAATTATATAATGGTTTATATATACCTGAATTTAAAATACCCAGGTTCAATATAAACTATAACAAAATTGAAATACATATTGGAATAAGTATTAAGAAACTTCTATTCGATCGAGGTGGTTAATATTTGACATATTTCAAGGGTTATCTAAAAGAGAATGAGATTCTCTATACCTCTTAGAATATTACATTCAAATAAAATATATTCCTAAGACTAAAGCATTGAATGTTTAGCCTAAACCTTAAGAAACACAAAATCTCTATAAATTTAGTAGAACATGTCATGCATTAATGAGATAAGGACCTCTCAAGGAAGCTGTGAATGACTTGTTGCTCATAATTAATGAGCTTACCAATTACTTGGAAGTAATATATCATATTTATCCCAAGAAATGACTTGAATTTATGAACTTCATGTACTAACCAAGTTTGAAACTTGGTTAATCCACCTGAAGGGATAAAACCCAATGAATTTAAGTGAGTATTACAAAAATGACTAATATGAAAGACAATATACGAATGTATAATGCAAGCTTTAAGAAGTAAGAATAACAATTTTGATAGTATAATCAACATATTTGATTTCATAAAAAATATGGATATACCATGTGTTTACAAAAGGTTAATGAGAGTGGTGTCGTTTTTCTAATATTATATGTAGATAATATATTATTGTTAAGAAACAACATATCTTTACTTTAATCAGTAAAGTTTTGGCTATTCAAGAATTTCTCCATAAAAAAATTAGGAGAAACAATCTATTTATTGGATATAAAGATCTAAAGACATAGATATTAAAGGTTGTTTAGATTATCCCAATCCATGCATATAGACTAGATGCTAAAATAGCTTAGCATGAAAGAATCTAATATTAGATTTTTATCTATTTTACATGGAATAACTACCTCCAAAGACATGTTTTCAAAGACACAGATTGAGAGATATATGATGAAAATGATATCCTATACTTTGCTATAGGATCCATCAATGAAGAAGATAAATTAGAAGTTTAAAATTGTATGAATTAAGATCTTTTCAATGAAATGTTGGAAAAATATGAATATCAGTTAATATATGTTTTATTCTAAATGGTAGTGCTCTAAATTAGAAGAGTTCCAAACAAGAGAGAATAACTGATTCTACAAATGAATAAGAGTACACCTCTATATTTGAGAAATAAAGAGGTTGTTTGGATCAAGAAGGAATATCATCCTTCTTGCTAATTGACTCCCTATTCACATAATGCTTTAGACGCTACCCATTCATTGTGAATGTTTCTTTCTCATCATAAGTGACCTCCAATACTCTATAAGGAAACACCTTAACAACCATGAATGACCTTAACCATCATGATTTAAGCTTACCAGGAAACAAGTAAACTCGTGAATTAAAGAGTAACGCTTGTTGACCAGGGATAAACTCTTTACGTGTAATATGCTTGTCATGCCAAGCCTTGGTCATTTCCTTATATATTTTAGCATTCTCATAAGACTCATTATGGAACTTATCCATCTCATTGATTTGCAAGATTCGTTTCACACTTGCAATTTGTAGATCTATATCTAACTGCCTCATTGCCCAATATGCCTTATGCTCTAATTCAATAGGGAGATGACATGCTTTCCCAAAGACTAATTGATATGGAGACATTCCCAATGGTGTTTTGAACGCTGTTTGATAAGTCCACAATGCATCATTTAGCTTTCTTGCCCAATCCTTTCGAGAGTCATTAACTATTTTCTCTAGAATTTGCTTCGCCTTCCTATTTGACACCTCTTCTTGGCCATTTGTTTTGGGATGATAAGCTAATGCTTTCTTGGGTCTAACTCTATATTTAGACAAAAGTGCTTCAAACAACTTGTTACAAAAGTGAATTCCTTCATCACTAATGATGATCCTAACATTCATTCACTTGCGATTTTGACTAACAAGGACCTAGGGCTTTTATCCTATCGCAATTCCAAATTGCTTGTTTGACCTCTTCCATAGTTACCTTTTATTCCAGTTGTTGAACTTATAGTGTGAAGAGTTTATTGAACCCAAGTGGCTTCATCATAACTCTTGTAGAGATGTCATTATTATTTTTGGACGTATAATCTTGATTATATTAGTTTTTCCTAACTAGTTATTCTACCAAAAAAACTCACTTCCCTTTTTATTTGTCAAACCCTCAAATAGGTATCTTCTATTGGTTATTTGATATGTCAAACCTCTCTTTTGGAGTCAAGGCTTGTTACATAACATTAATAGGCGTAATACTAATAAGTGAATACTAAATTAGATTTATATTCTTGATTCCTGAAAACATATCCCTTATTGCATATAGATCCACAATTCATTCATTATATCTTATTTAAATATCCTTTTTGTATCATAATCATAGCCTAGAATAAAACTCTCAAGTGGTGTAAAATTCTAAAGATCTTATAGTTTCAAGAGGTGGTGAAACAAAATATATAGAAAATTTGAAATTTTGGTGACTAACTTAGTTTAAAAACTAGGTGTTCCTCATTTGAGGACACAATCTCATTTTCGTGCCTTGCATGTTCAAAAGTTGTAGTACATGGTTCTATACTGGTTAGTATTGTGAGTCTAATTTCATTCTTTATCACATCTAGGCCTAGATGTGAGGTCCATTATGTAACCTGTTAAGCTGCAAGATCTATAAATGCAACCATATATTTTGTATAAACTATTATTTTTCATGAAAATGTTCTCTAGATTTTCCCGTGTTTGTTTTTAAAAAATATTTTTTTTGTTTCTCATAAAATATTTTATAGGAAAATTGGTCAATGAAAAATATTTTACACTCAACCTTCAAACTTAGTTATTCATTTGCTAATTAAAAACTATTTTCAACTCATAACGTTCCATAAAACATTTTACGATTAGTAATCTACTTACAATATCATCAAACTATTTCATCCACCACCACCACCTCACCATTATCTCCCCCTCCACCATCACCATTAAAAACTATTTTACATGTAAAAAATTTTACATGTAAAATATTTTTTATTTGTAAGATATTTTATGCAAAAGAAACATACCTCTCCTCTAAAAAAACTCTTCATTGTTGAAGTTGGTATATCCACTTCAAATCTCTAAATATATTTCTAGCAGTCTATGCTAAACCATTTTTTTTAATCTATGCTAATCAAGGAGAATTCTATATATCTACCCTTGTTAGCTTCATTATTATCCAATTTTATCCAAATGACAAGAGAAAATAGATAGAATATTCTTGGTTGACATCAATAATTATTGGCATAAATGATATTTTCATTTTTAAGGTCCATTCCAATTTTGAAGGGCTGAGTAAGTAGTTAAACGTCTTTATAATCATCATTTGCAGTTATAGCTTTACTTTCCGTAACTATCTCATTAATCAAATGCCACTAGTCCATTCTAATAGTCAATCCTCTCTCTTGCTAGCCAGTCGAGTAGCGAGTCAAATGCTTTATTTTTTTCCTATTTTGAGATCCTTTCTGACATTTGAGCATCCATTTTGGCCCTTACATCCAGCATTTGAGACAATTTTTCTTGCAATTCTGATGCAAACAAAAGTTAGCAACATTTTTGGTAGTTATAAACATTGAGAATTTTCTTTTTTTGATTTCTAGGATTAGAAATTCTTACTATCTTTCCTTCGATCGAGCTATCAGAAAATCTTGCTAACTCGATCTTGCCTTAGGTCTTACCTTTGCTTTATCTGGTTCAAGTCTAGGATGGCCTAGATTTTCCAAAGAAAAGAATAAAAGAAGCATCTAACTCCTTCATTCATGCTCCACTTAGCTTGAGGGGATATCACTTAGTTAGTAGAGCTTCGCTCTTGTAATTGGGTCATTACGATTCAGGTTGGATGTCTAATTATCCAGTTAAGAATGATAATATCTTGAACCTGATCTCATGGTTCACTTTTTTTAAGTAATGGGAAAGATGAATGAAACATATCACTGAAAGACTTTATTGAGGCGAAGATAGGCTTTTCAAAAAACTTTTTGAATCCTGACTGGCTTTTATTTTTACATTACTCATTCACTCACATGCTTGTAAGTTGGATCAAAATTAACAAATCATCATAATTGTTTGCATTATTTTCATATCAGGTCAATAAGCCTTATATATAGACTTAATTTTAGAGATGCTTATATTAGCGGGTTCAATTTAGTCTAGGTTCCATTTCCTTCAAAGTCTTGAATCTCCTAATTGTTTGTGTCTACTTAAAGTTTTTACTTTAGAGGATATAAAGCTTGGCTATAGTGATAAACTTGATTAGTGGTATGCGGTCAAATTTTTTTCAAGTAAAAAAAAGATGTTGAGGTGACACTAGAGTTATTAAAGAAACAAGAAAAATCTGAGATGATATTAACTTGATTTGATTTAATAAGTATGTTTAATTTAATAATATGATTATAAAAATAGACAATGATGATAAATAAATCAAATTAAAAAACACAATGATCAACTAAAAAAGAATGGCAGTCAATACTACAGAAATATATCCTCACAATATTTGATACAAATAAAAATTAAATGCGAACATGATAACCCCACATAAAGTAAAATAAAAAAAAATCAAAGAAAAATACCAAAAAAATCAAATATTGAAAGAAGAAACTGAAAAAAATAAAATTAAAAAATGAACAAAAAACCTACTCAAGTACACCCGAGTAAGCATGCAAAATACTCGATTTAGTCGTGAGATCAAAATAACATCGTAAAAAGTAAATTGAATAAAACAACGAAGCTCAAATTTCAAATAAACCAATGTTGAAGGGTGAAATTAAAAAAAAAATCTAAAAATAACAAAAAAAAAAGAGACATGAGTTAATTGGGGTTAACCTGTTAAGCAGCGACTCAGGACATGAGATCAGGATAATTATATAGAAAGAAAAGTGAAAAAAACACGAAACTCAATCTCTAACCAACTTAATATTGAATAATGAAATAAAAAAAATAACGATCTAAAAAAAATTAAAGTCAATTCGGGCAAATTTTTAAAACCTATAAACTGGTCCATGAGGTTAGGCTTAACCCTATAGAAAGAAAAAAAATCACGAAGCCAAATCCCTATTCAATAAAATTTTTTTGTTTTTGTTTTTGTTTTTTTTTATTCGAGAAAATTTCACCCCCCAGAAAGCGCACTTTGTGGGCCCAAGTGAGGGAGTAAAACCCCGGCTGTCCCAGGCTCTTACAAGAGGTGCACGCCCTGACTCGAACTCGAGACCTGCTGTGCAGATCTCAAACCTTTTGCCATCACGCTACGCCCCTTGGGGACCCTATTCAATAAAATGCTAAATGATAAAATTAAAAAAGTAATTCAATAAAAAAGAATCAAAGAGAAAACAAATAGCAATGAGAAGAAAAAGAATGAGAACCAAATTTAATATAAAAATAAAATAAAGTCAAATATAGAGGGATAAAATAAAAAAAATCAATAAAGAATAGTATAAAAAACAAATAAAAATTAAGAGACTGATGTCCAATTTGATATAAAAATTTAATGAAATCAAATGGTAAGAGGTGAAATTGAGAAAAAAATCAATAAAAAAAATTTAAAATAAAATAAATAACAATAAAAAAATAAAGAGCAAATTAAAAAAAATAAATAATAGGACATATTTCAAATTTTGCAGGCCAACATGATTTCTGAGGAGAGGAGAGAGAAAAAATAGAGAAGTAAAAAAAAGCCCACTGAAGATCAACCACCATGCCTCCACAGACACGAGTCAAACTATTGGGAAGATCTCGATGGCAAGGTTGTCAAAAATACTTTTTTGACACGACATGAAAAATATAATATAAATTCGAATCGTAAAATTATAAGTAATTTTTTTAACTAATTATATATTGACAATTCAAACCAAGAAATTAAATTACATTAAAATCTTATAAAATGAGTCAACAATATTATAATTAATGAGTGATCTAAACAAAATAAGATATATAGATAGTATGACTCAATAAATTAATGACATGGAGAAATAAAAAGTCTCAAAACAAAACTTCTTAATACAGGGGAATCACTGAATGGTAGAAAGTACACATGTAGCTAGTGACAACTTGGTTGTTCCCATCACAATAAGTCGTAATGGACCCCTTTCAGATTGCAAGATAATGAGTCTAAACTAATAATTAACTAACATAAATTCAATAATGAAATAAACCCTTAAAACAATGTTTAATGTGCTAGGAAAAAAATTCAAATTAAAAATAATTATTCATAAATAAATAAATAAATAAATAAAATAGAATAATAAAAAAGTCTTCATTTTAAAATTCCTCTATGTAGCCCGAATCTTCAATTTTCGTATATTTTTGGCAGATTTGAGTTTTGATTTCAAACATATTATTCTCTCTCATCTAGATAAATTACTGGGCTTTATGATATATGGTTGGAAAGTTTCAGATGTCTAGTTTCCAGTCCAATTTAATTTAATCGTTGTAAAATTTCACTAGTAGCTCCAGATATGTCCCAAACAATATATGAAGGTTTAGTTTGACATATTTGACAAGATTCATCTACTAACTTTGACCATCTAAAATATTATGTTTCCGAACTCCATTTGACCTGAAAATTTACTGCAATATATTTTCATGTGTCTAATATTTTCCTATAAAATTTTAGCTTTATCCAATGTACTGTTTGAAAGATATGTTCAATATCGCAAAACTGGTCAGCTGACATTTTAAGGTCAAATTCGAACATGACTTGATTCATATTACAAATTTAGTAAACTCGTAAAATCGGACCGAGTTTACTGATTTTGCACGAGTTAAGTTTGATTTTACTGGTTTTTGAGTTTTTAGTCCGATGTTGCACGTTAGATACATGTTATCTCGTAAAATCATCCGATTTTATGAGTTAACTCTCGATTTTAAAAACAATGCTTGATGGGATGCTTACTACGCCGCTGATAAAGCCATAGTTTGGATGCCAGATGACACCTTATGCTTCTTTAAAAAACCACGGCCGCCCCCACATGATGGCATATGCATTGCACTCACCAAATTATTTTCCCTACTCGTTTACCCTAGTCCCCACAACTGTTTTAGTTTCAATTGTGGTCCCTTAACACTCAATTATTTTAAATTAGCTAAATTTTGTTTTATTTTGCAAAACTAAGCACTGAAAATTTCTCTCGACATTGCAAGATCATTGTATCAAGGCAATAAAAATAAACAACCAAGTCAAATTACAAATAAAGTCAATGAAAATGGATCAAAATGAAAGAAAATTAGGGATTGAAATAAAAAAAGACATGAACTTTCACTTTAATCATGCAAATTAATCTCTAATATTAGAAAAAAAGGACTGAAAATTTATTTAAGCTTCAAATTTGCTCTCTGAAGCTCTAATTATTTAAATTAATCAAATTAAATTTTATTTTGCTAAACCAAGAATTAACCGAGTGATGGGACTAACCATAAATCAAAGTAATTTTAAAGGACTAAATAAAAAAATAAATTAAGGATCAAAATGTAAAAAATCATAGGAACTAAAAAAATAAAGAAGAAGCACAGTTTGATTAATAGTGCTTCCCCTCACAGTCTGCGGTGAAAGACTGAGAAGGGCTTAGTTTGTTTGTTTGTTTGTTTGTTTTTTTTAAGTTTATGTCACTGTTGTCATATAGGGTTCAAACCTAGAGGTAAGGTCGTGGAAAGTAATTTCTTATGAATTCATCAAATATCCTTTACATTAATTTAACATAAGAAGACACGAAGGATGTTTGGGGCTAGCTTTTATATATGCCATTGATGTTATATATTTCAGCAACCAATAATGAGTATATTTCTGTGGATTGATGTGTCATTTCATGCTCTGATTAAATAATTTTTTTTTTATGATGGATTAGATGCTTCAGAAGGATATCAATATTTCTTGTTCTTGAAATTCCAGCAGGCGATCGAGATGCAATTCAATACTTTTCAACCAGTTATGGTCTGTAATTTGCAGTGTTGTTTTTATATCCCAAGCTAGCTTTAGGCCATTGATTTTCATGAATCTAGGTATCCTTCTTACAAAACATTAGTTTCATGCATAGTTTTGAAACCCGACCTGGTCAAGTGATTTAGTCACGGATTAGATGGGTTGACCCGGGTCAACAAAAAAAAACACTTATAAAAAAAACACATAACTAGTTACAATGCAACACTTACACAAATCAAATTTAAATTATAAACCAACAACATAAATTTAATTCAATATCCAAAACATAAACAAAATATAAATTCTAAAATATTTAAAACAAAACATCCAACCACATAAATTCTAAAATATTTAAAACAAAAAATCAAACAACATAAATTCTAAATTAACACCGCATTCACTTTTATTGAATCAACACATTAATTTCTTCTGCTCACATCACCACTAACTATTTTAAAAAACCCTAACAAACCTAAACTCCAAATCTCTGCTTCCAAATCTTTAGTTTCTCCATTCGTGGCGGTGGCGATTGTGCTACTCGATGAGGTGGCTCCGCAACCGGAACTGGTAGGGGTGAATTCGGTGGTTATTGAGGAGTATGATCCGGCCAGGTTGAATGATTATGAAGATTATAGGAGGGAGAAAAAAAGAAAGGCGATGGAAGTGGAGAGGTTGAGGGAGATTGAGAGGAGGAGGCAAGAGGAGGAGGAGGAGGAGAGGGAGAGAGAGAGGGAAAAGGGAGAAGGATAGGGACAGGGATGTGAATATTTATGGGGAGGAAGCGTGAAGAAGGTGTGCTGCCATGAGTGGAGGTGTTCCGAGGAGTTCTTCACCACCCAGGAATGGAAATGGGTTTAGTATTGGGACGTCAGGGACGGTAGGGTTGGGAGTTGGTACTGGTGGACAAATGACTACGGCGTAGAGGATGATGGCGAAGATGGGGTGGAAGGAAGGGCAAGGATTGGGGAAACAGGAGCAAGGGATTACACCATTGATGGCGAAGAAGACTGATAGGAGAGCTGGGGTTATAGTAAATGCTAGCGAGAAGAATGTGAAGAGTGTGAATTTCAATGGAACTCCTCCAACTCGGGTTTTGCTCCATAGGTAGCAGGTGCAATAGGGCGAGACGCGGAGGTCGAAGGAAGAGAAGAGGCAGCGGCAGCGGTAGGAAAAAAATTGACCGGGTCTCACCCTGTTTGACCGGGTGAACCAGGTCCCGAGTCAACCCGTTGGGTTGACCGGGTTTCCCCGGGCCAATTCCCAAGCGAGTTTTTGCCTCCATCCGAACCGGTCCCAAGCCCGGGTCGGCTGGGTCCCGAGTCGACCCGCCTGGCCAGTCCGGGTTTTAAAACACTGGTTCATGGAGTATTTGTTTTAGTTCAATAAATGATTATTTCTTTACAATATAACTCTCTCTCTTGCCATCATTAATTTTTGTTCTGCTACGTGAAAACCAAAACCTATCATGTGTAATTAAACAAAGCACCATATTTTGTAATTTCAAGTCCTATAATTAATTAGTTCATATTTGCCTAATTCAAAGGAAACAAGGGTTAAAATATTCTCACAAATGGTTCGAATTTCTTAACAACAATGGTAGATGCAAGGGCAAATAGAGACTGGCTCAGTTAGGAGGGTTCATCAAG
>Ga0325403_1002867_pt1 | contig 15463 bp, 10 predicted proteins | sample PopdelMetagenome_19_FD_205665 | JGI IMG/M metagenome (GOLD analysis project Ga0325403, IMG submission 205665) | Populus deltoides microbial communities from Bellville, Georgia, United States - Xylem-PdKOR-R4 | ecosystem: Host-associated > Plants > Phyllosphere > Stem > Wood/Secondary xylem...
ATTATATTACTGCAAGTCTTGACTGTGCAGGCCCCTTGTCTGTCACATTCTCACATTTTCTTATCCTCTTTGTTTAACCCCATCTAACATTTGAATAAGTTGTTGTAATTGAACTTCTTCTGATGGCATTAGCCGCCTCTTCCAGTTAAACTGCCGTAGTCTTTGATCCATATCATATTCCCCTATATCAGCCAACCTAGAAGATGGCACAACAGACAAGGAGTATAGTCCTGGAAAAAATTCTCTTAACGGCCTATATTGTAGTCACTTATCTGTCAAAAATTAATGCTTCTCCCATTGCCAATCTGGAACTAGCATCCATTTTCTTTAAAGTCGATGTTGTTTCTAAAACTATGTTTATTATTGAGCATATAGCTTTCCATGTTTCCAAAAGAGGAACCTTAAGAGATGGGAGGCCATTGACACAAGTAGCCTGATACTTTTTGCTAATAAGTTCTTGCCTTTCTCCTGGATTATGTTCTTCTAGTCTCCAAAGCCATTTAAAAGGCATTGTGCTTTTCTTGCCTTGTAGTCAACCAACGCCCAGACCCCCTCTACTTTTTCCTCTAACTACCTGCCGAGCTACCTTATAAATTTTTCTATCACTAGAGGCCCAGCCCATAGATAACCGTTGTTGGATCGGATTAATAACTTCAGCTACTCCCTTGGGCATTAAAAAGACTGACATGTAATATAAAGGAAGAGAGGACAATATAGTCTTAGGAAGACAAACTCTCCCTTGGGCAAGTATAAATGTAGTTTATCACAAGCTTCCAAGGGGAAAGTCTTCAACATTCCCTGGGGCAAACAACATCCTCTGCACCTCATCTTCAACAATACATTCTGCAGTTGCAGCAGAACTGTAAGTTATGATATAACGAAGATTCCCTTATCTGATTCTAGAATCCAGTGAACCTGGTGATTCCACCTCACGTTCATCCATGTCCCAACTGTCTATCAAGCAATCAATCAGTTCCTTATTCATTGCTTGTCCATTACACTTTCCAGCTACAACTCTTTTCACACCTGCAACCTTAAGAGTTCCACCAGTACTGGACTCTGTTTTATCATCTTCCACGTTTATTACGCTGTCAGCCTTGGATTCTGTTGCATCATCTTCCTTCTCAGCATGAGACTAAAGGCTTTCATATTGTTTCACTTTATTGAGGTAAGCATCAACAGTTGCTATTATTTTATGGCGGAAAATCTTTCCATTTTATCCAAGTTGTTATCTTGATGGTACTAAGCCTAGGTGCATCGTTCTGTATTGTAGTTTTAAGATTTAAATGAGTTTATCTAATTTATCAACCATTGCAAATGCATGCTCAAGCATTCAAACTATCATTGTAACAATTGATAGTCTCAATTCCATCAAAAAAGAGATTTGGTCAAATTTTGGTAAATTTTTAGTCTCAATTCCATTTTAAAAGTTTGGTTTGTAACAATCATTGTAATTTCAAATTTCCATACTCCTTCCATTTAAGCAAGTAAAAATAACAGAGAACATGTATAAATATCAGTGTTGTTTCAAATTTTATGTAAGATATTACAGTTTCGTTCAGAAAATGAGAAAGAATAATAAAAATCCTCAAATTCTACCACCTTCAATTCTCATTCATCAACAACAACAACACATTCAAACAAGTAATCAATAGGGTTTTAGAGACACCACACTGCCTCATCAACACCCTCATCTTTGCAGAATCATCCCACCTTCTCATATTTGCACATATCTTAGATGAGATAACATAGTTTCCCGAATTTGATAGCTCCATCTCTAGAAACAATTGAGTTGCCATCATGCATTTTTTTTTTCCATGAGTTGGGTCCGTTAGACCATTGCCACCATCCATTTTTCTTCAAGATCGGTCCGTTGGATGGTGCCATCATGCATTTTTGCATGAGTTGGGTCTCTTAGACCATTGCCATCATGCATTTCTTCTTAAAAGATATCCAGATTAAAAGTATAAAGAGATTATTTATATATAATGTGACTTTTAAGTATGTTTTTGATATTGTTGTGTAAAATATTTTTTAAAAATGCTATTTTTCTACGGGACGGGTCCGTTAGACCGTTGCCATCATGCAGTGTTTTTCTACGGGATGGGTCCGTTAGCTGGGCAAGTCCTCTATAAAAGCCTGAACCTCCTCGCTGCCCTTTGCAAGAGATTGTTATGTTGTAACAATTGATCAGCATTTATATTTGATTAAGATGGGGCTGTTCCTTCAGATGTTGATGGTTTTAGTGATGATGGCTTGATGGTTTTAGTGATGATGGCTTCCTTGCAAGGATGGCTGCCTCTTTGTTGCTTGGGGGAAGAGAGAATCGCTCTCTTGCAGCTCAAAGATGCTCTTCACTATCCCAATGGCACATCCCTACCCTCCTGGATAAAAGGCCACGCTCACTGTTGTGATTGGGAAAGTATTATCTGCAGCAGCAGTACAGGTCGAGTCACCGCACTCGTTCTTGACAGCACAAGGAATCAGGAACTGGGAGATTGGTACTTAAATGCCTCATTGTTTCTTCCTTTCCAAGAACTCGACGCTCTTTACTTGTAAGATAATCGTATAGCTGGTTGGGTTAAGAACAAAGGTTTGCTCTCGTATTACAAAATATTTAGAAGTTGAAATGCGATTAGTTTTTTGAAATTAATCATATAAGGTGTTGTTTAACAGAAGAAAATAGAAAACATATTTTGATTATTAAAACAACGAAAGATGATTTGTTGTTTTTCTTTTAATTCCTTACTTTATTAATATAATCATACAAAACCAGACCGTAACAATTACTTCTTTTATTTTCACTCTTTCACCAGCTCAACCTCTTTATATGAAGTCACTGTAGCAATTACATGCCTCTTCATCAATAATAATTAAATTATTTCAATAATATCTTTTTTCATTCTTTACATGAAGTCTTAGTCTTAATTTATTTATTTTTTTGATATAGATAGTTATGAACTACTGAGATTGAGCAATTTGGAGCACCTTGACTTGAGATATAATTGCTTCGATAACAATTGTCGAACATATGCGGCGTCACGGTGATTGTCCACTCTCGTAATGTATCTGACAAATATGAAAAGACGAGAAATTCTTGTTTTTTATCAATGGAAGGAGGGAATGAGAATCGCCACCTAGTATTTTAGTCACTAGGAACCCTAACTAATCTCAGAGATCGGGTATGGAGACTGGTTGTGTAAAGGGAAGGTATTAACACCCCAAATATGTCCTACCTAAAGTAGGTTGCATTATTTAATTGTCTGATAAAAAAAACTAAGATTCTGTTGTGTTTTCTTCGTAAGGAGATCCTTATCTTGTTGGGTAAAAGCCTAACCGTTCTAATGTCTATATGAAAGAACTATCTTTTTAATATCGGGAATACGTTATATGTATAAATTTATAATCTCAGATACTAAAAAGAAAAAAATATTTTTTGGGTGTTGTTTGAAATATTGGTCTAGTTCTCATGGTTTTAATAAACTAGTTATTAAAGCCAAAATACATGCTAAAACATATATTTTTTGAATTTTTGTTATATGAAAATACGATATGATTTTTTTTATCTTTGAGAAACTTTGTCGTATGCATGAAAACAATATATTTATTTTGTTTTATAATTTTTTGCAATTTTTCTATGAAAATTGAATATTTTAATACTAGATTTGTATCTTTACAGCATAACGATAACACCATAAGTTTTAAAAGGATTTTTAAAAAATTTTCTAGTTTTTTTTTTAACTGAATCGGACGAGCTCAGCCATTTTAATTTAGGCCGGACCAGCTAATAGCGGAAAACCTACATATGTCCTTTTGTAGAGATGGTTGGAGCCTTTGTTTGGTAAATAGAGCCAGGAGAGAGAGAAATGAGGGGAGAGGGAGAGAGTGACGGGAGAGTTGTGTATTAAATTGTAAGTTGGTGTGAATTATAGAATGAGGCAGTTATATATATATATACATATATTAGTGTGGCATGTAATGTTAGGTATGCTAATTATGAATTAGAAACCGTCCTGGCAATAAACCTGGTTCCCGCGGGATTCCAAAGGTTTTTTTTTTTTTTCTTGCTTGGGTAAACTTTATTTTTTTGTCCTTGTAGATTTATTAAATTCCAACTAGTACTTTGTTAGTGTGTTTCCCTTCTTTTTTTTTTCTTTCCAGTAGCTGTAATATTTCTTTTTCATACCTAATTATAAGTATTGAGAACTTTATTGAATTTGATTATATGAAGATCTTGTTTGAGAATTAAGGAGGAGGGTATTTGAGGAATTAAGGGAGAATTTGCATATGCAGCAAGGGATATGAGTTGCAACATTAATGAGAGGAAAGAATACCCCTTGGATTTTTTTTAAAAAGTTAAAAACAGAAGAGTCCTCGTGGGACAAGCCACAATCAACGTGTATTGTCAAACGTGGAGGCTTTCGTTTTTCAAGGAGGTAAGATTAATTTAATTAAGAACATAAAATCAGAAAGAAAAAGAAGAAAGCCTGAAGCAATGGGGGTTACTGTACGCAAGGATTAAACTTAAAAACGACACGCTTCCTTTCTCGATCCACCAATTCTTTTCTTATTTCAGCAAGTTTCTTTCTCTGGTCGACGTATCTTAACCGTCTGTTTTTGTTTGTTGTTCAATTGAGGATATGTAGATTGCTCCGTTTGACCCTCTGTCCTTGGATCATGTACGGGTGTTTTGACATGTACTTATTTCATTCATAATAAAGTACTTTCCATTATTAGTGCTTTATTTTTCAATCCAAACCTCGGTTTTTTACCTGGATCAATTTGAATCTAGGTACCTGCATTCTTCATAATCTGAAAGAAGTACCAAAATCTAGTGTTTCAGGTACTCTGTCATCTTGCCTGTTCTCGTGGAGCTTTCTCAGTTGCCATTACTTTTTTTTTATCTTGTAATGAAGTCTTGGGAAACATTTTTCATGCTTAACTTTATATATTTCCATTTTCAGATTGCTAAAGTTAAATTTTTGTATGGAATTCGTTTATTGAGTGGAAAGAGCTATTGGGAGTTTGGATGCAAATGAAGATGGTTTGTTAGATCTTTGAATTGGTGTGTGGATTCTGGAAAGCTTTGAATCCTAGACATTGAGGTAATTAACATCTTTGACTCTTAATTTTGAACCAATACAGATTACAATTCTTCTTGTTGCCATTCTAATTTGCCAGGGAAAGAAAGAATATGCTCTTTCACTCGTCTGTGTCAGATAAATTCTAGTTGTGATGTGTGTTTCATTATGAGTCTACCTCTACAGAAATATGATGATATTCTATGACACTGACTCAGGGTTGAAGAATAAAGCTATGCACTATCTAGAGAGAGTTAAGCTACTACTACCAGCCGAGGAGGCTGCTGATAGACTTGCAGGTAGTATGCTTGCTTTTAAATAAAGCTCGGGAGTGATAATAACCAGAGTATTCAATTTTTAGCTGTTCCTTATGATCCAAAATCCATGTTTGTTATTATTATTACAATTATTATTAAGAATTGAAGCTGCAAAGCGGGGGAAAGAGAAAGAAAGCCTTACCTGGAGCTGCTACTTAAAGACGAAGACGATGGTGATGGAGGGCTGGCAAACCAATGTTACTTTCTTTCCCTCTACTTCTGTTTTTTGTTCACTTCACCTCTGTTCTTGCTTTTCTCTGCTTGTTTTCTCTCTCTTTTTTTCTTTTTTCTTTTTGCTTTCTCTTGTTCCCTCTGTGTCTCTCTGTTCTTGTTCCTCTTGGTCTCTCTCTGTATTATCTGTGTTTGTTCATTTCGTCTGTGTTTTTTTTGTATTATCTGTCTGTGGTTCTCCCCTTCTTTGTGGCCTTTCTCTGTTCTTCTTGGTTTCTCTGGGTTTGTCTTTGGTTGGTTGGATCAACAACCTGCGGTGAGGGGAAGTTAAAGTTCCCTTTTGCTGGAGGAAGGTCATAAGTCTCTCTGTCTTCTCTATGTCTCTGTTTTTTCCCCCCTGCCTCTTCATCTCTGTGTGTTGTGGTCTTTATAGGGCAAGAGAATGCCCCTTCATCTCTCCCAGGATAGTGTGGAGATTAGCACGGTTCAATCGTGCTTGAGAAAAAAAAAGCTGCTGGATACAGACGTGACATCTTCACTTCATACTCAACTGGAGTGTTCATTTTTATATAATCCTCCATCTTATAATCCTCCATCTTGAACTTCTTGAAAATCTCCATTCCTAACTTATCTTGGCTTATAAAAATTTTATCCTCTTCTTGTTTCATCTTAATCCCCAAGTAGTATTTGTTATGGAAAAGAAAGGAGACATTGCTTACCCAATTCATGTCATTGTTAACTATTGTATAACAAAATTATTAAATATTGTATATATAGATATTGACAACCTAACAACAAACAAAAAAATACACTGAATTTTTGTCAAAAGGCTAAGAGGAAAATTTTACTATAACAGAAAGTAGTACAGTCTTGAAGAATTCTTAAATCCTGTGTAACTTGAATTCATAACATAACTCAAAGAAAAGAAAATCAAGACCCCAAAGCGGGAGCAAATTACACCAACACTTTGTTCCAATTTCCAAAATCCATTCCGAATCACTAATCATCATCAATGACGAACAAGACAATCTTGATAAATGAGATTTTACTCTGTAATTTTAATGTATAGCTATCAACGACCTGAAACATGCAAATTAAAATTCAAAGTGTGAGCATTGAATTTCTTGTCAGTTTACACCTTTCTGTGGTGTTTCCTCTTTCCATTGATTGAAGAGCGTCTAAAGGGAAAAACTGAAGAGGCAAAAGTTCTGTTGTACAGTGAAAGAGAGCATGAGAAATACACAAAAACAGAGATGCATGAATCCTTCTCCACTAGCGGCTCTCGTCCATCGGATCATTGTGGTTTCAAGACTGATGCCCAATCATTGCCCTCTTTGTTCGATTCCTCAGACCTTTTGGAAATTGCAAATTCCATATAAAAGATGACCCGAGTTTTAGAATTTACCCCGGGGGCAAGTCTGTGCAAGGGCATAAGGGGACGGAGGATTTGACAAGGGCTGAGGGGTGGGTGAGATGTTATGTCAAGAAATGATTTTGAAAAAATTCTTTATATTTTTTGAATAACTAAGATAGGAGTCTTGATCAGGGCAAGAACATAGGCTCTCTAAGACGATTGACCAGAAGGAGAGAAGGAAGGCTAATTCCGCTACACATTGACTCTTAGTCTCAAAGAAGAAACAATTACTTGGCTCTATATCCTTAGCACATCAAACACTGCTTTGCACATTGCTGCACTCCTCGGTCATGCCGAGTTTGCCATGGCGGTGATGCAATGCTGTCCTCATTTACCAGTTTTTGTCTTTCTGCTCATCAGACATGTACATGCTTCATTTAAGGAAACTATCTATACACAACCGCGCTAAGTTATTTCTGCTTCTGCTTCTTCTTCTTTTTATAATAGTCGAGTATTATTATAGAAAGGTGGTAGAGCCAAAATTAGAGGCTATCTAGCATAAAATAAAAACAGAGGACAGGGGGACGAAGTAATAAGGAATCTCTAAACAAACCCACATATCTGTACGTAAAGCTTTTTTTCATTTGTGTTCAATGGATTGAGAGCCGGGAGAGGTGTTATTAAATCTGGTCTAGCTTAACAGGTGAACTTGATGGTATAAAGAATTTAGTATTTTACTCTCAAACTAGGTTTTATTAAATTAGATAAGAGTTGGTCCGATTAAACTATATTAATTTATTAGGTCAGCATATGGTCCAGTTAAAATCGAAATGAAACTAGATTTGACTTTTCAAGTATTTTTTAAAATGACTTTGTTATAATTATTTTTAAAAAATATCTTAAAATAATATTATTTTAAATTGAATCACTCAATCTATAACTTGAATAGGTTTTATAAGTATAATGAGAGATAAAAAAGAAAGAAAGAAAGATAAAGCAGTCCCTAAAAATAATACAAAAAGAAACAATAGTGAGAGATAGATAAGAAAACAGATGTGGATCATTTTTTATTACTAAATAAACTTATGTTACAAAGTTATAGTTATTAATATTAAATTCAAAATACATACATATTGCACATATTTAAATATGTTAAGTGGTTTAATAAATTGGATGACAATGATGGATACATAAGACTTGACTTGCTATTTTCTTTATGGAAATAACGTGTGGAAAATCATGCCTTAATTTTGATAGCGATGGCAAAATCAAACAGTATCATTAATAAAATAAACCACAAATAATAATATTTATAAAATACTTCTTGTCATTATCATGTCAACAAGTCTTTTTTTTTTCTATTTCTAAAGTAATTATTAGTATTTTTTGTAACACAATCAACAAGTAAAAGATGGATGTAGTGTCAAATGGGTCTATGAGACCATTGCTATCTGCATTTTTTCTGGGTTAGTGGAATGGTCTGTAAAATCATTGTCATCTGCATTTTTTCCACGATAGAGGCCAGTGGGATGGTCCATGAGACCATTGCTATCAAGCATTTTTTGTTTTCTCTACGAGACGGGTCCATGAGAACATTGCCCTATAAGCTTGAGAAGGGGTACTATGCTTTAATTTCAATTTAGTGTATAAAAAGGAATTAAATGCTTAAGCATAAAAAATAAATCTCAAGCTTTAGAATGCAACCCCCTATTAGTTAATGGAAAATGGACCTTTGATTAATATATGACGCATCTTTCAATGGAAATTCAAATCCTTTACTAGAATTAGATACTCTCTTTCTCCAATACCCTTTTTTTTTTGTATTTGTTTTCTGGTTATATTTACTTTTTTTTATCAATATTCCTAACGTAAATTACTATGTATTTTGAATCTTGAAGGATTGAGAGATGGGAGACAAAAAAGAAAGAGAGACAAGACAGTTCAGAAAAAAAAAACAATAGTGAGAGACAAATGAGAGAACAAAAATGGAGCAGTTTTTATTAACTAAATAAACTTTATAATTACTAATATTAAAATCAAAATATGTACATATTGCAAATATATATATATATATAGCTTAACAACATTAATCAATTCTTAATATCTTTCATTTTATATATGTTAAAAGTAAATATTAAAACCTATTATATTAGTTAGTTATAATTATTCTAACTAATTCATATTTATTTTGATATTGATGTCTCCATCTATTTACAACAGGAGAAAAGAAACGTCAATTGCTTTTATTGTCTCTTCTTGTCTGGAAGATAAGGAATGCAAATATTCAAAGTTGTTTGAGTGCCACCCATTTTAATAGATTTTTAATTTTTTTATATTAGTATACAAATTTTTTTATTATTATATCAATTAAATATACTTTTTTCTTGTTTTTTTTGATGGTGTGACTTTGATCAAATGCAAATATTCTCTCCATCCAGTTTTTGCCCCACCACTAAGATGGCTCCCTGTAGAGACAAATTTGGTCCATCTTTTGGTTTCTAATTTCATGGTTTTGGTTTGATTTATTTTCTGTCATTCTCCGAATATCTTTTTCCTTGATAGACTTTTCCTGAATATGGCCCGGTTGGTACCGTGTTTCAAAATAAAAATAGAATAAAATTTAATTTTTTATTTAAAATTATTTTTTAAAATTTTTTGATATACTTTAACTTTTTATTAATTTTAGTATATAAACTTTTATTTTCTCATATCATTGTACCCATTTTTTTTGTATCATATCAATCATATATTTTCATAAAAAGTCCATCGGTTTTCATGTTTTTCCCGATGATGTGACTTTGAATTAAATAACTTTGAGTTTGGGTTATCTTGGGGGAAACGTTCCCTCCAAAATAATAATTATTTTTATAAATAAATAATATTTTCTAATTATTTTGTAACAATCCCCTTCTATAATTTTCATGCTTCATCCATTTATATAAGTAATAGTAACACAGAATATATATGAATAAATCTCAGTAATGTTGTTTTTAAAGTTTATATAAAATATTTCATTCTCATCCAAAAAATATTAAAAAGTTAAGAAAGAAAATCCAAATTAATAAAAATAAAAGGTATATGAACCTTCGAGTGCCATCTATTTTACTACATAGACCAGATATTTATCAACCACTTCACCACCGTGAGTTATATTTTTTTAATAAAAAAATTAAATATAAATTTTTTTAACATGTTTTTTATTTAGATGGGGCTATTAATTTAGATGTTGATGGTGTTAGTAACCATGTTTTTCTTGGAAGGATGGCAACCTCTTGATTGCTTGAAAATATACATATTTTTTAGTTTAAATTATTAAGATGGGGCTATTATTGTTACTTTTTATTCAATAAACTATAACGCTAATAAAAACTTCTTTTGTTTTGAGAACAAAGAAAAATTACATAATTCAAAAAACATATTTTACTTTTATAATTTTATTTATTGTTTCTTTTTGTTAATTAATAGTTATTTTTATTATCTTATAATTGACTAAAAATTTCCAAACTTTTCTTATAACTAGTTTTAACTATCCCTAATTTGTGACAATAATATAGATAAAACTATAGACAAAGTGAAGAAAATAGAACAAACTATAGTTTTAACTACCCACTAATTAATTCCTTGAGGAGGAAGAGTGGGAGATTCTCAATTTTTTGAAAGGCTACTATTGTACTATTTATCTTGAAAATCCCTTGAATTTATTCACATCAAATTTAAAATTTAGAGAAATTAAATCTATGATTTACTTATAAATAAATTTTATTGTTAATATTCTTATTACTCCATAGTTACTTTATATAAACCTTACATTTATTCGAGAAATCAATGTAAACAAATTTATTGTCAGACACTAGTTTATCAAGTACTTAAATAGAAAAAAAATCAGAAGATATAAAGTATAAGTATTTTATATATCTTTACTGTTCAGAAATTAAAAATAAAATAAAATCAATCCAAACTCATCTAAAAACATTAACTGTGACATCATCATCCTAATAATAAAACTAATGAAAATATTTTATTCATCTGATTTTGTGGTATAAGTATTCAAATTGAAAAAAATGTCCATGTTTCTGGTATTAATGTCTCTATTCATTTACAGCCAGAGAAAAGAATGTTACCTGCTTTTATTGTTTCTTCAAAATAAATTATGTAAATATTCAAAGCTATTCAAGTCCACCTATTTTAGTAGATTTTTATTTTTTTATAGTAGTATACCAACTTTTTTTTTATTATATATCAATTAAATACCTTTTTTTTCTTGTTTTTTGTGATGGTGTGACTTTGATCAAATGAAATTGAGTTCGGGTTTTCCTCTGGAATAAATAATTGTTTTGATAAATAAATAATTCTCTCTCCATCAAGTTTTTGCCCCACCACTAACATGGCTCACTACAGTGACAAATTTGGTCCATCCTTTGGTTTGATTTATTTTCTGTCATTCTCCGAATATCTTCATTTCTTGATAGACTTTTCCTGGATATGCCCCGGTTGGCCAAATAAAAATTGGATAAAACTTTATTTTTTATTTAAAATTATTTTTTTATATATTTTTTAATTTTTTAATATGTTGATATCAAAAATATTTTTAAAAAATAAAAATTATATTAATTTAATATATTTTTAAGTAAAACATACTTTAAAAAATAATAATTTTTTTTATTTGTTTTCTAGTTATATTTAATTTTTCATCAACATTCATGACGTAAATTGCTATTTATTTTGAATCTTGAAGGATTAAGAGATGGGAGACAAAAAAGAAAGAGAGACAAGGCAGTTTAAAAGAAAAAAAAAAAAAGAACAATAGTGAGAGAAAGAGGAGAGAACAAAAGTGGAGCAACTAAATAAACTTTATAATTACTAATATTAAATTCAAAATATGTACATATTGCAAATATTTAAACATATCATGTGGTTTAATAGAAATGATTTTTTTAAACATATATAGCCTAACAATTAATCATCTCTTAATATCTTTCATTTTATATATATTAAAAGTAAGTATTAAAACCTATTATATTAATTTGTGAATGTATTAACTCGGATGTGAATTATATTTTTAAAATGTTTTTTTTTTAATTTTATACACTACAACTAACTTAAGAAAATCATGTTAATCAGGATCATAGAGTACAAAAGAAAATATTGATTTGCATAAAAATAATTAACCGAAACTTATATTCCTACCCAAGTTAAGTCATCTTTGGGAAGAACATGAATAAAAGGTTAATGCTAGGCACCCCAAGTCAAGTCTTCTCTATGGATCCTTAATTTGTCCCTAAATATATCAATGGGTTAGATTGTATATAAATTGAAAAACTACCGTATTCGACAGAAAGATATATCAATGGGTTAGATTGTATATAAATTGAAAAACTAATTAATTTTTTTATCCAAATAACTTTAAGGATGCACCTCTAATTATATTAATATAATATCTTTAAAAAATTCCCTATACTACTGTATTTCTCCAATAGCGAAAATATATGGTGGCAATCCTCCAATCTCAAGAGTACACGAAATAAGTATTTTATAAGTACTTAGCCATCATGCTTTTTATTTTTTTCCTCAGGATGGGTCCGACAAACAATAACCATCATGCATTTATGAGTTCGTGAGACCATTGTCATATGCGCTTTGGTCCCCGATAGCGTTGCTTTTCCTCAAGATAAGTTCGTGAGACCATTTCCATCATGCATTTATGAGTTCGTGAGACCATTTCCATCTGCATATTGGTTCCTGAGACCGTTGCCATCATGCATTTTTCCTCGAGGTGAGGCCGTGAGACCATTTCCAACCATCATGCGTTTTTTCCACGAGGTGGGTAATTTGTAAGCTTGTTTAATTCTTGTTCCTTAATTAAGAAGGGATAATATACTTTAATTTAAACATATTAATGTGGTTTAATAGAAATGATTTTTATAAACAAGTATGCGAATGATAATATTAAAAATATTATTGTTTCAATAATTGAGAAACAAATTAAAAAAACTATAGTTATAATAGCAAGCTAGAAATATCACTAGTTTTAACTATTCCTAATTTGTGACAATAATATAGGTAAAACTATAGACAACATGAAGAAAATAGAACAAACTAGCTACCTACTAATTAATTCCACGAGGAGGAAGAGTGGGAGATTCTGAAAGGTTAATATTGTACTATTTATCTTGTAAATCCCTTGAATTTATCCACATCAAATTTAAAATTTAGAGACATTAAATCTATGATTTATTTATAAATAAATTTTATTGTTAATATTCTTATTATTCCATAGTTACTTTATGCAAACCTTACATTTAATTATTCTGTAAATAAATTTATGGTCAGACACTAGTTTATCAAGTACTTAAATAGAAAAAAAAATCAATTAGAGTGCTTGAATGAAAAAAATATTAAATATAAGTATTTTACATATCTTTACTATTTATAAATTAAAAATAAAATAAAATCAATCCAAACTCATCTACAAAAAATTAACTATGACATCATCATCATTATGATAATAGAATTAATAAAGATATTTTATTTATCAGATTTCATGAAAATAAATATTCAAATTGAAAAAAAAAACAATTGTTGTCCAAGTTTTTGGTATTGATATCTCCATCCATTTACATAATAACATCACCTATTTTTATTGATTCTTCTTGATTTTTTATAGGTTTTATAAGTATAATGAGAGAAAAAAAAAAGATAGATAAAGCAATCCCCAAAAATAGTACAAGAAGAAACAATAGTGAGAGATAGATAAGAGAATAGATGTGGACTAGTTTTTATTAACTAAATAAACTTATATTATAAAGTTATAATTATTAATATTAAATTCAAAATGCATACACATTGCACATATTTAAATATGTTAAGTGGTTTAATAAATTAGATTTTGACTGGGTTGACTAAGTTGTTGATTGATTTATTTGGAGATTAACTTATTAATCTTGAATTTAATTTAATAATGCTGACTAAAACAAAAAAATAATTGAATTACATAAAAGCAATTAACCGAAAACTTGTATTCTTCTTATAAAGTAACCCAATGTTAGTTTTTTTAATGAAAAAATATGAATAAAAGGTTAACGCTAGGAAGCTCACTTTGCATGACAATGATGGATACATAAGACTTGTTACTTTCTTTATGGAAATGAACAACAAATAATAATATTTTTAAAATACATTTGTCATTATCATGACAATAAGTCTCTTTTTTTTTTCTTTCTATAGTTCTTATCAGTCTATTTTTTATAACATAGTCAACACGTAAGATTGATAGAAATTTGCAGTGTGAGATGGGTTTGTGAGACTATTGTCATTTGCATTTTTTTCATGATATAGAATAGCGGAATGGTCCATGAAACCATTGCTATCAATTGTTTTTTGTTTTTTCTACGAGACGGTTCATGAGACCATTGCCCCATAAGCTTGAGAAGGGTTAATATGCTTTAATTTCAACATTAATCAATAACTCTTAATATCTTTCATTTTATATATATTAAAAGTAAATATTAAAACCTATTATATTAGTTAGTTATAATTATTCTAACTAATTCATTTTTATTTTGATATTGATATCCCCATCCATTTATAGTTAGAGAAAAAAATATTACCTGTTTTTATTTTCTCTTCTTGTCTAAAAGATAAGGCATGTGAACATTTAGAGTTATTCAAGTGCCAATCATTTTAATAGATTTTTTTTATATCAATTAAATACTTTATTCTTGTTTTCTTTGATGGAGTAACTTTGATCAAAAGAAAATGAGTTTGGGTTTTCCTCCAGAATAACTAATTCATATTTATTTTGGTATTGATGTCTCCATCTATTTATAGCCGGAGAAAAGAACATTACTTGTTTTTATTGTTTCTTCTTGCTTGGAAGATAAGATATATGAATATTCAAGCTGTTTGAGTGCCACTCATTTTAGTAAATTTTTATTTTTCTTATATTAGTATACCAATTTTTTTATTATTATATTAATTAAATACCTTTTTTCTTGTTTTCTTTGATGGTATGACTTTGATCAAATGAAATTGAGTTTGGGTTTTCCTCCAGAATAAATAATTGTTTTGATGAATAAATAATTATCTCCCATAGAGACAAATTTGGCCCATCTTTTGGTTTTTAATTCCACGATTTTGGTTTGATTTATTTTCAGTCATTCTCCGAATATCTTTGTTCCTTGATAGACTTTTCCTGGATATGCCCTAGATGGTATTGTTTTTCAAATAAAAATCAGATAAAATTTGATTTTTTTATTTAAAATTATTTATATATATATTTATTGAATTTTTTTAATATACTGATATTAAAGTATTTTTTAAAAAAAATAAAAAAAATATATTATTTTAATTTATTTTCAAATAAAAATACTTCAATTATTATCCAACTTTAAATCTAACTTGAATTCAGCTAGTCGTTGTTAACTATTTGATTTTCACTATAATTAATTGCTTTATCACGTTGACGCCAGCAGTCAACAACTATCTTACATTCCCTTGGCATCGAATTCCATGCCTTTGCAAAATATCAAAGGCTCCAGTGC
>Ga0325403_1002869_pt1 | contig 15458 bp, 9 predicted proteins | sample PopdelMetagenome_19_FD_205665 | JGI IMG/M metagenome (GOLD analysis project Ga0325403, IMG submission 205665) | Populus deltoides microbial communities from Bellville, Georgia, United States - Xylem-PdKOR-R4 | ecosystem: Host-associated > Plants > Phyllosphere > Stem > Wood/Secondary xylem...
AATAATAATAATAATAATAAAATCAAAAGCTTCATACTCACATGAAAAGTTACTAACCTATTGGTCAACCAATGAGACAAACTACCTCCTCTTTATTATTATACATCCAGTGAAAATTGAGACATTATGTCAAAAATATCTATATTTTAGCCATAATTGTCTACAGATGAAGGATTATATCTAAATATAAAAGTCATAAATTCTCTATCTCTGTCTCTCTATTAGTATAAATGACCTCTATAAGAGGTCGAAATCCCACCAAAAAAAGGTTTCTCGGGCTGGGCATCATAATCACTAGAAGTTATTAGCTTACGAAAGTTAAGGTTGATGAGAAGTGAAACCAAAGAGAATAAGAAGAAGAAACATTAAAAACAATGCTACCATTTAAATTTACATCATTAAGAATGTTAATAGAACTTGTTGTAGCATGCACAGGACTTGGTACAGTAAGACTTAGGGTAACAACATGTGCAGGGCTTGGTATAAGACTTGGAATGGGTTTCATCTTCATAGGATAACTAGGAATGACAAGCTATGAACTATATCTCTTCTTACTCCTCTAACTTAAAGCATATCTACTCCTAATATTTATCATGCCAATATTGGTCTCTATCTCACCACTTTGCTGAGATTCTTCTATTACCTATACTTCATGATCATTTGCTTAAGTCTCTTTCTCCTTTTATATGTTTTCTTATTCTACTGACGATGATGATGATGAGGAATTTAGTTTTCTTTTTTAATAGTCTCAGAGTGGGAGCCACATGTAAACAATATAAATAAATATTAATATAATGGTTATAATGCCAAAAAGCAAGGAAAATAGTAAATATATCTCATACCATAAACATTATCGTCTAGGGAATACCTTTTGGCCAACTAAAAAAGGTAGTATTAACTGTTATCAACAAGTTTTTTTAATACACTCTTTTCATTTAGGCTTAAAAAAGGAGTAACATTATTTTTAGTAGAGGTTATTAAACCACTATAACCTATTATTAACTAATCATTTCTCTAATTTTTTACTGACAATGATTTACCTTAAAAAATATCATTAAAGAGATTTCATATCTTTCTTTTAGAAAAAGTGTAAAACCATGTCATCATTTTTTTAACCTCATGAAACTTGACAAATTATAACAATACTTAAACAAATCAACAGTTAGGACTTGAACTTTAAGACTCAAATACTTATCCAAAGTCATCAGAGTCATCCACCTTTGGGATGCAATTGGCTCACACACGAGTTTTAGTTATACATCTCTAATTAAATTAGACAAGGGTAAGAAATATCCAAACTTAAACATACATATAGAGGTTGTGATCTCGAAATCTATAGTTATTGTCTTAGGTGTCCTACTTATTTTTTCATGGGAAATTAAAATCCTAGGCTTATATATTACTTTAATGTTTATGGTTAGTTGAGTAATAACACCAATAGTTTTAGTGCTTCTATATAGGTTTTAAGGTTGAGGTTGGCTACTTTGGTGTTTATATGACATATGCCCTCCATTACCTCGATGAGAAGATCTAGCTCCTCTACTCCCACCAGTGAGCTTAGAAGGTTTAACTCCACCACTTTCACTAACAAAAGTATCAGCTCTAGAATCTTCTTTACCAATTTTTTTTAAATCTAGCCAGACATTTAAAACCAATTAGAAAAGAAGAGTAAAGTTCCTTACCTGTCTTTGCATACTAAAAGTTCACCCATAGACAATTTAAAAAGAAAGATGTGATGTTGAAAAAAAAAAGAATCACTAGCTATTTATAGTAGTGATCATGCTGATAACCATTATCATAGTGAAATGATTCTAGCACAACCATGTGGAATAGTGCAATGGTAGACTAAGATTCCTAACACAATTGTTATTATCGTAGTGAACGAAGATTCTCTAGAACAACCAAGTACACAACCATGTAAAAGGGTATGCTAAGATTCTTCATATAGCCACAGGCTTTTCCTTTTATAATTGTTAGGTCTCAATTCTATGATATCAATCTTGACTGGTACTATACATGTCACCAACAACATCAACATTCACATGCTAACAGTAAGTTCACAGTTCTCAAACTAGATTGCATGGATATATTTAAATATGTCATGCATTGTTTACTATTCTTCATTTCTGTATTTGAATTTTTGATAAAATAATTTCTTAACAATGGTGTTGTTAAAAATTTATTTGGGGGTAAATGATAATATATTAAAAAAAATGGTTTTGGCTTAATTGGGCAGAAGTTTAACCGAGCCTCCTCAAGTTTGGTTGGGCCGAACCAAGACATTCAAGGCTGCCTCACAAGGCTCGGTCCACGGGCTAGTTTTCCTAGCCTATAACAACGAGCTTACCACTTTTTCTCTCTCCTCTCTTTTCTTTAGTTTTTTTGTTCTCACTTGTGTCGGCTCTTCTATTTAATCTAAGATACCATATCGAGTTGTACAAGCTATAACTTCAACTGCAAACTTCAGCTATAATTGTCACCTAAGTTATGCAATAGAACTACCACCTTTCATGATATGTAGCTCCAGATTTTTTCTAATATAAGCTATATATTCACAACTTGAAAGAAAAGAAAGGAGAATTTTTTCCACCTCAACAAAAAAATAATATATATATATATATATATATATATATATATATATTGCAGGTTACACCCACCATTCAACCCATTAATGTCCACGAAAAAAAGCCTAGATCCAATGAAATTTTTCTAGCATTATTAAAAACAAATTGAGTTCGTCATAGTATGCAATAGTAAGTGAAATTACTAGACTAAATAAGCTATGAAAATATAACTTTCTTGAATTGTATATTTTTTTATAAAAGTTAACTCAATATTACTACCTAATATTGAAGACAAAATAGAAGGATAAACAAAAAAAATCAAAGTATTTTTATAGATAAAAAGGTAATTGATGAAAAAAAAAATTTCATAAGATTCATGTTCAACCCTTCTTTTTTTTAGAGAAATTTTATCATGATATTTTGCTAGTGAAAAATCAAATTTATTTTTTATCTTAATAAAATATGTGTAAGCATAAAAATACCTAAGACTTATGGTTTATAACTTTAGATAAGTATATAAAAAATTTCAAAGAGTTAGTTTAATAGTTAAAAAAGTTTACTTACTTTTTTTAATTTTCTAGTTTGAATTATAGGGTTAATACATGGAAGAAATTATTAAAATTTTTAATATATCAAAGTGATATAAGGAGTGTATCCTTTAAACTATTTAAAGGAAGATTTAGTCTTAATTAACTTGTAAACTAATTATAAAGCATCTATATCATGGAATAAAAGATACAATCATAAGGTAATGTTTATAAAATTTAAGAACAAGAAAAACACAGAAACTAAAACTTCATACAGAATGGATCACGTCATTATTTAAGAATGGGGCCCATTAGGCTCTTTCAAGCCCACACTCAATTTTTAATAACCAAAGCATGAAGCTGTTTTTTTTTCATAATTTTTTTGAAAAAATTAATTTAATCAATATTCACAAGTAGAGAAAACCCATTACGACTCTCATGCAAAGGAAAAGGAATGAAAGTTATATCCAATAGAGAATTGTTTTTTTTAAAAAAAAACTCATTAGTATAACAATAAATAATAGTTTCCTTTCCAAATAGCTTATTTAGGCTTCTTTTTCATATATATATTTTTTAATATATCATAATCTCTAGAATAATTGGTCATCACAAATGAAAGAAATATGTTTGAAATGATGAATATTTTAATATATATTGACTTCGAAAAACATCCTCATAGTTTTTCAATATAATTTCTTCACTTATTTTCAAATGAAAAGAAAAACACGAATATAAATTTAATATAAATATTTTTTAGTTATTCTCAAGATAAATTTTAATTTGAATGAAATAAAATTAATATTCTTATAGTTTTGAAACCCGGACCGGCTCGACGGATCGACTCGGAACCCGACCGACCCGGGCCTAAGACCGGTCCAGGTCTAAGTAAAAACCCGCGGGGGAGTTGGCTCGGCGAAACCCGGTCGACCCGGGTAAACCCGGCTGAGACCTAGCTACCTTCCTTTTTTGTTATTTATAGATTCAAGCGGCTGTGTTGTTTGTTGTTGTCCTTCATTTGCCTTATAACTCGTCTACAATTCTCTCAACCTTTTATAAGCTGCCATGAATTTCAGAGGTGCAAGTCGGGTAAGCTCTATTTCCGTCTCTGTTTATTTCTACAGGGTTTGTTTTCTTTTGTTAAAATGAGATTGTTTTGACTATCTGTGTTGATACATGCATGGTTTTGCTTCTCTTGTTAATCAACGATGTTGTCTGGCAAAATTTGTCTCTTTTTTTCTATTTTGTTAGTGAAAGATTTGATCTTTTGGGGTAAAGAAGAGGAAATTCGTTGTTGTTTGAACCCATTTGTGATTAATCTAAAAGATCGGATTTTTTTATATTTAGAAATTGTGTTTTAATTTGACAGCAAGTTATTGATGTGATTAACTCACTGTAAATTTCCAAGCCAATGCATCATCCAGCATGAGAGTTGTTGATCACAGCAAAAATACATTTATAGAACTTCAGAGGAAGAAGGTACACCGATATGTGATCTTCAAAATTGAAGATAAGAAGATGGAAGTTGTGGTCGAGAAGACCGGGGAGCCATCTGAGAGCTATGAAGATTTCGCTGCATCTTTTTTTTTTTGGATTAACCTGGTGATCTGATCATTAAACTGGATCGATCATCAGGTTGGGTTTCAAAACTATGAATATTTCCGTTAGACTATCACAAATACAAAATATTTAGATAATATTATAAATTATGATTTTTTTATAAAAAATAATTGTAATCTTGATGCATTTCTCTATTTTTGTTTGAAAAAATTTCATTCATTCAATGAATTATATATTAATTTGGACTTTTCAGTAAACCCTTTATTAGTGGGTTGTAAATGACCCATTTTTCATGAACTTGATTCCTTTCTATACACCGGGTAAAGAGTTCTCTACTTCGATTCCTAGAAGCAAAGAAAGTAACTCTGTAATTTGTTTTTAACATGTTTTTTAATATTTTTATTAGAGAAATATGAAAAATGAAAAGAAAATAAAAAAGAAAAAAGAAGAAAAATACTTTCTATTAACAGAAGTAAATGGTTTATAATTTTAATCTCTTAGACCTTATGTGATATCTTAAGAACATGCTCCAAGAACATATGATGAATATGGGTTGTTGGAAATAATTATGTGTTTGATATATATCTTGCTTGAAGGCAATATATTTTATTATTATTATTATTAAGGTGGTTGTTCGGGTTAGATTGTGTACACATCAACTAATTCCATAGACCCTAAAGTTAACGACCATATATGCTTCTAATGGTCCTGAGGTTTATAAGACTCAAACTGGTAACCTCTAGAAATTAAATTTAAAATCTAACCAGTTGAGCTATACCATCAAAGATTGAAGGCAAGACATTCTTAAAATGCAGGAGTATGATAGTGTTTATGCATATTTGTTCAAAAAAATTAATTTTTTTTTCAAAATATATTTTTAATATTTTTGGATCAATTTAACTTACTAATATTAAAAATAAAAAAATATTTTAATATATTTATATACAGAAAAAAATTTTAAAAATAAAAAAACAACTTCCATGATATCAATATACTAACAAATATTATATCAAACACAGATAGGTTAACATGAATGTTATAGGCAAGTTATTTTATACACAATTGTTTTGAATAATTGTTTTGAATAAAATGTTTTACATGAAAATTAATTAATTTAAAATATTTTGTAATCAATCTAATTTACATAAAATTTGGTGCATAAAAAATGAAATATAGAACAAAACACACTCCCAAACTCCAAACAAACCTGTAAGAATAGAGCAACAGACCGTGGATGGATATCCGATCACACTCCTGAAAGAAAAATCCCACAAACTTAGCTTTCAACCACCCCCATCACAACCCAATCATCCATCGCCATCATAGCACTTGTCATTTCTCTACTGCCAGTCCTAACATCTTAAATCACAAGCGTCGTAACTTTACCAATCACCTCTAAGTCCCCACCAAAAAAATTAAAATTAAAATTCAAGTATAAATACTCTCTCTATCTTGAGCCACTTTTTGATATCCCTCCCTCTCTCTCATAGTTTCATTTTCTCTTTCTTTCTTTTTTTTTTCTTTTTCTTTTTTTTTTCCTCTTTTCTGATTTTCTCCGACTGATTGATTGATCGATCGATCGAGACCTCCCCTTTCCTTTCTTCTCTTCGAACCCTAAACCACACCAAAATCTGACAGAAAATACTTTTGAAAGAAGCAAGCAAGACCGAATTTTTATTTTCTCGACAAACTAACAATAAGGCCTGATTTTTTCTCTTTCTTAAAGGAAAACGAAAGAAAAAATGCAACAACTGAGGCTTAAACAGCAACAACAAGCACTGATGCAACAGGCACTTCTTCAACAACAGTCTCTTTACCATCCTGGCCTCCTCGCTCCTCCTCAGGTACTTCCAATTTTTGGAAGCTTTTACTTTCTTTCTTTTTTTTATTATTGGTTCTTATTCTGCCGATTGCAATTTTCGTTATTGGATTTCTAGAGCTATCTAGGGTAAGGTTCTAGGAGCTCGGGAGGAGGATTTTAGGTTTTCTTTTCCTTTTTTGACAAAAAATTATGGTTTAGTGTTAGTGTGTTGGCCTTGTTATTGAAATTTTAGGGTTTTCTATTTCTTATTATTGTTACGAGCTTTGCCTCTCTCTTTTTTTTTGGTTTTTGGGGTTTTGTTAGAAATGAATGAAAAATTAATTAATTTTTTGAAATGTGTTGTTCTCTAGATTATTTGAGGGCATTTAATGAATTTGATAAATTTCTTTTTTGTTTTGGTTTCTTTTATTCTGCTACAGTTTCTAATGTTAAAGTTAGAAATCCGAGGAAAAATTTGGGCAGTTGTTTTCTGTGTTAGGAAGCTTAAGTTAGTCGTGCCTTATCTATCTTATCAAAAGAACATCACCTTGATTATGGGTATTCTTCACACGGTTTTAGTTGATGCGTCTTCGCCAACTTGACAACTTATTTTTGTGTGTCTGGTCATTTCTAAATCACGGTCTTCCTCTCTGTGTTTCTCCGTGTTTATGCATATGTGTTCAACTCGTGCGGGAGTGAATTACAAATGTACATGTTAAGTTTCACAGTGGGTTTTTATGCCCTGTTAATTTGTTAGCCTCGGAATGCTCCAAACTTTTGTAAAATGCAATTTCGGTGTTCTTGAATAGCGCAGGGTTTCATGTCATTTTCAGTGAAATGCAGCAGAGTTTTGGTCCATTTTCTTTACCACGTCATAATCTAGATAGCAGTTGTTTTACTTGGTGTGATTATTTCTTTACCATTGTCATCACAAAACCCCCTCAACTGATGGTTCTTGCTTTAATTAAAGGAAAAATAGGACAAAATTTCCATTTTTATACTCTCTGTTATAGGAAGCTAGAAAAGATTGGCACAGGAAGGAGTGATGGGTTTTGAACCGAAGCTTCCATCTGGGAATTAACTTTGTACAGAGGATTCAACAAATATTGAGATTAAGAATCAAGACATGGGCGATATCTTTATATAGTTTTGTTCTCTTAACATGACCAGTACATTTAAGAAGATAAAAAGAAATAATAATAATTAGAATGTGAAAGCGTTAACTATAGTATATTTTTGTTTTTTGGTGTCTTGTTTGTATCTGCATTAGTCATCCAGCCAATCCTTTAGGTCTACTTTAAGAACTATTTTATCTTCCCATTTTATAGGCTTGTTCTGTCCAGACCTTTGGCAAGCTGTTCTGTTCTGGATTGAAATATTTTAGATTCGGGTAGATTGAGAAGAGGCCTTTTTTTATATTAAATTTTGTTTTCTTCCCTTTTCTTTTCGTTTTCACTTTTTTGTTTTGCAGATTGAGCCAATTCCAAGTGGAAATCTGCCTCCTGGTTTTGATCCAAGTACTTGCCGCAGTGTGTGAGTGTTTGTCTAGACATTTTTCCTTTTTATTTCTATTTCTTTTGTTTTTCTTCCTTGTTTTCTGTTTCACATGCATGCTCATGCAACTGCCCACCGCTTCTATTTTCTTGACTGAAGTTCTTCTTAATTGATAATAGTACTACTTATTCATGCTTTCCTTCAATTTTCACTTAAAATGCACCAATAATTTGATGACCAATTGTCTGCTATATTTTATTTTTGCTAATTGAGGAAGGTTACTTGCAGGTTTATTTATTTCCCTCTATTTTCTTCTTTTTTTAAAACTTCTTTCTTTATTTTTTGTGAAAAATGCAGGTATGTGGGAAACATCCACACTCAGGTAACTGAACCCCTTCTCCAAGAGGTTTTTGCGAGTACTGGTCCTGTTGAAGGATGCAAGCTTATCAGAAAAGAAAAGGTAAATCTGAGAGATCGTATGCTATATGGAAAGGATCTAATTGTTGTATGTTGCTACTTTTTACCAGTTCACCTAGTCAGTTTGTTAGCTTGTATGCTATTTTTGACATCTCTGTTGTCTCCACTTCTGCAGTCGTCCTATGGATTTATTCACTACTTTGATCGTCGAGCAGCTGCTCTTGCAATATTATCTCTTAATGGAAGGCATCTGTGAGTAGCTTGCTTTTGATTGTGAATTGTTTTACTCTTGTACTGATCCTCCAAGCTCTACCTTAAATTTGTGTCAGCACCTTATTACTGCACTCTTGGCAGATTTGGGCAGCCTATTAAAGTTAACTGGGCATATGCTAGTGGTCAGAGAGAAGATACATCAGGTTGGATCTCTCTCTCTCTCTCTCTCTCTCTGTGTGTTTTTTTTATGTTTTAAATTTTATCCCTAACTCAGATGTACTGGCATGTATAAGCATGGACACCATTTTAATGCGCAGGTCACTTCAACATTTTTGTTGGAGATCTTAGTCCTGAGGTTACTGATGCAACATTGTATGCCTGCTTTTCTGTTTATCCCAGTTGTTCGTAAGTTTCTCCTCCCTCACCCTCTCTCTCTCTCTGCATGTGTCCACGTTGGTTGAATTCAGTGTGTTTTCAATGTCTGAAGTTGTGGAAAACATAGAGTTAAAAAGTTGGAAATGCTATCTTGGTGGTTTATTATCTTATTAGGTTGGTGTTATTAAGCTGAGCACTGTATCTAAGCATGTTATGGTTTCAGAGATGCAAGGGTTATGTGGGATCAGAAGACTGGGCGTTCAAGAGGGTTTGGATTTGTTTCCTTTCGAAATCAACAGGTATTGAATTCATTTAGAGCCTCTCTTTTTCTGTTATCTTTATATTCATCATGATTCTGACATTGTTTTCTTCTCAGGATGCCCAGAGTGCAATAAATGACCTAACAGGTATAGATGATGGGATTCACAAGGATTGTTTAATGGTTTGGGGGTGATTGTTTCTTAATTAAGGTTCATTGGAAAAAGCAATGTGTTATTTACACTCCCTCTATTCTTAACGTGCATTTCTACTCAATCAAATAGTGAATGACTGACAAATGGAAAGAAGCTGTGTTATATACACCTATTTTTATTTATTTTCACGTCTGTGTATACTTATGAGTTTGGGGGCTGCTGGGAAAGTTTAGCATTTTGAGATTACAATGCTGGTTTTTGCACTAGTTGCCATCCCTTCTTAGAAATGTCCTTCGCTGATATTGTCCCACTAAATTTAAGGTCCTAGGATTAGGAAGGAGAATTTGGTAATAGTCCTATGGCATTTGCATGAAATTGTGCACTTAAGACATGGATTGATACACTTGTGATTCTTGGGCTTTTTAGCATAGCCATAAGCATAAGCAAAAGTTGATTAGTATTCATCATTAGGGTGTACAATCTAGTGATGCAAGATTGATTTTGTAAAGTGGTGGAGTTCGTCGACCTGGATCATTACAATTTTGTTAGATATGCTTGCTCACGTCTTATTCATGTTACAATAATGTAAATTCACATGCCTTTCAGGAAAGTGGCTTGGTAGTAGACAGATTCGGTGCAACTGGGCAGCTAAAGGTGCCAGTTCCAATGACGACAAGCAAAGCTCTGATTCAAAAAGTGTGGTGGAACTAACAAATGGCACGTCAGGTCAGTTGTACATGTTTTGAAATGATGAGAATCAGGATTAGATGTGAATAATGCAATGCTTTATTTTCAAAGATGGGTTTGGATCACGATTATTTTCTAATAGAATGTGGTGAATTGGCAATTAGCTTGTGGATCGTCGCAACATCTCATGCTCTTGTAACAAAAATAACCCATTTTGATAATAACCCATTTTGATTTGTTATCCTGTTTTCATGTTTGTCCACGGGTTGCAATGTGTTTGTTATTCTTCTGTGTCTGGGAAACCACTAAGATGGAAAAACTTATATTTATAATTATCTTGTGCAGAGGATTGCAAGGAGGCAACAAATAACGAGGCTCCTGAAAACAATCCTCAATATACAACTGTTTATGTTGGCAATCTTGCTCCAGAGGCAAGAAACGTTTCTTCCCATCTGCCTGTTCTTGCTATTTGTACATTATTCCATATGTGATTCTTTTCCAAAATGTTTGCTGTATCTAATGTCTAGAAGAATGGTAGAATTTGGAATATCTTAGAAATATCTGATTTGTCTTATTTACAAGAACTACTTATCTTCAATCAATCTCCAGGTAGCACAGCCTGATCTCCATCGCCACTTCCATGCTCTTGGTGCTGGAGTTATTGAGGAGGTTCGTGTCCAGAGAGACAAAGGTTTTGGTTTTGTGAGGTTCAGTACTCATGCAGAGGCAGCTTTAGCTATTCAGATGGGAAACACCCAATCACTTTTTGGAAAACAGATGAAGGTATGTTGGATTATGTCGACTTCATTTACTATGTACGTAAAACCTTTGTGTTAGAGGTCATGTTATAAGGATGGAACAATAACAACATTTTTTTTCAACTTGGAAATTGACTTCTAAATTTTTTCTCCATTCTTGTAGTGCTCATGGGGCAGCAAGCCTACTCCGCTGGGGACAAGCTCAAACCCACTCCCCCCACCTGCTGCTGCCCCTTTGCCTGGTCTCACAGCTACTGATATCTTGGCATATGAGAGGCAGCTAGCGATAAGCAAGATGGGTGGTGTCCATGCCTTGATGCATCCTCAGGGGCAGCTTCCTCTAAAACAAGCAGCAATGGGAATGGGTGCTGCCGGAGCAAGCCAGGCAATATATGATGGTGGTTTCCAGAATGTTGCTGCTGCCCAGCAACTGATGTACTATCAGTAACAATAAGAGTTGACGCCACACCTTTATTTCCTGCCTTTGTGGGTGTTATTTAAGTTCCAAGCAATTAGGAAGCCATCTGTTTTCTCTTTATCCAGCCGTGAGGTGGTTACCTAACCGCATATTTATATCATATGCTTGCCATTTGTGTTGATGTATTATACATGTATGTTTTTCTGTTTTCGACCATGTAGGGATGAGCTATCTATCATGTAGGGATGAGCGAATTGGTTGACAGAGGGAATGGGCAATTTAATATGACAGCAGTATGCCTTAAACCCTTTGAGCATCTTGACCATTGTCTGTTGTATGAGAATTTAATTATTTTCGAGGCATGTGGATTTTCAGGCCTGGAATTTATTTTTATTTTTAAAATTTTTAAAAAATTTTGAAGGTCTTTGTTGAACTTTCGCCACAAATGCTTGCCTTTGTGAGGATATAGTGTTTTCGCAAGATGCTGTTTGCGAGACGATATACATTTTAACAATTTAGCAATGAAGGGTTTCGGCTTTTGAATGATGGTGGTTTCACTCCTTTTAACTAGAAATCTCCTGCGAATCCATGATGCTCTGAGACGTTTTAAAGATAGCCTTACAACACCTGCTTATTAAAGAGAGACTTCAAAAACGCAATTCGGTGTTCCCCTTGGGAAGGGTTGTAATGTGATGAGAAAAAAAAAAAATTTCAACAATCACAAATCATAGCTAGCTGAAAGACAACAGAACGATACAAAGCAAAAGATATGGAGACTAAGCCAGCAGCAAAAATTAATGAACTAATCCACAACCTATGATGATGTCTAATGTTATTAGGATGAAACCGATCAGTCTGTTTCCAACCTTGCAATATATTTGTCATAAAATTTGGCAGCTTGCTCGAGATCACCAAGTTCAGTGTAGCAGTCCGCTATTGCTCCATAAGCCTCCGTGTTTCCGGATTCCTCTCCTTCTCTCTTGGAGATTGCAAGAACCATTGAGTGATATTTAATAGCTTCTTGAAGTTTACCCTGCCTTTGCAGTGAGGCTCCTGAATCAAGCAGGTTTGTTTCAAATGAACTTCAATCAAACATGCATTTGTGAAGAAAAGCGGGACAAGCAATGTCAAGTTCATCTATCTTCATAAATGAAGAAAAGAACTAAAATAGTGGATAATGATAACACCATAGCTAATAAAAGAGGATTTGATTTCTAAAGCTTTGAGAAACAAAGATGAGAAACTCATTAGAAGTTGAATGTAGTCATCATTAAGAGCATTCATTGATTGAACACATGAATTGAAGTCTATTTATTGTATGAAAGGACAGGAACTTGTATCCATCTTGACATGAGGCCATCAAAAGAAGTGCAACAGTGAGGAAGACAAAGATTCAATAGATCCATCATCCAGTCACTAGGGCAAGACGTGCACGGCCTAGCAGAACAACCAGCCTTTTGCTTTATTGCTTGGTTTTAAATCATTGATCATGTAGGTATAGGAGAAGAATTGCAGGTAAAATGTACATTTATTGAAAAGAGAAATGGGCAAAGGAATGAAAGTGAAACAAACCTAAACCTCTTACAGCCTTCTTCTCCTCTGTTGGATCCTTCAGGTTCTGAGCAAGCTCAAGAGCTGACTTAAACTCCACAAATGCCTTTTCTGGATCTTGATTCCGCAAAAAATTCTTTCCAAGTTTCAATCGAGAAATCAACTCCTCCTTCCTTGGATCAACAATCACTTCACTCTCTAGTATTCTACTACCAACAGGAGCATAGCTCAAGGTGGGGGCATAGGACTCGATCTTGGCTTGCCTTCTTAGAGCTGCATTGATCTGGCGTAATTGCTCATTCAGCCGCTGCAATTCCCCTTTCCTCTGCCGTGCAAGCAACCCTGTCACATAAGCACTGAATTACTAGAGGAAGAATAGCATGCATCATATTGATTTAAGTGAACACTTCAAGAATGCAGTGGAATTTTTTCGAGAGCAAGGAAAAGCTATCAAACAAGCGTGGAAGAACATAAGAGGATTCCTGCACCAATCTTCTACTTGGTGGTCCTGGTCCAAATTCCAAGATCCTTGAGCCTTGAATTTCAAGCATTTACTTGCTCTCGCTTCAAAGGAACTTAAAACATTATCTAATATATTTATATGCAAAGCTTTCACTGTTGAGCATAAAACCGGGGAACAAAGAAATTTGAGAAGAAGTGAAATAGAATCATACCTCCAACAGTGGCCCCTACAAGGGCCACAAATAACAGCAAAGGCATGTTGAAGATAGAGCTATCCGCCTCACATGTTTCAGCTAAAGCTTCAAAAGGGGTAGTCCACATCAAGGCATTAGTAACAAGAAAAGCCATTGCTGAGGATCTCAATTGCATGTTTCCCTGCAAAGACAAGAGTATTACCAATCAGATGGAAATTGAGTGGCCTGAAAAGGAAACCAAACTAATCCTTGCTGCAGAGAAACCAAAACATGAAGAGCACATCAATCTGTCTTGAATTTCAAATGTTAAACAAATCAATGGATGTGATTTTTTTCATGTTCCATTATGACATCATCGACCAAATGATGACTGTGGTAACCTACATCTCCTAATTATAAATTGCTTTTCAAGTCCTCACAGAGAATTGGCACAAAACATAACCAAACCAACACATTATCAAATCCATGACTTTTTGCTGAACATAGAAAGCAGCATGGCAGGTTCATTTGTCTTAGCAATAAAGATCACGCAGTAATGTTTTGATGGATGCACAAAACCACAAAGGGGTGTCCCCTGTGGCAACCCCCCATATTCATGATCAGAAAAGCTGTGACTCTCAACAATACATGGTGGGTAGTTTTACATTCTTTTAAATCAAGTAAAGCCAAAAAAGAAAACAATATTTATTGGGGGAAAATAACAGGACAAACTCACCATCATACCTGATGAGCAGACAATAGTTCAAGAAATTTGTCACAAACAGGCGGTACTTGAACAGTGTTCAGATGCCCTTCTGATGCAGGCCTTATGTGCACACTTTCGCTTCCTGGCAACTTATGGCGAGAAGCAGATAGTATACTTGAAGCATCTCCAGATGATGATGTAAACTTCCGTGCTCTAAACAGAAGAGAGGCCAATTTTCCTGGTTCAAAGGATCAAGAAATTACTTCAGATTTATACATAAATACATAAGATTTCCACTATTCTTCGAGAAACGAAATAAAAATCTATCCACCACAATTCTGTATTTCTGATCAGTCAAAAATCTGCAAAGCTTTATGAACACAGACATAGAATAAATGCAAAACATTGAAGCTATATTTGTATGCTTGATAGTTAGGCATCAAAATTTTGAAATTTGGTAGTAGCCCTTAACTAGATATAGCATAAAAATCACATCCCCGGAAAAATAAATTAAAATAAATCCAACCCAGCAACAATGACATAATAATACCTGAATTCCATTTCCATTTTCATTATTTCTCGAAAACCAAACATAAAAGGCGCGCAACTAGTGCATTACTCACATAATTCACGCTCAAGCAAAACAAAAAACTCAAGAGAGAGAGAGAGAGAGAGCACTGACCAGCTGGAAGATGGGGTTTGGGGGAGATGATGTGATCGGAGGAGGGTGGAGAAGAGAAGCAAGAGCTGCAGCGGATTATCACTGCCATTTTATTTTTATTATCGCTTTGGTGGTTTCAAAGAGGATAAAACGTTGGCTTCTGATGTTTCTGTTGGCCTTTTATGTCTCACTGTGACTCTATCCCTTGGGAGTTGGCAGCATGAGAAAAAACGTCGTTGGTGCTGCTGCCAAATCGCCATTGTTTTCTTTCTTTCTTTCTTTTTTTTTTTTCATTTTTTAAACCAAGAATAAATGCTGCCTCAGTTGAGACTCGGTTGATTTTTCGAGAAAAAAATTTCTTATTTTCAAATTCAAACAACTCAATAACATAATAATATTGATAATAATTATTTTTATTTTAGTTTTTTAATAATTATAAATATCCAAGTTAATTTATACACATTTCAACTAATTTTTTAATATTCTAAAATTAACAATAAAAAAAACCTTCAATAATTTAAGATTTGTGGCAAGTATTTTTTTTCTTTGCAATTACAAGTGGTGGTATGACATCTATAATGTATTATATGTATATTTTATGACAAAGTTTTTAATGGAATTTGTATTGATAAATTCATGGTTGATTATTTTTAATCGATTAATGGAATATTTCATTTATTT
>Ga0325403_1002871_pt1 | contig 15451 bp, 3 predicted proteins | sample PopdelMetagenome_19_FD_205665 | JGI IMG/M metagenome (GOLD analysis project Ga0325403, IMG submission 205665) | Populus deltoides microbial communities from Bellville, Georgia, United States - Xylem-PdKOR-R4 | ecosystem: Host-associated > Plants > Phyllosphere > Stem > Wood/Secondary xylem...
TCATAGTTATTTTCAATTTGATTTTATCTATCCTTTCTCGAGGACGAGCAAGAGCTAAGTGTGGGGGTATTTGATGTAACCATATTATTCGATAGTTTCACCCACATTTAACTAGTGTTTTGCCTATGTTTTATATATAAAATACCTTGATATTCTTTGTTTTATGTTTTGAAGGCACCTTTAGATGAAAGATGCAAAAAGGAGTAAATTAGAGGTAATTGGCAAATTTGACCCTCAGTCGATGTTTTGTGCAGAGCGTGAGTTCTAGAAGTCGAAATGAAGTGATTCCAGTGGAATTAGAAAGCTAACATCCATACCTTTCTGGAAATATAAGTCAAGAAAAATAAAAATACAAACACCATGGAAATCACATCCTTCAAAGTCAAAACTCGCATTCTGCCAGTGTTGACCTTTGTCCATTCAAAATTCAATATCTGGAGCTGTAGATATCCAATTGATGCAAACTCAATTTTTGTGGATGTCTGACTCAAAGGCCTACAAACGCTCCAAATTTCAGCCCAAAACGATGTCATATGAGGGAGATATGAGTTTTCAAAGATGACAACTGAATTCTGCCAGCAAACAGGTTTCGTGAAGAAACGAATCCAAATTACATCCCGAAGCATCAAAACCGACATCCAAGTTTTAATTTCAGCAATTTAGCTCCTCAAGTAAATCAATCCAGAAGGTCAAGGAAGGCAGCCACCAACCTTAAATCACTAACCACAAACCAGCTGCCAGCCGCCTTCACGCTACCAACATCTCTTGATGTTCACACTTGAACTTTGATTTTTCTTACTTACAATTTGTGTATAAATAGGCAGCTAAGTTTATGCTATGAAGAGAGCCAAGAGAGAGGGAAAGGGAGTGCAGTAGAATAAAAGAAAGAGGGGTGGCAGCCATAAGAGAAGAAACACAAACTCTCCCCCTACAAATCAGAAATCATGTATTCTTTCATCTTTAGGAGTAGTTGTTCAATAAATATGCAAGGCTAAGCTCATTTTCTTGGTTGCAAGGACGCAAACACCTTCATATTTCAAGAACTGTGAGATTTATTATTTCATTTATTTTCGGTTTGTATTATGAATGAGTATGTTTGTTTTCCTATGCATATTTCCTATGATTGTTTATCTTAATTGCTAGAGCGGACTCTAAGTTATTATTGTGAACAATCTATTGCTAAGTTTGATATCAAAACCGGAGTTGTGGTATATAAACTTGTGAAGCAACTAAGCTTGATAATTGTAGCGGAACTACGTTATTAAACTTAGGGAGAACATTCGATCAAATGCAACACAAGCTGACAACTTGGTTGTTAAGATTAATGAATTTATCTAGATCTTAAGGCTGCCATTGGATTAAATCATTAGTGCGGACACTGTGATTGTTTGTTGGTTAGGGTTAGTTATATGGCGGATTCGTTAATTAACCAACATTAAGAAAAGATAAAAAAATTAGAATATAAACTGGAGTTTCGTTTCAAGGATCGGTTCTGATTTCTGTAGGTGGATGTGTGCTTGTGATCAAGGTTTGTTTTCTTGATAAGTTTCGGTTTTAATTGATTTTGTTTTAGTTTAATTGCTGCCATAGTTTAGATAATCACAAACCAAATCCCCCCAATTACATAACGTACAACATAAAAATCCGACTTGAAACTTCCTCGTGGGATCTACCCCTTGCTTGCTCTATACTATCTTGTGTATTTGAAGCTAGGGTAATTAATTTGTGTGACCGCGACATCGCAACACGGCCAATACCCTAACATATTTTGAATTTGTTTTTTTTTTTTAATATTTGAAGTTTAAAAGAAAATGGTTTTCACATGGATTTCTTAAAATACAATAAAAAAATTATTTCTTTTGCATTTTTGAATTTTACAACATATTTGTAAAACTCCAAAGGGTATTGGCCAATATTCCAAAAAAATACAAAAATCTTATTTTGAGGGAATTCATCTATTATTCACCATTAATGTTTGGATAAATAAATCCTAAAGGGATGAATATCCAAAATATTATTGGGAATAACTTGTTATTATTCACTGTTAATGTTTGGATAAAGAAACCCTAAGTGGTAAATATCCAAAATAATTTTCTAGGAATAATAAGTCATCATATCCTTGAAAGAAGCCTCGATTATAATCAAGGACATTTCAATTTTTGACTCCACAGTTTACGAGCCATGAGTATGAAACACTAAGGCAAAAAAAGGCTTTTAAAGTGCTTTGAATTTCCTTAGATTTCTGAATCTTTGTCCCTCCCCCTTGCAATTTACGAGTCGCAAACTCTTGAAATACTAAGGGAAAAATGAGCTTTTAAAGCACATGGAATCTCCTTGGATTTCTATCTTAATAAATTTAGTTTGAATCAAACCTAGGAAAATTGATGAGATTAGAAAACACCAACACCATAGCAATTATAAGGCAAACCAAACACCAAGCAGCTTACCTTAGGTAGGGCGTACTAGGGGTGCTAATACCTTCCCTTTACACAACCAGTCCCTTACCTTAGAATCTCTGAAAGACCAGTCAGGGTTCCAGTGACCATAATACTAGGTGGTGACTTCCTTATTCACAATAAACAAACAAAGACCTCGAAATCAATCGAGGATCGTCGCGACGCCGCGCTCCGCTGCGAGGGTGCGACATAGGGGATCTTCCAATTGAGAAGATCCATCGACCTGAGACAAATAGAAGGTTTTATCTATTGTATTTAGTTATTCATTTAGTTATTCAGTTAAACCAACAATTCGTTACTAGAACAGATAGCAACAACCACCATTTATTGTTATCGCTTCTGTAAACATAGTAGCAAAATAATCCCAATGTGTTACATAAGGCAAATATTTGTATAATTGTTCGGTTATCTGCAATTTTTTCCATCCCTCTGTGTAAATAACCTAATATTGGTTCACAGTCAATTACCAGCCATGCCATAATTACCGACAGACATATTCCGTCGGTGATTACAGACGGCTTTACTGACGGATAATATCTGTCGGTATTTCACAGAGAGTTGCCACACAATTACCACCGATGCCATAATTACCGACGAACATATTCCGTTGGTGATTACAGACGGCTTTACTGACGGATAATATCCGTCTGTATTTCACAGAGAGTTGCCACACAATTACCATCGATGCCATAATTACCGATGGATAATCCGTCGGTAATTACCGTTGAAATTTCAGACAGATTTAGTCCGTCGATAATGTTCCCGTGGGAAACATTTTTTTTGGTGCGCGCTTATCCATCTGTAAGACCGTCAGTGTTCTGTCGGTGGGTGGTTTTTTTATTTGCGACAGAATTAGCAACGGAAAGGGAGTTACCAACAACTATTATACCGACGGACGTATTCCGTCAGTGATGCTGTCGGTAATTATTTCACCGACAGAGTTCATTCCTGTCACCGACAAAATCAGTCCGTCAGTAAAACTGTTTAATGGTATAGTGAACATTGACAATAACTTTATGCTCAGCCTTGGTACAAATTGTGTCTGCACCTCTATGCATTGAGATTTTGACAAATTTTCTTTTTGGTGTTTTTAGTTTTGAAAGGAAACTTTTCTATACAAAATTTTATTTTATTTATATTTTAGTTCCTGAGTTTGAGGAAAAAAAGGGAAATTCATTGAAAAACTATGAATGAAAGAAAAAGTTAACGAGTGACTACTTTTTAATGACGAAACTCGTGGTTTTTAGTATAAATAGACTTTATTTAACGTTGTTTTAGATTCTGGAATTCTGCTTTTTACATATAGCTCAAGCCGAGATAGCTCAAAAGATTTCGTAAACGTTGTTTTAACATAGATTCTAGAATTCTGCTTTGCTTGAACGCGGGCACAATTTGCCTTTTCTTTTATTCCAAGTCGGATTGGTATGCATACAAAATTATATCGTCTTACCAATATTCACCTTGAAAACCTTAATCTCTATCTCGGCTTTTAAATATATAATTCATAGCCGTTGTAAATTCACAAAAAAAAAACGTTGAATTTATTTTTAAATCCTATAAATTTATTTTTTTATTATTATCTTTTTTATCCTAATTTTTTTATATAATTTTTTTAATAATTCATGTTTTTTTATTCTTTCAAATTTAATTCTCATTCTTTTTATTAATATTTTTTTCTTTGGTAAGTTTTTTAAATTGATTGTTTTTATGATTTTATCCTTCAAAATCAAATTGGTTGGGAAATACACTTCCTAATTGAACTTGATTCAGAATTTCACAGATTGTGAGTTTTAGAAAATAGACTATGTTTAGAAGGTTTGTCAGAATTGACTTATTTCTTTTTCCTTTTTGAAAGCTATTTTTTTTAATTTTGATCATTTTTTCTTAGAGATTTGCTTTATTATTTTTTATGAGTTGCCTTTTACGGTATTAGCCTTGGGTTCATGTCCAAAATCACTAGTTTCAAAGTTTGACATGGGCTGACTTTTATTTTTTTATTCTTTTTTTAAACTGATTTATTTGAAATTGGCTTCCTACCTTTTTTTCTCTTTTTTCTATTGGGTTATCCCAATCTTGTGCCAATGATCAAGGGGTTTGCGGATTAATCTGGGTTAACTATTTTTTTTCCTATCTATAGGGTTAATTTCGGGTTCAAGACTAGGGTTACCGGTTTCAAAAGTTAACACAAATTGATTTTTTTTCTTTATCTTTTTTAAAATTGAATTATTTCAATTTCATCATTTAACATTTGATTTATTAAAAATTGATTTTCATACATTTTTTTTCATTTCCTTTCTATTGGTTATCCTGATCATTGTTTTTTACAATTTCATTCTCCATCGGATGTTTTCCCATCAAATTTGATCCTCATTCTTTTTATTGTTATCTCTTTTTTTTGGCAAGTTTTCTAAATTAATATTTTCTTTTCACGATTTCATCCCTTAAAATTAAATTGTTTGGGAATTAAATTTCTTGATTGAACTCGGTTCAAAGATTTCATGATTTTCATGGTTATGGGTTAACTCAATTGTTTTTTCATTTATATCCTTCAACATAAAGTTGTTTAATGATTAAGCTTCATGATATTATTTAATTTCCTCTCCCAACTGAATTTTGGCGACCACCCACACAACGATAACCTATACAACCACCAGCCATGCCGCTTTCCAAGACCCCATCTCTCAATCTCAAAACCAGAAACAACCCTTTCTCCATTTAACCGAACCTCATAACTCCAAGAAAAGAGAGAGATACAACTTTGTAAATTGATTTAATATAATTTTCACTTTTGACTTTAAATTGTTTTTTTGAAGTATGTTAGTTAAAATAGCTTTTGATTTAATTTTTTTTTTGTTATAAATTAGATTCAAAACATTGATTTAATTAAAAAAAATCTTAACTTTAGTTTGTGGATTGTATACTAAATTTTTTAATGAAAAATAGTTATTTTGAATCTTTTTTACAAATTGTCGATACACGACGTCGGGGTGACGACTCCACGTTTTGTTTATTTAACAAAAAGGGTTTTTTTTGTCGATTGGGGGAAATGAAGATTTTATTGGAGTTGTCATCTAGTAATTTGAGGGAACTAGAAATCCCAAATTAGACACTGGTCCTAGAGTTTCAGGTACGAGGTTAGTTATGATTAAGGGAAGGTAGACACCACCCTTAAAACATCCTTTCAAGAGAAAGGTTACCCTTACTAGTGTGTTTTTTATTTGATTCAAATGCTATTATATTTTGAGCTTATTTGCAATTTTGTTTTTTAAAGATAGTTAACGTCAGTCCCTAAAAATAGAAGACACGTTAAAAATGACATCAGTCCCTAAAACTAGGAGACTCGTCTAAAATATTGACGTTTTAACCCTAAAAAGAAGAGTTGCGTCTGAGTTATCAAAAGAAATAATAATGGACATAATCCATATTTGGTATTCAAACTTTTGACATTGGTCTTTTTTTTCTGTAAATAAAAGAGACGTGTTGACAGACAATATTCATAGGAGACACGTCAAAAAAATGACATCAGTCCCTAAAAAATAGGAGACTCGTCTAAAATATTAACATTTGTCCCTAAAAAGGAGAATTACATCTAGGTTACCAAAAGAAATAATGGACATAATCCATATTTGGTATTTAAATTTTTGACATCAGTCATTTTCTATAAATAAAATAGAGATGTCGACAAACAATATTCATTTATAAAAAAAAAATTATTTTGATATTGTTGAGAAATGGGTATAACCATACTTGAGAATTGGGCTTTAGACCCACAAACGATGACATAATAAGATGGGTGTTGGACCCGCATTGTTATTCCTTTTATATTTATTTTTGGTTTTTTTGTTTTTTTCACATGCAAGAAAATTTACAAGAATATATATATATAAAAATATCAAAAATACCATCAGGAACCAAAAAAATTACCTGAGTGCCACTGTATAGGTAAAAGACTAAAATACCCTTGAATTTCTCGAAAATTTATGAAAATGCCCCTGTGGCGCGTGTGGCTCACGCACGGTTACTGTTGGAGGCGGTGAAATTTTTCGACAAGATTTCCGGCCAACAAATGGTTGATTCTGGTAGATCTGAGGGAGAGGATTCTGATGACGATGGTTTCATGGTTTCGACGTCCATTGATGGCTGATGAGGGAGAATCGTCGGTTTGAAGCTTCGGGTGGCTGACGAAAATGGTGGTTCGGAGGCTTCACACGGCCAGAAATGGGAGATCGGATGAGAGAGAGAGACTCCGAGATTTTGCTATGGCGTGAATGCGAGCATGGTACACCGGTGCAGCTGAAGGTTTTGAACCGTTGGATCGCGGATAACCTGATCCTCTGGCTGTTATTGGCTTGATCTGCAAGTTGATCGAATGGTCCGGATGGGCTGAGTTTTGATCTGGTATGGCGCGGTGTACCGAGAGCTTGGTACACCGAGTGACGTGGCACAACAGGATCGAAGGGCAGAATGTTTTAAGGGCTGAGATGGATTTGAGTTTTAATCTAGTGTGGTAAGACCTATTGTATCCTATTAAATCAAAGGTACAGAACTAAATACTATTAGATCTAACATTAGGATATTTTTGGTATTTTTCAAATTGTTTTTTTTTTAAATCAATATCTTACTCGCGCGAAGAAAAACTAAAAAAAACTTCTAATAGTAATCCAAATCTCTCCTTATCTCTTTTCTTTTGTTTCCTTCTTTCTTCCTCTGGCGAATTGTCACCGGCTATTTATAGCCAATGATAAGTGACATAAATCTAATGCAGTTGGCACATATCTGCTTTAAAGAAAAATTTCATCGTCACAACTACTCCGCCTACCATCGGCGCAACTGCCCCGCCTAGTATGACAAATTTTGTATTATTGATTTTGTTTTATTATATATAATAATAAATATTTATATAGGTAAAACTAAAAACTCAAATCAGTATTAGAAAAAGCCCGATTCAACCGCTAAAAATCAATTTTAATGACCGAAAATTATGTTGAAACACTACAAAAAACTTTCGATGGGTATCAACCCGGTGGACTGGGTTTTGACCAAAAATAACAGTTTTGATCCAAAATGGCCTGAAACTCATTTTTTATCCCGATCGACCTAAGTTTTCTTACATTTTATTTTTGGCCACAACTTCGTTTCTCTATTTTTTCATTCCTTAGTTTGAGAGAGCTAGAGAGGAGATAGAAAGTCATTGGATTACAATGTTAGAGAAAGTCTCGGTTCGCACTGATTTTCACAACAAAAACGATCGATTTTGGTCGTAATAAGTTCCATTTGATGAAGAGAGTTCCTTTGAGGTGTTTTTTGCTCTTGCAATTTCCAAAACGTTTATGATTTTTTGGCTATTTTATTGGTTTTTTTACATCATAAGGATCATTTAGATGTTTTGGTGTGAACTTTGTTTAAATTTGCATTTTTAGGTCAAAAAACACTCAACATGATTTTCTAGCCACCCCTCTAATGGTCAAGAACTTGAAAGTCTCAGTAGGTGACATGTCGTTTCCTTTTATCTTTTTTCAAAAATATTTGGGGCATTTCCAAATTAAAAAAAAAGGCTCTCGTAAGCGAGCCCTTTTTAAAATAGAGGCTTGACTTGCTAGGTCTAAAAGCGTCTGACATTTTTTTTTCTAATTATATTTTTTAATTGATATTTTTAAATGTAATTTTTAATAAATTTTTGAATTTATATTTAAATTAATACCTTTTCTTTCTAAATTTTTAGATATTTTATTTAGTCTTTTTTAAATAGTGGTTATCTTTTATGTGTTTAATATCTCGAAGAAATTATTCCAATTCATCTATACTTTCTTTTATGTTTAACATAAATAAAATATATTTACATGAAGTGTTTATAAAAATAAGAATTATTTGTTCTTGGTAAGAAAAAAATAACCTTTAAGATAAAAAAGAAGAAGAAGAAGAAAAGTGTGCACTAAGGAAAAAGTTGAGGTTAAATATTATATTTATCTATCTTTTACTTTTATGAAAATGATTATCATTTTATTTTATAATTTGAGTGGCATTAACAACTCTTTATCAGTTTATTAGTTCATGTTTTTTTAAGATTTATTGTGTATCACATTCCTCAATTAAGAGAATCATGATGCAATGAAATGCATTTGAAACAAAATCCTATTTTTCTACTATATTAAAAATTAACTTAAGATCCTACATGTTTTTGTATTTATTAACATATATGATCTTAGATTTATTTTATTATATGTAAACATCAACTTTTTTTATTCACAATTATATTTTTTATCTCAATATCAAAAAATACATTAACAACACTTATACATCCATTCTTTTGTATTGGAAAAAATTATCTAACCTGTAGCAAAGCGAGTTAAATAAACATGTCAGTACTTTTTTTTTGTATTTATGATTAGGGTTTTTTTTTGGTTAAAAATACATTTGAAAAGCACTCATATTCTTTTTTTTCTAAAAAACATTTCTGATCCATAATGAAGTGCGAGCCAAATAACTACTAATATGACTACAGTGAGCGTCTTTTAGTATATGTGGATGCAGGAAGCAGTGTGTTATATTATTAGTTAGATATAACTTATTTATTCATTATTAAAAAAATAAAAAAATAAATATATTAATAGAAACCTAAAAGAGATCGGCTAAAACAATATAGTCTCTGAGTGAAAATATTGTGGATTCACACAATGTTTATTTTCTCTTTCATTGTCCCTTTTTTATTCAGTGATCTTTAATGATGAATTGATTAAGATTGAGGTGGGTAATGTAAATTTATTTGCCTTTTTATAGTTATCTTGCTCTCAATAAAACATCTTGATATTGGGACGGGGTTTAATTTCACAAAAAAATATAATTTTGTTGTTTGTAAGAAATTGAAAATGTGAGGATTAAAATTGAAACAAATAAAAAACCAGAGGCTTTTTTTATATATAAAAAATATGGTGTCAAATTTGGTCCTTTTTGTTTTTTGCTTTTGATCATCTATTTGTTTTTTTTTTAATTTGATCTTTTAATGTTGTGTTAATTGGGATTTGAAGTTAGTAATTTTATGTGAGCATCTAGAACTAAATAAAAAGTTGCACCATTGGTTTGGTGCTCCACTTTATGAAAAAAGAATTCAATTATATTGTTTGAGAAAAATTAAAAAAAAGAGACCAGAATTGAAACATGAAAATAAAAGGCCTTTAAAAAACAAATTGTATCAACGCCTTTATGCCTTGTGATTTAGACAAATTTTGCTTTTGTCCCTTTTAGTTTAGAAATTAAACTTGGTACAAAAATTTATTTTACTTGTATTTTAATTCTTGAGTTTGAGAAAGGAGAGAGAAATTAATTGAAAAATTATATAGAAGAGACAAAATTAATAAAAGGCTACTTTTTGGTGGAAAAACTCGTCATTCTTAGTATGAACGGATTTCATTTACTATGAGAGTTATATTTAGAATTCTTTATCTTTATCTTGCTAAAAAAAGTACATTTAGCTTGATAATTAATTTAGATTCAAGTTGATTTTTTATTTTTAAATCAATTAAATGTTTATTTAAGATTTTGAATGGATTTATTGAGATCCCTTTTACATATAAGCTCACTTTGATATCCCCTCCAATGTATCCAACTCTTCAATAAAAGGAGCAATTTTTCATTACATTAAGCACAATATTTATTTCTCTAACATGTATGAAGATTGTCACACCAGACATTGCAGCAGCCTTAAAACATTTTATTCAAAAGAAAAGATTTCTAACATCTTTTTCTTAGATAGGGAAGGTCTTATTTAAAGAGTCGTCACCTAGTATTATGATCATTAGGAACCATAATTGGTCAACAAAGATTCTATAGTATAACACTAGTTACATAAAAGGAAACATATTATCACCCCTTAAATATCATACTAGAGGTAGCCTGTATTGCTAGTTTTTATCACGGTAGCGAATAAGGAGAGAGAAAGCGTGTTTGTTTTTTTATTTTTTAAAGTATTTTTTAAAAAATAATTTTTTTATTCTAAAATAATTTTTTTATTTTTATATTAATATTAAAAACAATTTTTTAAAAATAAAAAATATTATTTTAATATATTTTTAAATAAAAAATATTAAAAAAAATACTTATTCAAGCACTTTAAATAAAAACCTTAAAATCACGGCATGATAAAAGGAGAAAGAAAAGAATGGGACAAAGAAGGAAGAAACGAAGGTCGCGTAGGGGGCAGTATTGTAGAAAATAGGAGATGAAAATTAGTATGAAAAGGAGGCTATTTGTTTTTTTTACTGTGTTAGAGTGGTATTTATAATTATATTTAATTTATAAAAATATTAAATTAATATATTTTTTTAATATTTCTTGCTATATATATATATGTTTTTAAATAAAAAATTATTTTAAAAAATTATGTTTCACAATACTAAATTATAGTATAAATTAAAAGAAAAGGGAGTTTTTTGTTTATTACTATTCACCAGAAATGTGAATATTAATAGTGATTTTTTTTAAAAAATTCAATTTGGTATTTGAATTTATTTTTTTGCATAATTGAATCTTTTAAGTTCAAATTAAAGCTCAATTGCATATTTGTTTTGAAGAATGAGGGTTGAATTGAAAGATAAATGATTGAAGTGAAAAACTCAGCAAAAATATGTGGCGACACTATAATTGTTTACAAAGTTCATTTTAGTCCCCTATCTTTTTGAGCTACTAATTAAGATGCCCCTATAATTTCTCAACATTACATTTTATCCAGAATCTTGGATTATGCTTCAGGGACCAATCTATAATTGTTTCAAAATTCAAGGACTAAACTAAAATTTTCACAAATAGAGGGGCCAAACTGAAATTTCATCATCTTTAACCTCAGACCCAAAATTTCCATAGATCACCTACTGATATATCAAGATTTCTAACTCAAATTCACTATTTAAACAAACCATAACTCAAAATCATCATTTTTACCTAAAATCTTTTAAAATCAATTAAATAACTCATTACCCATAACAATCAATTCATAATATTCAAATCAATTCATCAATCAAACCCAAAACACAATCTTCAGAACCTTAACATTCAATAAAACAAAAAATTAAAGCTAAAAAAAACATATTTATACACATCAAAGCGTAAATCTTACCTCTTAACTTATTTTCTCTAACTCTCTTCTCCTTTCTTATCTTTTCTTCTTTTCTCTTTTTCTTCTTTTCCACTTTTCTCTTTTTCTTCTTTCACTCTTACGGTTTTCTCTCTAAGAATTCAAATCTCTCTTTTATATATATATATATATATATATATATCAACTCTTTGTTCAATTACTACAATATCGTTCATTCATTTATACCTACTTCTAAGCCTCCAAGGGTTTTGTTGCCTTTTTCTATTCTCTTTTATTTTCAAATCATAACAATAAAATTGTATTCTTTTTATTAAGTTGCTAATTTATGCAGCTTTAGCTCTTGTTCTCTCTTCATGTTTAGCAACTTTGATTTGTTCCTTTTCTTTACATGATATAAGAGCAGGTTCTTACCTCTTAAATGTTAGGATACTGACATGCAAACCCGACAAGATAAAAGGCAAGGGATAGGATAAAATGAGAAATGAGACACACAAGAATTTACGTGGTTCACCCAATTAGGCTACGTCCACGGGCAAGTATAAAAGGATTTTACTAAGTAATGTGGGAATTACAACCTCTCTCAAGTAATAGGAGAACAACTAAGAATCTCTCTATTACTAGGAGAAAACACCTCACTTACTCTCTCACAAATACCTCACAACTTTGTGAGATTACTCTCTCTACACTCTCCTCTTCTTCTTCTCTAACTTGGTGTGCAAAATAAGCTTGAAGGCATTGCCTATTTATAGGCAAGAGTGAGGGGACAAAGGCCATAAATCATGGCACCAATTATGCCACAAATTATGCCATAAATCATGGCACCAATTATGCCAACAACTCCACTAATTTTTGTCTTCCACCAATTGATTGAAGTGGTGGCTTTACATTAAAGTCTGCTGGATAAACCTATCAGCAGAAGATCATGAACTGATCCCAAATCACAGCTTCAATCCCCACCACAACCAATCTCCTCTTTCCCGTAGTCTTTCGTCCTCAATTGGGAAATGATCCAAAATCAACAACCGGTCCGGAGATAGTTTGTGTGAAAAGAAACGGCTGAAAGATGAAATGTGAAGGTTATGGTGAGAAATTAGATGAAAAACTTACTTTGCCCTACTAATGCTTTTGCTTTCATTGTTTCGAAAGTAAAAGAGACATAAACATAATCATTTTCGTCCTTTTACTTTCCACTTCTTTGTAATATTGGATTGCAAACGGGATGGTGCTTAGAGCCAGTTTTTCTTTTCCTTTCTTTTTAAAATCTTATGCCTTGGGTGAGGAAATTAGTGTTGCTAGAGAATAACTTTTTTTTTTATGGTTATGGTGCCAGAGAATAAATTTTTTTTTTAAAAAAAAAGTCGAAAGATTTGAGTCTCCTTTTTAACTTAGGTTGGAAGCAAGGCTGAAAGTTAAGATTATTTGAAAAGAATTTTTATTGGTGATTCGTGTGAATTTGTTATGAAATAATTTGCCACAACTCAATCTTTAAATAATAATTCAAAATTAAAAAAAAAATCAATTTTTTAAATAATAAATCTTTAAATAACTATAAATATATCTAACGACATCCTTACGTAATAATTCTAGTCGATTAGGCAATATAAACAGCTTTCGCAAAGATTCTACTACCAATGTGTCCATATTACACAGGAACAAAATGCCAGAGAATAACTTTTCTTTAAAAAAAAAGTCGATAATTTTCCTAAGAACGCACACCCATGAAGAAAAATTTATCAGTGTGTTTTCTGTTACTTGTTTAGCGATCGCTAGCAAGGTATCTGCTTAAAAAAGACCATTGAACAAGGGATGAACCATTCAGCAAGGGATTCTGCTAGGAAAACATGAAATTGTTCTTCATTCTATTTTATATTTGTTTCAATCTTCTAAACAAATAGTACATCATCAAGTCTCAGTCACCTATTAACGAAATTGTTGTATTTCTAATGTCAATGCTAATATTGACAACTGAAATTCAAAAATAACATGAGAATATAAATATTTATATTATAATTATGCATCTCAGAAAATCACTTAATGCAACAAGTAAGGTAGAGAAATATAAGACTTCTAGGAAATTGTTTCACTCTAAAATGGCTGAAGGTTCTTTTATGAACACTTATATTAAAAAAAATTGGGTCAATTAATCTTTGTTATTTAATACGAATAAAGTGTTGTTTAGTCTTGTAGTCATTATCTCAAAGCTTTTGTTAGTTCATTATAAATTATCACAGGGATAAATTACAATTAATGTACGCAAAATATAAAGACAATAACAAATAACACAAGAAGTAGTAGAAACACACTCACCTTATATTAGAGACAAGCGAATGAATATGAATGGAAGGTTCATGCACGATCACTTGGTTGACACTCACACACTTGATAACACCGTTCTATCGATCGATTCCAACCACAAATATAATTTATCTAAGGAGTTATGTATGTGATGTTTCTATAGGTAGGTATGGTCTCTGTCATAACCTGATTTTTGACCATTTTATTTTAATTATTATTATTTACTGAAAAGGATAAAAAAAATGATGATGATGATGATAAAAAATAATAATGATAAAAAACAAGTAAAATGAGATAAATGAAGAATGAATTAAAATTTGGGTTAAGGGCAACATGATTAGAAGTTTTGGGGTTTAATTAAACTTTGGAATTAATCTAATTAATCCAATCAAGGGTTTAATTGGAGAATTGATAAGTTTTGAGACTTAATTGAGCTTGAAATTAATTTAATTAATCCAATTAAGGGTTTAATTGGAGAATTGATAAGTTTTGAGACTTAATTAAGCTTGGAATTAATTTAATTAATCCAATCAGGGGCTTAATTGGATAATTGATAAGTTTTGAGACTTAATTGGACTTGGATTTAGTTAAATTAATGAAATCAAGGACTTAATTGAATAAATAGCAAAGTTGGGGTTAATTGGGGGTTAAAATTGCAAAACTAAAGTCCAGGGACTGTTGTGTATAATTCGCTGAAATCCAAGGGTCCAATTAAAGTTTATCCAAGGGCTTGATTACAAAATGTTCGGAACTTCACGGGCCAAAACGCAAATGGCCACCTCATATACCAAAACAGCGTCGTTTGAAAGAGCACTGTTCATCTTCTTCTTCTTTAACCAGAGACCGTTTCCAGCAGTTATGGGCAGTAATCATCCGCTCACCTCAGTTAAGGACGTTTTAATGTTGTCGTCCCTCTACATGCCGTCCGTTACCACCGATCAGACTCTATAAAACAGAGGAATCACAAAGGGGAAAAAGGAGGAGGAGGCAGAACCGAGGCTGAACAGAGGGGGGGACTAAAAAAAAGGAAAATTGGGGGGGAATTGGACTGAAAAGGAGAGCGAAAAAACCAAAGACAGGGGATCACAGAACCAGAAAAAGAAAAAGACAGGGGAGACAAAGAAGGAACCACAAACAGTAGAAAATAAAGAACGCAGGAGAGGAAAAAAAACTGAAGCTAAACCCAGACGAAAAACCAGAAACCGGAGAAAAGAACAGAGGAAAAATAGAGTATAAATTCAGAGAAAGAAATAATACACGGGGGGACAAAGGGAAACCAAACAGAGCACAAAACAAAGCAAAGAAAAAACACCGAAAGAAGAGAAAAATCAAGGAGCAACACAGCGAGGGGTATTGGTTTTCGCCATTGTTTTTGTCCCTGCAAAAAACCCAGAATCAACAACCAATTCACAGCAGGCCGGCCTCTCCATCATCTTCTTGGTTTCAAAAGTCGCTGAGAAAAACGAAGAGGAAACGCAGACAAAGTAATTTTCAATATAAACATTAGATTGGACTGAAATTTGATAAAAGATTTCATAAACCTTATATCCATTGGAGTTTGAAAAAACCTTCAAATAAGAACTAGAAATTAGTATTCAGAATTTGTTATATT
>Ga0325403_1002872_pt1 | contig 15446 bp, 15 predicted proteins | sample PopdelMetagenome_19_FD_205665 | JGI IMG/M metagenome (GOLD analysis project Ga0325403, IMG submission 205665) | Populus deltoides microbial communities from Bellville, Georgia, United States - Xylem-PdKOR-R4 | ecosystem: Host-associated > Plants > Phyllosphere > Stem > Wood/Secondary xylem...
TGCTAAAGCTGTATGGATGTTGATTCTTGGTAGAATCTTGCTTGGTTTTGGTATAGGTTTTGCCAATCAGGTACTAAATATTTCTTTTTCTGTTTTGATGATTCTTGTTTTCATTTTTAGTTGCTTTGGAGTATGAGGTTATTTTATTTGGATCTGGAGATGGGTATATTTTGGGATTATTTATTATTCTTTTTCTATTTTAAGTATATAAAGAAGAAAACAATAAAATGTGCTTCAATTTTTATTCTTTTTGTGCATAATTTCATAGTTTTCAATGGAATCGTTCTGGGTTTTGAGTTTCAAAGCATCTCATCTTAATTTGTTTTCTTGGATATAAAAAATTGATTTATTTATTTTTTACCTTAGTACATCTATTCTTTTTCTTTGATGGTTTTAAGTTTTAGGTCAGATAAGGGGGACACCCTTTTCGTTATTTTCTTCGAGAGAGAACAAGTGGGTTTCTTGGAAAATGACAAAATCACGTTTCTTATTCCCAGTTGTTTCTGATCCGGACATGAGCTCCCAGTCCTTTAAAGTTGAATAGGATTTAATGTCGTGTTTGGTTCCTGAGAAAAAGAAAAAAAAAAAGGTGATCCAAATTTTCCACTCCTATAGTCTATAACAAGACAAATGTTAACGTTAGCAAGAGACAGATCAAGAAGATGTATTATTAAGCTGCAGCAGTGGCTATTAAATAGCCTTACACCATGACAAAGAAAAATAACAAACTCATGATTTTACAGGATGCAATCATGGTTAACAAAGGAGAAGAAACGTGTTCCTCAAACCAAAAAGGAATTATTCAACATAACTAAAAATAGTCTTAAGACTCAGGAAACAATCTGGAATATTTCAACATTTTATCATCCTCCCTTAAACTGAGTTCTGTCAGTTTATATTTAGAGATTCACACACACCCAGTAACCTTCGCATCTTCAGAAAGACATCCAGCTTCAATGGCTTTGTTAGAATATCAGCAACTTGTTCTGTTGTAGAGCACGTAATTAGTTCTAATGAACCATCCTTAACAAGTTCCCGGAGAAAATGAAACCTGATATCTATATGCTTGCTGCGGCCATGCATTACAGGATTCTTTGAAAGTTTGATTGCTAAAATATTGTCACAATATACCTTCGTTGGAGTGTGTTGTGTCTGATTGAGACTCTTTAGAATTCTACTTATCCATACGACTTGGCATGCACTTGAAGCTACTGCTATGAATTCAGCTTCGGTGGTGGATAAGGAAACAACTGGTTGTTTCTTCGACGACCAAGAAATAGCCCCTGAACTCATAAAGAAAACATAACCCGAGGTGCTTCTTCTATCATCTTGATCACCGGCATAATCGCTATCTGTGTATCCAAAAAACTCTGTATTTCCTCCTTTTTTGTAGAATATCCCAAAGTTGGTCGTGCCATTGATATACCTCAAGACCCGTTTGGCTGCTAACAAGTGACTTTCAGCAGGACTTTCCATATATCGGCTAATCAAGCTGACAATAAACATCAAATCTGGACGTGTAGCAATTAAATACATGAGGCTTCCCACTATTTGTTTATAGAGAGTACTGTTAACTTTAATGCCTTCTTCATCTGTTGTAAGTTTAAAACCAGGAACTGCTGGATTATGAACTGAATTACACTGATCCATTTTAAATCTCTCCAGAATCTCTTGTGCATATTTACGTTGACTGATAAATATACCATCTGTTCTCTATAATACTTCAATACCAAGAAAAAACCTCATTCTACCAAGATCAGTCATGTCGAATGCAGACATCATGGAATTCTTAAATTGTGCAAACAACATTTGATCGTTGCCGGTAAAAATGAGATCATCAACGTAAAGACACACAATTAGAATTTTACCTCCACCAACAGTTTTAATGAACAAGGTGTGCTCGTATGGGCACTTTGTGAACCCTTCTTTGATGAAATACGTTTCAATGCGACTATACCAGGCTCGGGGTGCCTGTTTGAGTCCATATAAAGCCTTCTTGAGTCGATAGACCTTGGATTCATGTCCTTTCTGTTCATAACCTGGGGGCTAATCAACGAAGACTTCCTCATTAATTTCCCCATGCAAGAAGGCGGACTTGACGTCAAGTTGATAGATCACCCAACTGTTCTGTGCAGCAAACGCAATGACAATTCGGATGGTATCCAAATGGGCTACTGGTTCGAATACTTCAGCATAATCAATTCCATGTTGCTGACAGTAACTTTTGGCAACTAGCCTTGCCTTGTATTTGTCTACTTCCCTTTTCTCATTGACTTTAGTTTTAAAAATCCACTTTACTCCTATACTCTTCCCTCCTAATGGTAATGCCGTGAGCTCCCATGTGTCATTCCTCTCCATGGATTGCATTTCTTGGTCCATGGCACTCCTCCATCTCTTAGATTTTGCTGCTTCTTCATAGGTCATAGGATCACTGTCACCTAGCAGGGCCAAGAACATTGAATTTTCAGCTTCTTCATCGGAGAACCCTTGACCAGCAGAATAATCTTGCATCCAGACTGGTGGTTTCTTGATTCGTCCCTGATGCTCTAAAATGTTGCTATTTGGAGTATTTTGTTCCTCATCATCAACTCCAGGCTGCAATCCATTTAATGCAGACTCTTCCTCGTCAAACTCAGGCTCCTGTTCGCCTGAAATTGCTCCCAGGTCTGCAATTATTCCAGAATCAGCTTCCTTTTCTGCTGAAATGGCTCCCAGTTCTGCATCTGCTCCAGACTTAGCTTCAATTTCCCCATCATTTGTATCTGCTGCTTCTTGTGGCTCCCACTCAAGATCAGTCAATAAATTATGTTTGTGATTGTCTTCCCAGCACCATTGTTGATCTTCTTCGAACACAACATCATGACTAACAATTATTTTGTTAGATGTAGGATTAAACAGCCTATAAGCTTTAGATTCTTCACTTACCCCAAGCAGAATGCATTTTAAGCTTTTAGCATCCAGCTTCACTCTTCTACTGTCTGGTACATGCACGTGGGAAACATAACCAAAAACTCGAAAATGATCCACTGAAGGTTTAATTCCACTTCATGCTTCCTCAGGTGTTTTGTTCTTTACGGCAAGAGTTGGACATCGATTTAGCATATACACAGACCAATTTGCTGCTTCAGCCCAGAAAGTTTTAGGAATTTGTTTTGCGAACAACATGTTTCGCACCGTATTCATAATAATGCGATTTTTCCTCTCCGCAACACCGTTTTGTTGAGGAGTATAGGCAGCAGTTAATTGTCTATGAATTCCATGAATTTCACAAAAATTTGTGAATTCCTAGGATGTAAATTCTCCCCCACGGTCTGTTCTGACAGCTAGAATGCATGTCTCTGTTTCCTTCTCTACTCTTGCTTTATAAGTTTTAAAGAAATCGAATGCCTCTGATTTTTCAGCCAAAAAATAAATTCAGATTTTTCTGCTAAAATCATCAATAAATATAAGCAGATACCTCTTCTTACTATTGGAGCTTGAATTGATTGGCCCGCATATGTCTGCATGTACCAGTTAAGTGTGGTGGAAGCTCTCCAGCTGCTTTCACTGGGAAATGGATCACGATGCTGCCTTCCTTTTAAACAATCTTCACATACAGTTTGAGAGCCTTTAAATTTGGGTAGTCCCTTCACCATTCCTTTTTGTTGAAGAAGGCGAAGTCCATTCCAGTTGAGGTACCCGTAACGATAATGCCAAAGATTTGCTTGATCTGTGGTGGATGATGAAAAGCATTTTTGTTCTTCTGATGAACACCGAGCATGGACATAAAACATCCTATTTTGTGTTGTCCTGCTTTCAATAATTAGACCTTTGAAAGCATGAAAGATTTTGCATTTTCCATGCTAAATCAACACTGTCATGCCTTTTTCTTGCAACTGTCCGAGACTTAATAAATTGTTCTTCAAATCTGGCACATAAAATACTTCTGGAATTACAAACACGATGCCATTTACCTCAAATCAAATCTTTCCCTTGCCGCGTACTGCAAGCTTTGAGTCATTTCCCAGCTTCACTGACTCTGTGAAGTTATTGTCCAGCTCACAAAACAAAGACCTTTCTCCATACATATGATTACTACACCCAGAATCAAGGTATCAGGTGTGCTCAGTGTCAGTCTTTTCGTGTTCTACAAGTGCCATCAATAGCATTTCTTCCTTTGTTTCTACATACTTGGCCATATGATCTTTGGCTCGCTTAAAACACTCCCACTGAAAATGCCCAAAATCATGACAGTGGTAGCATTCTATGCCAGATTTGTCAAATTCAAATCTGCCTCTGCCTCTCCCTCTACCACGGTAAACACTTCTGCCTCCACTTCTACCTCCTTGGTGTTGTCTATGACTAATTTGAAGGGCTTGTTCATCTATTCCATGTCGATAGATCCTCTGTTTGTGTACCAGAAGACTGCTTTGAAGCTCATCAATAGACAAAGCATCAAGATCGTTTGATTCCTCAATAGAGCATACAACATAATCATACTTAAGAGTCATCAATTGCAGAATTTTCTCAATAATTACCACATCATCCATTTTTTCTCCATGGATTCTCATTTTGTTGGCTATAATGAGAGTTCGGCCAAAATAGTCATCAACTGATTCTCCAGTTTTCATGTGCAATACTTCAAATTCTTTGCGAAGTGCTTGCAGTTGAGCTCGTTTTACCCGAGTTGTGCCTTGATACTTTCGTTTCAAAGAATCCCATATGTCCTTTACAGTATCCTTCTTCAAGATGGTTTCCAGTATTGAACGATCAATAGCCTGGAAAAGGTAATTCTTAGCTTTGAGATCTTTCAATCTGAGCTCATCAATGGTTTTCTCCCGTAGATCCTTGTCCTCTGCTGCAGCAGTAATTCCAGTCTCTATCAAGTTTCAATATTCTTTGGAACGTAGAAAATTCTCCATTAGCATACTTCAATGGTCGTAATGACTATCAAATCGCGGAATAGCAGGTCGCACAAAGCTATTCTCAGATGACATAATTATGTGTTTCTTCTCTCTAAAATTCTGGAAATTATGTGTTCCTCACAGTGTTTCTCTCCTCTCTGTGTTTCACTTGTATGTGTTTTCCTCACCCTCTCGGTGTTTCACTCCTCTCAGTGTTTCGTCTTCTTATCTAGTCCCTGTAATGAAAAAACTAGTGATCAGATTTTATGCTCTGATACCACATGTTAACGCTAGCAAGAGACAGATCAAGAAGATGTATTATTAAGCTGCAGCAGTGGCTAATAAATAGCCTTACACCGTGACAAAGGAAAATAACAAACTCATGATTTTACAGGATGCAATCATGGTTAACAAAGGGAAAGAAACGTGTTCCTCAAACCAAAGAGGAATTATTCAACATAACTAAAAATAGTCCTAAGACTCAGGAAACAATCTGGAATATTTCAACATTTTATCAAGTCAAAGAATTCAACTGAATGATTAGGAATAAGATAAAGGGAGGTACTTTATTATTTTATCATTTTTTGGAAGTCATAGTTGCCTTGTTTTTCTTTAGCATGACATCTCTGGCGCTTGTTATTTCCACAAAAAGTTCACTTGTTGATGGTAGCTTTGAATAGAAAAATTGTAAGTTGATAGCAGCTTAATTGTTAATTAAACTTAATTAAGTATGGAAAACTGCATTTTCTGCTCTCTTTTTTGTTTATTTGTTTGATTGATTTATGTGTTTAAAGTAGTATTTGTTCTTAATCCAAGAAACATGAACAACAAGACAAGAATGTATGGTCCCAAGAAAGATAAAAGTTCTGTTCAATACCTCCAATTTGATTATTTACTAATTGGTTTAATCCAAGGTTATTAGAGATTTAATTATTTTCATTTTTGTTTGTGATTACAGTCTGTGCCACTCTACCTCTCTGAGATGGCTCCGTACAAGTTCAGAGGTGCACTCAACATTGGTTTTCAATTATCAATCACAATTGGTATCCTTGTTGCCAATGTGTTAAACTATTTCTTTGCTAAAATCCATAGTGATCGGGGATGGAGATTGAGTTTGGGTGGTGCTATGGTTCCTGCCCTTATAATCATAGTTGGATCACTAGTCCTTCCTGATACTCCAAACTCTATGATCGAACGTGGCCAGCATGATGAGGCTAGAGAAAAATTGAGAAGAGTTCGTGGTGTAGATGATGTTGATGAGGAGTTTAACGACCTTGTTGCTGCTAGTGAAGCTTCAATAAAAGTAGAACATCCATGGAGAAATTTATTGCAAAGAAAGTACAGGCCTCACATAACCATGGCAGTAATGATTCCACTCTTTCAGCAACTTACTGGCATTAATGTCGTTTTATTTTGCGCTCCTGTTTTGTTCAAAACAATTGGTTTTGGTAGCAATGTTTCGCTCATGTCTGCTGTGATCACTGGTGTTGTTAATGTCGTTGCTACCATGGTTTCAATCTATGGCGTCGACAAGTGGGGGAGAAGGTTTCTTTTCTTTGAGGGTGGTTTTCAGATGTTGATACGCCAGGTAATTTTCTTGGTTGCAGAAGAAATTAGCTCTCTTTGTATTGTTTCTCTTATTATACCTGTTGTCACCCATTTTTTAAGCTATACGTGCTAAAGGAGACCTTTTTTTATCAACCAGATTGCTGCCCGTTTCTGTTCAGTAAAACGATTTTATCTCACCTTGAATCCCTCGTGAAAGTTGTAGTCCTACACACATAGGTAAATTTTGGTTTTTAAATCGCTTGATTTCGATATCAGAAGCTTAAGATATTCATGTTTGAATATCTACTGAGAAAGTGAAAATCCTACCGCAAAAATTCTGCGCAAAAAGGTTTTTTGCCCCCCAAGTTTGCAGGACTGAATTGAAAAAAACTGAAATAAGGGAGTTAATTGCAAATAAAGATTGGAAGAGCTTGGCTGGGTTCTGGGAAGAAATAGAAAAACAGGGATAGGATTAGAAAATGATAGAAATTCTGCCACGATGGGTTGCATTTCTGCTGCCTTTCTAAACGACACCGTCTCTGTCTCTTTTTTTTTCTTTTTTCTTTTTTTCACTTCTTTAGCTAAACGGTGCCGCATGAGAACAGCCCCATCCTAAAAATACAATTAGCATGGTATTGTACCCCGTCTGCATTCCCTTCCCTCCTCTGCAACCGTTTCCTGCTAGTTTTTGAAATCTCCCGTCCTTGCATCCCCTGCAACCTGGCGTGTGCAGGACAGCACACCTCTTCACGCCATGTCCTTAGCTGCCAGTCAAGATTTCACAAGGGAAACCGTTGCACCTCACTGAGCCAGCTGTGAAAGAAGACGCAAAGAGGAGCCTCATCATCATCTAAGGGCTAGGATTGTTTCCCTAAGACATAAAGTGGAGATGAGAGAATGTGAGGGTGGTCTTCAGTTGTTGCATATATAACAAACTGCTTTGTAGAAAAAGAGAGAGAAAAGAAAAAAGAGAGGAGAGGGAGAGTTTAAACACAAAGGAAAAAAGAAAAGAACAGGGAGATTTAGCATAGAAAAACTAAGAGAACGGGGAGAGTTTTAAAAAGATAGATAGAAAAAGAGGAGGACGCAGAGGGAGAACAAACAGAAAAGTGAAGAGAAAACAGAGAGAGTAGAGGGAGACGGAGAAGTAAACACAGATGCAAAAAAAAAAAAGTAGAGAGACAGAAGGGAAAAGGAAAACGAAAGGGAAAGGAGGTTAACATCAATCTATCCTACCTTGCCGAAAAGGAATTTAACAAGCTCTAAAGAGTTTGAAAAGTTCCTGACGGTAGAAGAGGGAGGTTCTCTTTAAGTCACCAAAAGGCAAATCTGCAGGGACTGCCCACCGGTTTGCACTCCATTTTCGCAAGCAAAAATCTGCAGGTATAAGTTTAGGCCTCTTGTTTTTTTCCTGCTATTTTCAAAACTGGCATCTGTTTTGTTTGTTCTGTTCCCGTTTTATTTCTTCCTTTGCTTTGGATATCCGTTCTTTATGCTGACAGCAGGTCATATGCTTGACCATTGTCTCTCCCATGGCTTTGAGTTTAGATGTTTGTCTATGTTAGAGCTATGTGTTTCTTCCTCTTCCTCCCTCGTGAGGAACCGTGAGCCTAAAAGGCCCCCCACCCCTTTTCTCTTTTATTCGAATGTTTCTTTGCCTTAGGATATTGCATAGGATGAGCTTGGCTCCTAGATAAAGCTCTGTCCAGAAGGAAAAGAAAAAAAACGAGAGAAGGTCCTCTGCAGTTAAGGTGATATTTCAGTTGGTTCTAGAGTGTGCTTTCCTTCCTGTTTTCTTTGAAAGAGTTGGTTGGCCATTTGCTTTGTTGTTTCTGTTTTAGTGTCTTTGATATATATACATGATATAAAGGCATGGTCTTTCAGTTCTTTCCTTTTTGTATGAAACGAACCATGGCAGTGTCAGAGATTAGAGAAAGGGTGGGCGTAAGCAACAAGTTCTGTTATAGGTTTGGGTTTCAAACATTTAGCTTTCATGGGTATATGACTTAATCCCTCCTGTCGAAGATGATGGGTCATGCTACGTTTAGGTTTTGAGTTGACAAGCTGTGTTTTGTTTTCTTGTTCTATTGCTGTGCAACACCGTAGGTTAAAAAGGTTTTCATCATCCCTGCCTTCCTTCGCTTGGAGCATCTCTTTGCAAATGTAATATGGCATAGGAATAAGTGGCTTATAGGTGCAGAAGGAAGAGTAAAAAAAACGTGAGGGAGGGGCTGTCTAATTAAGGAAAAAACGTGAGGAAGGGTCTGTTTAATTAAGGGACTTGGTTTTTTTTCTTTTTTTCGGCAGGTTCTGGGTTCATGCTTTCTTTCTCTGTTTTTGTGAAAATGAGATGACATACATGTTGTTTTTTAGTCTCAGCATTTAATCTGTGTTCTTTCCCGCCATGTGAAACAAGCATGACATTTGTTTCAAGATCGAAAAAGAATGGCAGAGGATGGGTCGTGGTGCCGATTTTGAGTTTAAAATATTACTTTCAGGACTTTACCCCATGTGACAACTTATTTTTATGATGTTTTGCAAGCGTTGGCTGTGATATTTCCATTTAATTGTTGTGATAAAAACATTTTTTTTATCAAAAATATAAAAATGTTTTTGTGTGTTGCATACGGCCAATACCCTAACATATTTTAAATTGTTTTTTTTTTAAGACAAATATTCGAGGTCTCAAAAAATGTGTTTTAGCATGGATTTTTTAAACACAAAAAAATTATTTTTCTTGCATCTTGGAGTTTACAACATGTTTGTAAATTCCAAAGGGTGTTGACTAATATTCCAAAAAATATAAAAATCTTATTTTTGGGAATTCATTTTTTATTCACTATTAATGTTTGGATAAAGAAATTCCAAAGGGGTAAATATCCAAAATATTATTAGGAATAATTTGTTATTCATTAGTAATGTTTGGATAAAGAAACCCATAATGGGTTAATATCCAAAATATTATTAGGAATAATTTGTTATTATTCACTACAAATGTTTGGATAAAGAAACCCCAAAATGGGTTAATATTCAAAATATTATTGGGAATAATTCGCCATTGCTCACCGTTAATATTTAGATAAAGAAACCCCAAGGGGTAAATATCAAAAAATATTTTTTAGGAATAACAAGTCATTATCCCTTAATAATATAAGGGCAAAAAAACTCATGAAAGGTAAATGTCCAAAATATTGTTAATAGGAACACAACTTGTTTATTTTTAACATAAGGGCAGATTTATGCCTAAAATTTTATTTAGAACAATTTAATCGCACATCCTTGAACGAAACCTCAATTATAATTGGGGACATTTCAAAATTTTGATTCCACGGTTTAAGAGTCAAGGAAATATGAAATACTAAGGCAAAATGGGTTTTTAAAGCACCTTGAATTTCCTTAGATTTCTAACTTAGTTTTTTTGTTTCTCTTCCTGCGATTTACGAGTCGCGAAACACTTGAAATACTAAGGGGAAAATGAGCTCTTAAGCGCATTGAATCTCCTCAGATTTCTATCTTAGATGTCTCTAAATTCATAAATTCTAAATTTATTTCAAATCAAGCATGGACTTCAAGAGTTCTGCGCCGTTTCTCTTTGGCACTCTATAAACATATCTAAAGGTATGATTCATATTGGCCAAGGATTCTTTCCCTTAAACTTTGAACTCAAGTTTGTACATCATAACAGACTTATCCTAGGGAACTGATGGGATTAGAGAACATCAACACCATAGCAATTATAGGCAAACCAAACACCAAGCAGCTTATCTTAGGTAGGGCGTACTAGGGGTGCTAAAACCTTCTCTTCACGCAACCAGTCCCTTGCCTTAGAATCTCTGAAAGACCAGTTAGGTTTCCTAGTGATCATAATACTAGGTGGCGACTCCCTTTTTCACAAAACAAAAAACCCCGAAATCAAATCCCTGCTACTAGGAAGGGTCGCCGCGATGTCGAGCTCTCGAGAGGGTACGACAAAACCTACGAATGTCTGATACATTTTTTTGGGTCAACTTTTGCGTATGTGCAGGCAGTCGTAGCAGCTTGTTTTGGTGCCAAGTTTGGAGTTAACGGGAACCCTGGTGAATTGCCCAAGTGGTATGCTATTGTTGTGGTGTTTTTCATGTGCATTTACGTTGCGGGATTTGCTTGGTCCTGGGGCGCTCTTGGTTGGTTGGTGCCAAGTGAGATTTTCCCACTGGAAATCCGATCAGCTGCACAAAGTATCACTGTGTCTGTCAACATGCTTTTCACTTTCATACTTGCCCAGATTTTTCCCACGATGCTTTGCCACTTGAAGTTTGGGATATTCCTCTTCTTTGCCTTCTTTGTGGTGCTGATGTCCATCTTTGTCTACTACTTCTTGCCTGAGACAAAGGGCATTCCAATCGAAGAGATGGGACAAGTATGGAAGACTCACTGGTTCTGGTCAAGGTATGTTACGGATGAAGATTATCCCAAAGCACGAGGCTATGAGATGACCTAAGGAGGGCAAGGTCCGAAGAATGTGTAGCTGGGCTTGCTTGGGTTGGATTTGGTAGTCGGCTCTTTTGATTTTTGGTAGGAGTACATACCCTACTGGTTTCACTGTCAAGAATTATATGAAATTGTTCTCAAATTTATCTCGAATTGAAAGGGTCTTGAGCTTTATGTCAGCAAAAATCCCAATGTATAGATTAAAATCTATTGTGTGGAAACCTTATTTAAACCGATTTCAACGCAAAAATAATTTCTTCCATCGCAATTTGTTGCTTGTTTGCATCAATTATTCAACTATGTCATGCGGGCATCTTCAACCCTATAATTTAAGGTACTTTGAGCATGCAAACAACATCAGTGTCGGATGAGATTAGTTATCTCCTTAAAAAATAACTATAGATTAGAACACATTTTTATTAGAAAAAGGAAAAAAAATAAAAACAAGAAAAAAAAGCTGAACTGGGAGGCTATGACTATGAGAGTAGGATTTCTCCTTAAATCATGGGCCAACCCTCCAGCCTAAAGTCGACAGATTCCAGTAGCGCAAGTAAATTGAAGCAACCATCCCCCTCAACTAGTTTGTCTCATAATTTTAAAACTCGTTCTTGTCAATCCAAGACTAGAACAGGTCTAATTTAAAAAAATAATTAAAAATCTAGATAATTAAAAAAAAAACACAATTTAACTCAATCATCCAATTAAAAACTCGATTTTAATTCATTGAATATTTATTTTTTGTATTTATTTTTTTCAAAAACATCAATTTTTAAATAACAAAAAAATTAAAAGTCAACCCTGGATAATCTAATTAAAACAAACCCATGATCTGGGCATTCTGCGGGTCGATCACCAGAACAAGCTTAAAAACTAAGGCTTGTCTACACAGTTTGTTGCGTGGATAAACCTGTCTTTAATTCGAAACTCTACATACAATACCTTTATAATACCCTCACAATCTAGGCTTCAGTTTTGCAATTTCTTTCCTATTATCACCCACTTTTGGAAAAAGAATAAAGAAACTATGAGAAATAAGTCAATTTTTACCGTGGTTATATTTATACAAGGGGTGCGGCGTCCCCAATCACCACCGAGAAAGGAAGGGGAAATTCACAAAAAGCAAAGAATGCTTGGAATCAGCTCAGAGTTTGGAGACACCCAGTTGCGGGCCACAAGATTTTCCTGTCCTTCCGGGGTCCTGTCCAGCGTGTGGGTACCACAGGCTGTTCATGGGCCAGGGTGTGTTTCAACTATGGTGATCAACAGGAGACCACCGAATTCCAGGCAATGAGGATTAATCATGCACATCACAGACTAACAGCAGTGAGATTCCATGGTATCTCAATGGATCAACCATGGAAGACCGCCATGAGAAATAACAGAGAAAAAATTAAGCATCGAGATCTGATTTCTGCCTTGAAGAAAGTTTTTCCCTCATAAGAACACTCATTCAGCTTGAAATTATGCGCATTACATTTGAGTAAAGATCAGTTTATTTCTGAAATGGGAAAACAAAATCACAATTATCTACAGAAAGCTGTTGAACGAAAAAGTTTCAATTCCTCAAATCACAGAATTCATCTCACATTTTTTTCCTTTTTACACACCATGCTGAAGTTTCCTACATGATTCACAGAACACAAAATAACCTTTGCATTACATGAAAAGGTTGAAGGAATTTACTGAATGGAAGATTGTATCCATTCATCATACAAATGCACCTTGAAGACAACTGCCCCTCTATACCGAGTCTACTCCTTCAACCTGCTGCCGAGCAAGGTATCTTTCCCTTCGCTCTTTCTGTACAAAATGAATAGACAAAGATTAGGCATCGTACAGAGAAATTCACAGGGAGAAGTTGGGAAATGCAACACTTGATAACTCACCCATTCATCTATCACTAGTCCTTCACCAATAATCCTCGGACCTGCATCTTCTGGAGGTTTCTTGCGTGCCTCAAGAGCTGCATCAGCATCAGCCAACTGGCGCTTCAACTTTTCCATAGCCTGTAAAAATAGCATCACACGTAGTTCTATGAGCTTGTATGGCATTCGTGTGAAACAAAATCGATCCTAAAGCACATATAAATTTGATTCCATGATTATTGACATATTATTGATACTTACAGGACTAGGACGCTGTGGATCTAGAAAAACAACCCGCAATATTTGCTCTACTGCTACTTGATCTTTCTGCTCATCAAACTGCACGGACAAAGCATCCAAAGTCACTTCATGAAGTTGCAACAGAAGACTCAAAACACCAAAATAAAGTCCCAAATAGACCAAAGCAGTTTGTAAAGATATTCTGGAGTGTCCATCAAACAAAAGCACCCAGCCAACACAAGATGTAATTGAATCCAAAATCTATCATAATTATTCTGCCAAAAAAAAAAAACAGGCACAGATTCTCCAGAACCAACAAGTGTAAGATGACCATTGGCATCCAGTGCACATCCATTAAGGGTGAGAAGTGTCGGTGCACTAGAGACTTTGACATCATAAAACAACACCCCTATGCTTGCTAGCTTTACATTACCGTGAGCAGCCTGGCAATAGCCAAATAACATCTATTATACCAGAAAAAGCCCCTAACAAAGATGAAACTAAATGAAATGACTGTGCATTCTTTAGAAACAACAAAACTAATGGTAATATGGACGCCTAAGATAGCTATCTGTCTCATAGTGTCTATCAACCTCCTCATTAACCAAGATACTTGTCTGTTGTATTTGAAGAATTCGAAATATGACATGATGCTCATTCCAAGTAGAACATGTATCGGACCCAAATAAATCAAAATAAAAGCATAGCACCAAGATCATTTATCATCAGACTGTTGCTGGCCAACATAGGCTCACACTAAAACACTAAAACTAATGAAAAGAAAAAGTTAAAGGAACCATTCTACACACCAGCTCAGGTACATAGTCCATGACACCTTTCACCTTCAGGCTCATGATTTTAAATTTAACCCTGCTCTTCTGCTCCATTGGTTTCTCGTTATTTTCTGGGTGTTCAACAAACTTGAAGACTGACATCCAAAATCAAGAAAATAATTTCGTATTAATTGGGTCAAAAAAACACATAAAATCGCTAAGTTACATCCTTCTCAAAGCACAGTAATATGAACAGAAAATGCAACAGTAATTAATTACCTGTAGCTACGATACTTTCCCCAGGTGCGAGAATAGCCCCTGGAGGACGCATGAAACAGCTTTTCGGTGCAGTTGTTTGAAACTAAATCAAGAAAAAGAAAGAAAAGGCAACTAACTTAAAAAAAATCCAGTCATGTACTTGATACAATAACATAAATATCAATTACAACAAGAAATGGGGTGACCCAAAATGAGTATATAGGTTACATGGCTGGACTCTATGGAACCACAGAAAGAACAATGAAGAAGAAATTGAAATGTACCTTAAAAGCTACATGTGACTTGCAAGTGTTTTTAATCCTGATGGCACTGCGAACCTGCTTGCCAGGTTCATCTAAAAATAGCATACAGAACATAAATACATCAATTAATTCCATCAGAAATCAGTAACAAAATCCATAATCAGTACCAAGCACGAAATTACGAAAATAAAATAGTACCCATAACCAAATTAATCGTAATTATCACTAATCCCAAAGGCTGATTGATTCTTGACATTGATTACTTGATTGGATGATTTTTAAAAGTAAATAGGATGATACTACCCAGATTAGCTAATGCAATTCACTTTATCTCTCTTTTCTTAAATATTATCAAATTATTAACACTTAAATTTTCAATTTTCTAGCCACCAATACAAATAAATAAAAAGAAACTTGAATTTTCAAATTCCTCTTTAAGGAGAAATGATAAGCATTAATGATCTCAAATCTTTAATTTTTCTTCAAAATTACCAAAAATATTAGCAACAACAACACAACTTAATCCAAAAAATCATCCTAAAATTACAGAAATCAACTCCATCAAAAATTTAAAATTAAAAAAATCCAGCCAAAAAACCAAACAGATCACATAAAATAGAAAACTTACAAGGAAAGTAAAGCTTGGAAGAAGGATCGAGTTTAAGACGACGACGTGTCGGCAACAGCGATCTAGCAACAGAAGAGACAGAATTGGAAGCAAGAGGAGGATTGGATCCTTCGATTAGGGAGTTGGGCTGGTGATTATGGTGGTGGTGCTGTTGCTGCTGCATCATCATCATCGTTGAAGTAGGAGTGTTAGTAGTAGAAGAAGAGGGTGTCGTATTAGTGTTGCTTCCTCCTAAAAACGGCAGCTTTAAGAATCCCCACACTTTACTGTTGTTGTTGCTGGGAGTATTATCGGCTGGTGATCTCTGGTCCGCTATGGCCATATCACAGCATGTGGAACGGTGTCGTTTTGCTGGTGGTTTCTCCCAAGGAAAATGGAGGGAGAGAGGGAGCTGTGGTGAAGGGAGTAAAGTGGGACTGGGGGGAGAGAGGTGGAAGAAGGTGGTGGATGGGGGAATGGATTTAGAGGGGGGATTTAATTGGGTTTTATTATTTGGGTTCATGTCCAAATCAATACCT
>Ga0325403_1002877_pt1 | contig 15439 bp, 11 predicted proteins | sample PopdelMetagenome_19_FD_205665 | JGI IMG/M metagenome (GOLD analysis project Ga0325403, IMG submission 205665) | Populus deltoides microbial communities from Bellville, Georgia, United States - Xylem-PdKOR-R4 | ecosystem: Host-associated > Plants > Phyllosphere > Stem > Wood/Secondary xylem...
ATCTTCAAGTAAAGTTTGCATTCAGAAAGTCTATATTATTTTAATTTAATATGGAAAAATTCTTACAACATTTAAATCTTTGAAAAACATATTAACTTTACTAATTATTGGTATCATCAAAATAATTAATTCATGGGTGTTTAGAGACCTTTGGGTTAACAATCTCTTTTTTTTTTTTTGATGAAAAACAATTGATGCAATAAAAAGAAAAAAAAATAACATTTAATATTATACTTTCCCTGTCACAAAAAATATGTATCTTAAAAATTAGAAGCCCCCTATCAACGTGCACGTTTAAGATGTACAAAAAGATATAAACATGGTACCTTAAAATTTCAATCACATGCTATCAATAAAATCATAAGATTCCATAATTAAATTCATGCATATAATAAACCAACTTCCCAAAATAAGTTCAAATGGAAATTAATTCGGTCATTAAATAAAAGCACTTTAAATAAATGAAAAAAAAGGGTAATTCGAAATATTTGTGCCTGCAGATCCCAAACCTGCACTTGTTTCCCTAGTTAGTTCCAAAAGGGTAAAGATCATCTAGGCATTGGTTGAGATAGATAACCGTGGGTTGTGGGAGAGGTGGAGTATTATCTTCATAGAGACAAATGTGCTTTACTCATCATCCAACTTAATTTTTACAGAGAAGAAGATGGCCAGAAAGTGACCATAAATCAAGGCTGCATCCGGTAGAACAGCGTTTGCGAACGTGTCAAATCGTGTTTTTAAAAATTTAATTTTTATTTTTTATTAAAATTTAATATATTTTATATGTTTTGCATCGTTTTGATGTGCTAATATTAAAAATAATTTTTTTAAAGTAAAAAATATTACTAACATGTATTTAAGTATAAAAAATTATTTAAAAAATAACCACAATCTCATTAAAAAAAAATAAATTAGTCAACAATGTTTTTAAAAATAAGAGTTGGAAGTTTGATTTTTTATGGGTTTTTAGGCTAGCCATAACCCAAATCACAAGCCCATCAAGTTCATTATTTGGGTTACCATGGGGCACAATGACTATACAGACCACTTTATAAAGGACTAGGTCTAGGTCTGAAATGCTCAAAAGATTTGATAATCTAAAGCCTATAGCCATGGCCTCATCATTATGACCGAACTAAATCTCATACTGCTCATTAGGAGGAAATGCCATATTGTTGTCCCAAAGATCTTTAACACCCATGAATTAATTATTTTAGTGACGACAATAATTAGTAAATTTAATATGCATGTCAAAGATTTTAATGTTGCAGGAATTTTTTCACATTAATTTAAAGTAATATGAACTTCTTGGATGTAAATATGACTTGAAGATGCTTAAGTTTATATTAATGTAATCAAATCTTTATAGAACTTAATATTATATCACAAAAATGAGTTTTATTTAAAATTATTTTAATTTTTGATATTTACCATCCAAATTATTTTTACTTCCAAAAACTATATGAAAAATACCTTGTAAGAAATTCTTTTATCAAATTCTTTGATATTATTACTAAATCATTTTCTTAAATAAAAAGCATGAATGTGCTTTCGCACTTTTAATCTCCAAAAATATTTTTATCCATTATTGGCTAAAAGAATTTATTATGAAAGCTGTTGCACTTTTTAACTATTTTTAACTAAAATGATAAACTTGTTATTTTTAGATGATTTGCACTTTATTTTTTGTACAAGAGCTAACTTGTCTCAAGTGACTAAATTATTTTATATTCAAGTTCAACTCTTTTTCTTTGAAAATTAATGATATAGTCATTCTTAATAAGAGGAAGAACACTCCAGAAAGTTTACCTATAAATACAACTTTTTGACTTCATGTGACAACCACACAAGCTTATAATCTTATAACACTTGATATTTATAGATTTTCTTATCTAAAAAGCTTTTATTATTTTTATAATATTCTCAAAGCTTTAGACTTTTTTTTTGCATCAAATTACTATTTTGACACTCTTGAGTTAAATTAATTTTTTAAAGACTTGATGCTAATGTTCTCTTCATTACAAGGTGTGAATATTCCTGTGAAAGAAATATCTATTGTGAAATTGCAAGTGACATTAGAATCATTTGAGAAAATATTGGTTATAGGTCATTGAAAATTTTCATTTTGACCTTTAAAAAATATGGCGAGTTAAAGGTTTTTTAATCTTGATCTTGTAAAAATTTTAGTGTACTGCTAAAACCTCATCCATTAAAAAAATTGTGAGTTGATAGTAAATACTTGAATAGAGGTTTAAGGAGTGAATTAGGAAATTGTTTGAACCATTATAAAATTGGTACGTTTCTCTTACTCTCTATCTCATTTTATTCGTGCGTTGTATAATTATATGTTGTTGCTGAAATTGAAGTAATAAATTTCTTAAAGTATCAAATTTTCAATTAAGACCTAATTCACTCATCTTTTAGGTATTATTTTAGACTTTCACAGGGTAAGCATGTTTAGAACACCTTATTTAGGGAAAGCCACCCAATTGAATTTTTATCAACATTCCTTATTTAACCTTCAATTTGTTACTTTCTCTTTCTAAACCCTTACTTTATCTTTCCTAATCTCTCATTAAACTCCATCGATAAACTCACTTTGATGGAGTTTAATCTCTACAAACCAATTTAACTAACTTAAAACTCAACTTTAGGTGCTTTTACAAAGGAAAATGCACGAAAGGAAGAAGTTTGGAAGCACTTCTTCTATCCATGGCCGACTGTTTCCTTTTATAAAGGAGGTGGCTACCATTTTCCATTTATTTATGATTTTTTCACAAAACACACACACACACACACACACACACATATATGTATATATATTTCATATTTTACCCAGTGGTTTGTACTCCCAGAAGGCCTTTCCTAATTCTAATTGACCTAAAATTATAACCATAGAAAGAAAAATATGTTAGTAGGTGCCTCATAAAATTTCAGCTCGATCCAATAGTCGGATTAAAAGTTATGTATGATAGCATAAAACTGATTGAAAAGTGATTTTACATCAAAATTATGAATTTTCTTGTTCAATCCTTGCTTGAATCATATCATTTATTTTAGTAAATTCTCGAGACCATTTCCTTATTCTTTATTTTTTTCATTATTTATTTCATTTATGAACTTAATACCATTTCACAGTAATTTTAACCGGTGCTTACACCATCACTCTTTTATTTTCTTTCGTAAAATTACTTCTTATCATTATACCTTATTATCATTTGTTACCCATTTTTGACCCCATAAAAAAAATCAAGAAAAGAAAAAAATAAAAAAAAGAAATTTAAAAAAACTAGAGGATATACATGAAGAAAGCCTAGAAAATTGTCCAAATTGGTGGTAAAGATCAAAATGACAAGTGGAAAAGTTAGAGGATCGAAATGTATAAGTTAGATGACCAAAACAAAGGATCAAACTGAAAAAAGGCACGTGATTGTAGGGGTTGAAATTGACTCGATCAAGGGCCCAATTGAAAAAAATTGAAAGTTTGATTGTCAATTAAGAGTCCAAGTGCACAAATTGAAAATTAAGGACCAAGATAAAAATAAAACTAAACTTTATGGATGATGATTAAGTTTGAAATGAGTGAAATTAAGTTTGAGAGGAAATTACGAGTACAATTAAAAGCAATTAGAAGAATAGGAAATAAAATGAAATTTTTTAGATCCCAAATTAAAAACCCTAATTTTTAGAGTTTAACTTAGACGACGTGTTATTTAGCCATTGTTTAGCTTTTTCTTCGACAGTTTTGGCTAATCGAGTAGGCACTTTCTGGCGAATGAATGTAGTGTTTCTGATTACTTTTGATCAAGTACTCTAATTTCAAAACCACCATTAAAAAATCGACATAGGTACAAAATTCACAATTGTAAAATGTACATGAGAACTTTCTCATTTTGATCAAAAGGCTAAGTTTTGATCAATCTATGTTTGAACCTATCAAAAACCCTATAGAAACCCCCTTGAAAAATTAGAGTAGAGAGGAAAAAAAGAAGAAAAAAGGTGAAAAAGGAACTCTAAGTGTGAATGTTTAAGAGCCTAGCATAAGGATTTCTTAAGTTATGAAAGGGCAACAAGCTTGTGGAAGCAAATACTTTACAAGGAAAACAAAGAGAGTAGTAGTTACTCTAAAAGCTTGAAGGTATACTTTCTAACCTAAAAGCGGAGTCCATATGGCATGCTTAAGTGGTTTTTTTATTCTCATTTGGTCTATATTTAAGTTTACAAGCATGGGGATTAGATTTAGAATGCTTGGCAAATAGCGTTGTGGTTGCCCCTTTTGTTACTATGATAATTTAATTATGTTTTCTGAAGTTTTTTTTAATGTTTTAGATGTAATAAAAGTCTTCTATTTAAGTTTTTTTTTATATATAAAACAATATTGTTTTAGTTTAACTTAAGCAATGCTTGTTGAAGCAATGATGTTTATCCTCAATTCGCTAGGTTTTTTCATGACAAAAAATAAGCCTAGAAAAACCAATTTTGAATCCATATTGCATAAATATGTAGGCTGTTTTAAGTTAATAGTTTTTGAATTTGGAACATCTTGTGTAATCTGGATGATTTGATGTTGTTTGTTGGTTCTTCTGATTCAAATATGCTTGGTTATGGTAATGTGGTTTTTTGGAACTAAGAAAACATGTTTTAGTGGCAAAAAATGCTAGTTCTGGGTTTGACAATGACTGGTTCTATATCTGGGCAATTTCTGGGTTCTAAGGTAGTGTTTTTTGTGTTATTGAAAAGAACATTGCCATAGTCCCATTATTTGGATAAGTTTTGGTCCAATTCTTTGCATAGAATCCTTCAGGAAAATTTATTAGTTAATAATCTAGGGTTTATGTGCATTAATAACATGTTTTCAGTAGGTTTTAATCCTAGGGTTTTGATTTTGATCTGAAACCCATTTTGACAAAATTGTGATTTTTGAGTGATAACATGAATTTTAGATTATTGATCCTTGCATGATTTTCAATATGTTTTTGTCCTTGGTTCATCTATATTTGGTCTGAAGGGTTTTGATTTTGAACTGAAACCCATTTTAATAAAATTATGATTTTTGAGTGATAGCATGAATTCTAGATTATTGATCATTGCATGATTTTCAACATGTTTTTGTCCTTGGTTCATCTATCTCTGGTCTGATTTGAAATCTACGTTGTTGGGTTCATATTGAATGTTCTTCAATGTTCTTCATGTTCTTATTTTTTCTGGGTTTTAATCTGTTTCGATAAAATATTTTTTGAGTTTTTGTGATTTTCTTAAGTTTGAATTCATTTTGGATTCTAGTTTGGGTTTTGGTTTATTTTTTAGGTCAAACTAGTGGACTTTGGTTTGGTTTATGGTCGAACCAAAAGTTTCGGGTCAAAATCGAGTCAAAGGTTAAGATCCTGTTTGGTTAACAATGTTTTTGCTAAAGGTTTTCTTTAACTTAAAGGTGTGTTCGGGAAACACCCCTAAGCCTATTTTAACAATTTTGGTTTAAGGGAAAAAAAGGTTTTTGCCAAACATGACATTAAAAAAAATGATTTCTACTTGTTTCATTCGGCCCAATCCTTATAAAAAATTACATTTTATTCATAAAAAAAGAGAAAATTTTTTTAAGCATTGTTTTAGAATTTTTTTTTTGCATTTTTTGGAAATTTACAATGAGTTTGTAAAATTTCTTAAAGATTTGGTCAATATTTCAATAACCCTAATTTTTTTCTCTGAAAATTAATGGTCAATATTTTGGTATAAATGCTAGACATACTAGTAGACCGGTATTTAAATATCAAGAGTTGACTAAAGAGTTCTCAGAATTTTTTTAATATTCACCAATTCTAAATTGAAACTATTTTTCATCATAATATATGAGTTGTGGAAAACACTTTCGCCTTCTAGGATAGGTGAACCCTGTTAGGGTTCCTTCATGGATTCTTCCTATAAATATTTATCTGGACATATGAGTCTATAATAAATTTAAAATTTCAGATTTATTCATAAGCGTAAATCTTTGTTTTGAGCCAAAGACGGACCATCGATTATGAATCCATCAACACCTTTAAACCACATCCAGATCACACAATGCAGTTTACTAACGTGTGCTAGGGCTGGTAATACCTTTCCTAGCCATAACCAGTCCCTTACCTTGTAATTTCAAATAAGACCAATCCACCTAGGGTCTCTTGATGACCCTAAACCAAACAATTAGGTGATGACTTCTTAACCTCGACATCTCGCCATGCCACATGCGCACATGAGACAATCATAATTCCTTGGGATCATTTTTCTCATTTTCTCATTCTTTTATCCATCGCAACTCGATACCGGTTTTGCTGACAATATGAATTTTAAAATAAAATTCATAATCCTTATTTCCACTTCAACAATACCTTTCATGAAGGTCATCTTATCCATTACACATCATATTTATTTTTATTTCCGTCATTTATTCAATTCTCTTCATCTTGAGGTTCTATTACTCAACAAGGTCTTACTACCTTCAGCCTGATGTTTACATTGGGATTTACAAAAACAATCATCAGGCACATATAAAATGAGAAAAAGAGAAAGATAGATATACCAATTTTATATGGTTTGGACAATCTTCTACTCTACTCTTTGAGCTCCCGTTCAAGAATTCTCTATAAACTAATGATCTTTTTAACGAGTGACACCTTATTGATATACTAATCTTTTTAGAAGATCAAAATTAGGAAACCTTTCTCTCATAATATTTTTCAAGGATCAACATATAAACCTTTTAATCGCCTACAACCAATATTTTCTCATGTGATTCAAGTGTCACTTACACTTTTACAATAGGTATTCTCTCACAAGAATTTTCACTCACAATGAAGAGAAGATTACAATAAATATGGCTCAATTCTTTATAAATGTAATTTGGCTCAAGAATATAAAATTGTGATTCAATGCAAAGAATGTTTAAAGTTTTGAGAAGATTATGAAAATAATAAAAACTTTTTAGATAAGAGAATTTGTAAGCATTAAGAATAAAAGTAGTAGGATTGTAAGAGCTTATTAACATGAAGTGAAAAAATAGTATTTATAGGTTCTTCACTTGGTCATTACACATACAAAGAGAGATGAAGTAAAAATATTTTGATCTTTTATGTGTTTTTCCATCTATTAGGAATGACTATCACTATTTTTGAAAGAAAAAGAGTTGTTGCAAGAGCTTGAGTAAAACGTAAGTTAACAACTTAAGACAAGTTAGCTCTTGAATGTAAAAATATTCAAGTACAATTCTTTAAAAAATTACAAGTTTACCACTTTAGCTAGAATGGATAAAAAATGCAAGAGCTCACATGAAAAAGTCTTTTAGTAAAAAAATAGATAAAAAGCATTTTATTGATAAAAAAATATAAGAGATCATTTGATAAAGTTCATGCTTTTCATTTAAAAGGAATTGAGTGATTATACCAAAATATTTGATAAATTGTTTTCTTATAAGGTATTTTCACTATGTAAATAAAAAATAGATAAAAATAAAAATATTTGTGGATGTTAAAAGTTGACAATTAAAAATAATTTTAGATACAATTTATTTTTGTGATTGAAAATTAAATTATATAAAGACTTGGTTACATAAAAATATGCTTAGGCATCTTTAAGTCATGTTTGCATTCAAGGAGTTCATATTACTTTAATTTGATACGGAAAAGTTTCTATAACATTAAAACCTTTGATAAACATATTAACTTCATTAATGCTTATTGTTATTAAAATAATTAATCCATAGAAGCTTAGAGACCTTTGGGCTAATAGTGTAAGCACCGAGGTGTTTTCCCACACGAATATCTCATTAAATGATAAAGATAATAAACTTATATATTAAAAATAAAGATCTACAGAGATAAATCTAGAATGATGCTTGAATTATCTTGATCCATGTACATATACATGATGGTGAAAAAAAATTAACATAGAATAATCCAAGAGATGATACTTATCTATTTCACATGAGATTTATCTCTCTAAAGACATGTGCCCTACGACATAAAATTGAGAAAGATAGGATGGAAAAAATTTCATATGCATTAGTTATAAGATCCATCATGCATGTGGTGATACATACAAGACTAGATGTATTTTATGCTTTGAGTATAAGAAGTAGATACCAATCTAATTCAGGTGAGAGTCATTTAAAAATAGTTAAAAACATTCTTAAGTACTTAGAAAGAACTAAGAATGTCGTTTTGGTCTATGATGGAGATGAACTCATAGTTTATGGTTAATTAAATGCTAGCTTTTAGTAAGATATGAATGATATCAAATCCTAGTTTAGATATATTTTTACTCTGAATGATGGTGTTGTGAGTTGAAGTAGTTCCAAATAAGAGACCATATGGAAAAAATTGATTCTAATTTTTGCATATATACATCTATACATCTAAGTTGTAAAAGATGTTGTTTTGATCAAGAAGTTTATCACTAAATAAGATATGATTCCTAGCTTTGTTGATCTAGTGGCCTATACTATAATCATAATGGAGTCATTGTACTCTTATTCCAAAGGTTATAATGCACCTCTGATTTATTTGTTTTGATGATAACAAACATATTATATGCATCATATATGTATATCAAAGTATTATTGTTGTATGAATTTTTCTAAAACAAAATGAAGCTACAGAGTCCTTGGATGTAAACCTGATTTAAAGATTCTTAAGATTATATCTTTATGTAATAAAGTCTTTATAAGATTTAATATTGCATCGTAAAATGAATTTCATTCATAATCTTTTAATTGCTGAATTTTATCAACACAAAATAATTTTATGGCCAAAACCTATACATAGTGAAAAATACTTTATGAAAAAATTATTTTATCATATACTTTGGTATTTATCACTAAAATGCTTTTCAAATGGACAACATATATTTGGTCAACTATGTCCTTATACTTTTTGATCACAATAAAAGTTTTCTATGTATTTTTAGCTTAGTGATAATGTTGTGATTTTAAAAGAAGTATACTAAAAACTCAAAAGCTATTTTACCTAAGATATCTACTAACCTTTTTAGCATGCTCTTGCAATAACTCTTTTTTTCTTCTTCATAAAAATACTTCATGGCCATTTTTCTCTAATAAAAGAGCGCACAAAATAATTTTTTTTGTGTGTGAGTAATAACCATATTAGGATCTTACTATAAATTCATTCCTTGATCGAAGATAAAATTTCTCTTGCACTCTTATCATTCTTACCACTTGATACTTTGAATTTCTCTATTCTAAAAAGATTTCATTCATCTTTTAATTCCTTAGAAAAGCTTTGAACCCTGAGTGCATCAATTCTGGTTTTCACATCCTTGAGTTATATTACTTTTTTTTTTTTTGTAAAGAGTAATAGTTCTCTTGTGAGTGAGAAATCAAATTGTGAAAGTGTACATGGCACTTGAACCACTTGATTATATCCTTTGGTAGTGAATCAAATAGAGGTTTACAATCTTGATTCTTGAAAATATTGTGTGTAGAGTTTTATAATTTTAAGCCCATAAAAAGATTATGTGATATATTTAATCCTTGACTCACAAAAGGATGGGTTTAATCTTGAGTTCGGAAGAAAAGATTGGGAAATGTTGCTCCTTAGCCCATAAAAGGATTAGGCTTAATCTTGACCTCGAAAAACAATTGTGTAATCAGATTGGTGTCACCTATGAACAAGACTGTGTGATAATAAATACTTGAATGAAGGTTTAGGGAGTGAAGTAGGCAATTTTCCAAACCACTATAAAATTGTTGTGTCCTTTTCTATCCTTATCTCTTTAAATTTATGCTAATTGATATTTCTTCGGTGTTTTGACTATCTTGGCTTATTAAGAGATAATTTGTGCATCTTGGTATTAATTGTTGATTTAAGCATTGTTAAATAAATTAAGATTAATTTTAGTTATCTTGGTTTAATTAGAGATTAATTTTTAAAGCGATATAAAATTAGATAAAGCCTTAATTCACCCCCTTCTTAGTTTTTTTTTTAAGTCTTTCAATTGGTATTAGAGCTTGGACTTCTTGTTTGAGTTTCAATCACCTAGGAGGAAAAGATTATAGCATAAGAGGGTTAATGTAACCCCCATGTTAAATAGAGTAATTCCCAACCAAAAACTAATAAATTAAGAGGGAAAAGTTTTATGACTAGGAGTGAAATCCCTAGTTAATCAGCGTGAAACCTCAGATAAATTAAAAAAATAAACCTATATGCAAATAATATCAATGATTAGAGATTTGATAGAAATAACATGTGGGGCATTTAATGAGTAGCATTGTCATAAATATAAAGAAAAATATTCCCTTTCTTTTTAAAGTGCAACCAATGACATAAAGAAGAAAAAAAAGCTTGAAATTTTTTCTTCCCCTTCATCCCCTTCATCTTCTCTAAAATTATATGAGAGAGGTTGGGAGTTTGAAGGATAGAGAGAGAAGATTTACAAATTGGAAGAGAGAACATTCTTGGGAATTATTACAAAAGGTTTTCATTAAATTGGGTTAATTATTAGTGGTAAGATGTTACTTTTCAATTAAATTCACTTTTCTTCTTCATTATTGGTGGGGGATTGAAAAAATCTAAATGTAAAATTCTAGGGTTTATGTGTTTGTGAGTGAAAATGATAATTAGTGTAATTCCTAGTTAATTGGGGTTGAAATGACATGAATAAAGATTGAATTAAATAAATTAGGGCCAATCGTGGGGTTTAGACTATGGTGGCTGGTTTTAGCTAAGGAAATCTAGGGGAAATTCTAAAATTTGAAGTATAAGATTGTGATTGTTGGTGTTATGATAATGATAGTTTGTTTAGTCTTGATTATGATTCACTTGGAATAAAGTTTTTTGAGATTGGTTTATATTTGTTAAATGTGGAAAGATGAAAGTATGAAAATTGATAGAATTGTGTAAATTTTTGGTGTTTTAATAATGTTATTATGCTTAAACTTGATTTGGAGTTTGAAAATTAAATATTTATGTATTTGGGTCTTGGTTGACATGTTTGGTAAAAATATAGGTATATGAGAGTTTTAGGAAAAAAAATATTTTGGATCTAATGCATACCATGTATGTGAAATTGTATGTTAAATGTAAGTTGATAATATGGGAATATAAAAAATATATGTTGGATGCAAAATGGTAGAAAGAAAATATGAAATTTTATGTTAAATGCATGTTAGTAATATGGAAAATGAAAAAAATGTATGTTTGATGCAAAATGGTAGTAAGAAAAATGTAAAATGATATGATAAATGCAAGGTGGTAATATGAGAAAATATGAAATTGTATTTGAGTCTAATGCATACCATGTATGTGAAATTGTATGTTAAATGCATGTTAGTAATATGGAAAATGAAAAAAAATTGTATGTTAAATGCAAAATTGTAGTAAGAAAAATGTAAAATGATATGATAAATGTAAGATGGTAATATGAAATAATATGAAATTGTAAAAAATAGAAGGGACATTTGAGGTTAGACTAGTAGTTAAGGGAGTACAAACTACAGGAGTGCCAGGTACATGCCCGTCACCCTACTCCTTTATATGAAGTAATGGTTTTGCTAAAGTATCCATATCCATATGTAATGAGTTATTAAATAAATTATGGAAAATTATTTTAAAATAAGTTGGCCATACTAGTAGAGACTAATTATGTAAATTAAAGTTGATTGCACTAGGAAGATAAATTGTGTAAATTAAAGTCATTCACACTGATAAGGACTAATTATATAAAATTAAGTTGGCCACATTAATAAGGACTAATTATATGGTAATAAGTTGACCGTATTGGCAGAGACTATGTTAAGGAATTTTGCCAATTGTAGTGATAGAGATTTGGTTGAACAAGAGTAATTCAGATGAAATGGAACTGTTGGACTTGCATTTGTATCCAAGGTTTAGTAAAGTACATAAGTGCAAGGTATATTTACATGCTTATTATTTATTATCTACACTACTATGTATTTTAGGTCCATGTTATTCACCATCACAACAATGATACCTCTCGTAGGACTATATAGCTTTTGTGTTATGTAGAATTTTATAAAAACTATTTTATGTCATGTAAATGAACTTAATGTATACTTTAAATTTTAAATATTTTGAGGTTCGTAAGAAAGTAAAAGGATTGACCATTCCTTTTGGTTTTCAATATGCATGTGTATTATGTTTAAAGATATTCTTAATAGGATTGATGAATGGTGAGCTTGAGGCTAATTTTATATGAGTATTGGTTGCATGAGCTGAATGTTGGTTGGGTTATTGTTGTGTTTTCAGGTATTAATGTAGGATAAAATTTTAGTTAGGGCTCTATACAGGGGAAACTCTATCAAAATTTTATTAAATTTGATAAATTCATTATTTTTAAATGAAAAATCCCTTGCCTATTTGATATATACTTGTTGTCTACAACTTGTGTTTTTGTTTATTGATTTGGAGGGGCTACGTATAGGGGAGACTCTGCCAAAAATAATAATAAGAATTTTTAGCTTATTTTACATGTATATGACTATTGGGAAATATTAAGTTCCATTAAAGACTTATAAGGCGTTACAATCAATGTTTAACTAGAACTCCTTTATATAAAGGTAAAAAGTAAAAACTATGCCTATTGAAAAGTTAGGACGCAAACCTTTCTTGAATATATAGAAAAAATTATATGATATTGTTGAGAGTGAATATACTCGACCCACTAAGATGAATTTGAATGGAGAGGTTATTCTAACACCTATAAGTGAATTTGATGATAAACAAAAGAAAAGACATAGTTATAATGCTAAGGCTATGAATGTATTCTTTTGTGATCTTAACCATGTGGGGTTTACTAGGGTTAAAAATTGTAAAATGACCTTTGATATTTGAAATTTTTAGGAAGTCACTCATGAGAGAATAATTCAAGTTAAAAACTCTAGACTGATTAACCTCACTAGAGATTATGAATTGTTCAAAATAGGGTAGCCTCACTAAAGAATATGAATTGTTCAAAATAGTGTCTAATGAAAGCATTTGTGATATGCATACTAGATTCATCACTTTTGTTAGTGAACTTGTTAGTCTAGGTAGAAAACCACAAATGAGGAAATGGTTTGTAGAATTTTGAGAAATTTACGTAAAGCTTGGGAACCAAAAGTCTTGGCTATTGAGGAGGCAAAAATATTAAAACTCCTTACTATGATGAGTTTATTGGTTCATTCATTGCTTATGAAGAAAACATCAAGGAGCTTGAGGTGAAAGTCTTAACCATTGGACACACAACATCCCTTTCTATTTGAGAGCCATGAAGTCACCACATGATAACACCTCATAAGCTCTACTCTTTTACACAGTCTCTCATCAAGTCTGTGCACTGTCTGAAATTAACCGAGTGACACAATCCATTCGTAATTCTTCAGGCACTTCTACCTGAATCAATGTTATCTCTACTTTTCTGATCCATCTTCTAGCCACCTCGGCATCTTGTTCTCCTAAAAAGGGCTCACAACCCATTTCTCTCATTTTTTTTACTAACCAGACTAGAGCAACTGCATGGTCTATAGATGATGGAGTTACTGGAGAAGTGGTATTAGACATGCTTGCCCTTACCGCCCTAACAAGCTGCTTTAGAAAAGTTGGATCCATAATAAGTGTGGGGGCTCCTGTAGGTGCCATGAGTGGAGGCACAAATGTTTGCCCTTAATGACCAAATCCCCTTAACTACAACACCCCAACCCATGTAAAAGTGATATCTTCTTAGAGTCTAAATGACTTCTCCTGCCTCAATTGTAATGATGTTGAGGGCACATAAGAGGATGTATCAGCCAAGGGATCTTCTCCCTAGCTTTCCTCATAATCTATACCTCGAATCCTCCTCTTGTCAGGAGAGGGGTTTATCCTCATATCATGTCTTGTACGAACCATTCTGAAACATTTCAACATACATTAACTTTCATGATAAACCCTGAATCCAAGCTAGAGCTTTGATACCAATTATAACAAACCTAATTTTTAGCATGCAAAATCCTATGTCTATCCCACATGTTAACCGAAAAACATGGCAATTTTTTTCTTTTTTCCTTTTCTCATTTAATGTAAGCTATATATAGTCTAACCAAATTTTAACTAAAATTTCAGCAAAGTTTTCTTTATATTAGGACCATCTTAAGTTATCAACACACTTCTATATACATCCCAAAACAATGCCATATTCATGGTCTAACCATCTTGGACCTTTCTTTAAACTCATTCACAACCACATTATTAAAAAACAACAATTCCATAATGCACAAGCATTATACTTTACGTAAAAATTAACCATAATATATATATATATATATATATATATATATATATATATATATATATATATATATATATATCATCATCATCATCATCATCACTTATATTTATATTTGATCTACTAAGATAATTTAATGCATTATATGTCATTAGTTTCATAAACATCTATATTATACTTAGTTATATAATTAAAAAGAAAGTTTTCAACATTTAAATACATAATGAAGTTTGCCTATAAATTACATAGTTAAATCTAATAAAAAAAATAACAATAGAAATCTATTGATCCACTATAGGATTAGAGGTATCTATCAACATTTCACAATTTATACAATTTTTCAGAATACATGACAAAGATTTAACAATTAATCTCATACTTTTCTAATTTACCTATAAATTCATTCCTTTAAACATTTTTTCTTCATCTTCATATTCTAATTCATACACACCATTTTATGTTTATAATTTACCCTTACAACAATTCTAAACCTACTAAAAATCAAACAAGTCACACTTACCGACATCTTTCAAGAAGTAATTCAAGCAACATTATCCCAACACTCTAATCTCAGATACCACTAGCCCCATAAAATTCATTTAGTGTAAACAATTAATCCTGATCATCTAAACATGGATGCCACTAGGCCTGTCAAGGTCAGCTACTCTAAACATTTCTAAACGTGGATGCCACTAGCCCCGTCAAGGTCGGCTAGTCTAAACATTTAATCCTGGTCATCCAAACATGGATGCCACTAGCCTCATCAAGGTCGGCTAGTCTACACATTCAGTCCTGGTCATCTAAACATGGATGTCACTAGCATCGTCAAGGTCAACTAGTCTAAATATTTAATCTCATCTCGGTTTTCCAAACATGGATGCCACTAGCCCCATCAAGGTTGGTGACACGATCAAAGAGTTGATGTCTTATCCCAAGTGCAGGAGTGTCACAGTAATAAATAACCCGGCAAGACCGGGGTCGAACCACATAGAGGTTAATTGTATAAATTATAATTAATAAAACAATAACAACAACAACAATAATAACAACAATAATAGTAACAATAATAGTAATAGTAATAATAATAATACTCAGTACGTGGCGTTGTTATACCTGAGAATGATCTCAAAGATCGGGTCACAGGTTTCCAGCCTATATACTGAGTTTATGAAAAAAATCAAAGAGA
>Ga0325403_1002878_pt1 | contig 15439 bp, 6 predicted proteins | sample PopdelMetagenome_19_FD_205665 | JGI IMG/M metagenome (GOLD analysis project Ga0325403, IMG submission 205665) | Populus deltoides microbial communities from Bellville, Georgia, United States - Xylem-PdKOR-R4 | ecosystem: Host-associated > Plants > Phyllosphere > Stem > Wood/Secondary xylem...
GCGAAATCCATTGCCACCCAAATAGAAAGTAGTAATCAACGACAGATTATATAGAGATGGAGGGATGAAACCCGAAAGTTTATTTTCACCGAGCAGAAGACTAGTTAATCTCTTCAGTCGGCCTAAAGAATCAGGAATAGTTCCCTCAAGAACATTTCTTTTCAAAGACAAACTTTCAAGGGAGGTAAGATTACCGATGGAGTGCGGTATCTTTCCCAGGAGATTATTCTGACGAAAAGAGAGTATTGTGAGCTTTGACAAGAAACCAAGCTCCGTAGGAATTTCACCTCCAAGCTTGTTACGATCAATATAGAGCTCTGCAAGGCTGGAGCAGCCTGACAAGTTGGCTGGAATTTTGCCTTCTATGGAATTATTGGTCAGCATCAGAACTCGTAATCTCAACAGGCGCCCAACTTCAGGTGGAATTTCACCATGAATTGTGTTGTTTGCGAGTCTTATTTCTCGAAGGAAGCTAATATTTCCCACGTAAGGAGACAAGGTGCCTGCCAATTTTTGGTCCACTAGATTGATAATTCTGACCCTTCCATGTCGACGGCCACATGTGATCCCTGGCCAGTTGCAGAAATCGAGAGAATCATTCCACGAGCTCAAGGTATTACTATGCGGGTCTTGTATCTTTGCTTTGAAGGCTAGCAAGGCTTCATAATCCGTCTCGTTTCCACCAAAGCTACTAGGAGCAGTGATTGTTGAAGCTGCAGTGAGGAGGAAAGAGGAGGTAATCAGTGGCAGTGCTTTTCCTTGCATCAGTACAATGAGCACAGCAACAAGGTTCTGGACACAAAATGAAGACACCAGGTTCATCATTTTTGTTTTTGGAAATGATAATAGTTCACTATCATTCAGTAGATAATGTTAGTGGATTGCTCAAGACTTGATAAAGTCTACATAATAGGTCACTACCATTCATCATTCAGTAGAAAATGTTGGTGGATTGCTCAAGACTTTATAAAGTCTACATAATAGAGAGAATATGCTCATGACTAATGACTCATGGAAAATTATTTTTCAAAATTTTTTTATCTGAAAATATATTTAAATAATATTTTTTTTATTTTTTAAATTTATTTTTAATATCAGTATATTAAAACGATCCAGAAACATCATAAAAGTTAATTTAAAGCTAAAAAAAATAATTTTTTTTAAAAACACGGTTGAATCGCAATGCTAAAAAAATCAGAGTACTTAATATTGTGATAATTTTTTTTTTCTCATTATAAAGAAAAATTATTTAGTTAGTTAAATAACGTTTGATTTTTGCAATGTACGCTACACATAATTGCATTTTAAACATTTGTTTTGTAAAAGCTAAAATAACCTCTATTTTATTCCTCAAAACATGCTTTTCATTTATTTTACATGCAAAAATTTATCTCATAGTAGTTTCAATAAAATACATATTTTTTAAAACTAATTTTTTTTAAATCACAACTAAAAGTGTTTTCTTAAACCTAAAATTTTAAATCTATAATGGCAAAAACTACTACAATACCAAATATACATAATCTAAAGCTTGGAATTCTATTTGATTTTGCTAGTCACATTCCAAATCTAACATTTAAGTTTGAAGATTATAGATAGAAGACGAGTGGTTTTTAACTAAATAAAAAAAGTAAACTCATTCAATGCTACATGTATTAATCATAGTTATCAAACTCATTCAGAGGTTTGATCTAATTTAAGGTTGAGGTTATGGACTTGCTAAGATAACCCAAGGGTCAACCGATTAACCCGTGTCACTCTGAAATGATGTCGTTTTGAATAAACTTTAAAAAAAACTGAAATAACATCATTTTATACAAAAGTTAAAAAGAAATAATATTGAAGTTAACTCAATTAGGTCTCACTCGGATTTGACCAAGTCAACCTAGTCGTGGGTTGACTTGTTGATCACCTAAATTTGACCGAGTCAATTTTCAAAACAATTCGGAAAAAAAAAACTTATTTAGATCAAGTTTCAAGTCAGTAGATCAGTAGAGTGACCCCTTAGATAAGGCCAAGTTTAATATTATATATCAATGGGGACATAACTACATTGAAGGGTGAGGCAACCATGATACCCTAAATTTTAAAACTTTTATGTGTTAGTCCTAAAATTTAAAAAATTTATATAATACCTTTTAATTTTACATGTTTTGCATTCTTAAGCACTTATTTTCTTATTTGTTTCCCAATTATTGTTGGAAACTTGTTTTAAATAAATAAATTATGGGTGAATGAGAAATTAATCTCAAAGAACTCTTGGTTTTCCCGCTCAAAGAACTATTGGTTTTTCTTGATTTATAGTGGCTAATCAATGGTTGGTAATGGTGGAATTTAATCCTTATTAATTCTTCAACTTTTTAGTTTCCAAAATTCATTATAAAGAGGGGGTGAAGGGAGAGTGTAGGACTTGTATTTTTCAGATTTCTCCACACTATTTCTCATATTATTTTTAGTGTTTTCATTCCTTTTTATGCTTTGATTGTCCTCTCAAATTCAGAACTTAAGTTCATCATATTGAGAGATATTTGAGTTACATAATCTTTAGTTCAAAAACCTTATTTAAAAGTGCATCTAAACAAAGGTGGTGTTGTTGGAATCTTGTGAGGCATATTGCAAATATCCTAATTGCATAAGTGAAGAGCAATAAAGCTTTAAGGACAAAGAATTCATTCTTGACAACGATAAAAGTCGCATTACTTTAAAGTTCCTCAATACGTAAGTACCCTCATTTGTTTTAATTTAATCATATATATTTTTATTGTTAGTATGCATGCTAGGATTTTGAATTAATATCAATTATAAGTTTGGATATATATTTAGTATGCATGCCGGTATCATATTTATGTTGAAAACATGTTTGTCATGAGTTATTTATTTATTACATGCTTATAGATTTAAATTTGTATGAACTCTAGACTTTTCTTGAAAACTTTTTTATATATTTAGCATGTCTTGTTATGATAAACTAAACATCATTGCTTACTAGTCTAATATATACATATCTACAAAATTTGATCTACAATTCTTAAAGCTTTATTCTTTATATGAGACTTTGTTTAGTTTATTATGTGGAAAAAATATTAATAATATTGATTATATATATTAATTGTTAAAGAGTTATTAGCATCTTTAAAATTTAAGTTATAATTTAACTTCATTTTCTATGCTATATTCTCACATATAGATTTAATTTTAATTCTCTAAGCTTTAATCTATAACTTTTTGGTATGTTATGACTTTTTTTGTTTAATTTTTAGAAGGTTGTTATATATCTTTGTTTAAAATTTATAGTTTATCTTCTAAAATTGTTTTTCATGCTTTTTGGATGATTTGATGCATGTTATAAATCTTATAGATCTATTTTTTTCCGATAAGATAATCCTTGATTTGTGTATGATAGTTTGTGCTATCTTTATTATATTCTATAAGATTGACATTAAATTTTTTAGGTTAGTTTTGTTCACATATACATTACTGTTCACATGTATAGAAAGTTAGTATGATGAATAAATACAATCTAGAAAATTCTGTCTAATGAGATTGGATTTTAAGAGGAACTATTTGTGACCCCACCAATCTTTCTTAGAAACTTATTTAGTGAAAGTATTATTCACACGATGCTATTTTTGTATACGGTAAGTTCGTAAGTGAATCACTATTGATTTTATCTTGCATAATTGAAATATTTTTATTAAAAAGTCACTCTTTTATAAGTTTTATTTTATTACTTGCTTATTATAGAGCTAAAATATTTATTTATAAATATTATTGGCTATTATTTTTTTAGATTATATCATGTTTTCTACTACTCAAAATTTGGTTGTGCCCACCAATGTTGATCAGTAAGTACTAAATTGATAGTGAAGACTCGACCATCACCTTTTATGGTGCATGTTGAGAAACCTGAAAAGTTTAATGGATTGAACTTTAAGAGGTGGCAACAGAAAATGTTATTCTATCTGATTACCTTGAACTTTACAAAGTTCTTAACTGAGAAAGTGCCAAAATCATCAGAAAATTAATCTAACCCTACTACTGTGGCTATGTGGATGCATGGAATCATACTAATTTTGTGTAAAAGAACTCCATCTTGAATGGGTTGTACAATACACTATATGATGTGTATAGTTCAATTAAGAGTGCAAAGGCATTATAAGAAGCTTTTAACAAAAAGTACAAAGCTGAAGATGTCGGTATGAAAAAATTCATAGTTGAAAACTTTCTAGATTTCAAAATGGTTAATTCAATGACGATAATGAGCCAAGTTCAAGAGTTTCAACTCATCTTACATGATATACATGCTGAAGGTATGTCTCTGAGTGAGTCCTTCTAAGTAGCTGCAATCATTGAAAGTTATTATCTTGGAAAGACTTCAAGAACTATCTTAAGCATAAGCATAATGAGATAGGAATTGAAGACCTTATTTTGAGGTTGGGGATAAAAAAGGATAATAAGTTATCTGAAATGAGAACCAACTTTTCTGGTGTCCTAAAAGCAAATGTTGTAGAACAAATAGTGAGGTCTCGTAACAAAAATAAAATGAAGCTTGTTGTGAAAAGTAAAGAAATTGCCAAAAAGTTCAATGGAAAATGCTTTATCTGTAACAAGATTGAGAATCTAACTAAAGATTACAAAAATAAAGGTAAGTAAAGAAACCCTATGAAAATGATTATTCAAGCCAATGTCACCGAGGTTGGTTACCTTACTAATGAAGTTCGAAAATGAACTTGTCTTGTATTGTTTGCAAAGTCAACCTTATCAATAATCCTAAACAGTGGTAAGTTGACACCAGTGCTACAAGACATATATGCGTTGAGAAGATGATGTTTTCCACTTACAAAGAAGTGGATGGAAAAAACCTATACATGTCGAACTCATCAACCTCTAAGGTATTTGGTGTTGGAAATGTCATACTAAAGATGATCTCTTGAAAACTTCTCACCCTCAACAATGTGTTGTATGTTGCTGACATTAGAAAAAACTTAATGTATAGCCTATTATTGAGCAAAAGTAGTTTTAAAATGGTTTTTTAGAGTGATAAATTTATACTCTTAAGAGTGGTATGTTTGTAGGAAAGAGGTATATGCATGATGTTCTTTTTATGTAATGAGCATTGTAACCAATGATGAAAAAAAAAATAAGATTGCCTCTTCTTCTTATTTGTTTGAGTCTTGTAATATGTGGCATGACATGTTAGGTCATGTGAATTATAATTCTATATAAAGGTTAATAAACCATGAATTATTATAAAGTATGATTTTTTAGAAAAATCATAAATGTGAAATTTATGTAGAATCAAAATTCACAAAACTTTTTTTTTCAAACAATTAAAAAAATTGTGAACCTCTAGACTCAATCCACTCAGATATTAATGATTTAAAATTTGTGCAAACTAAAAGTTAAAAAAAGTATTATATTACTTTTATTGATGATTGTATAGGGTATTGTTATACCTATTTGCTTAGAAGCAAAGTTGAAGCTCTTGAAATATTTGAACATTACAAGAATACAATTGAAAATCAACTTAACAAAAAGATAAAGGTAATAACAAGTGATAGGGGTGGAGAATACGAAGCATCATTTGTGAATTTTTGTTCCCAAAATGATATTATCCACCAAACTACTGTTCCTTATTTACCACAACAAAATAACATTGTGGAATGTAAGAACTGAACATTAAAAGAAATGATGAATGTCGTGTTGATAAGTTCGAGAGCACCTTAGAACTTATGGAGGGAGTCAATTTTAACTTTCAATTATATACATAATAAAGTACTCCAAAAAAAAGTTAAATAAGACACCATATGAATTATAGAAAGGTAGAAGACCTTCCAATATATATCTCAAAATGTAGGGGTATTTTACAAAGGTAACAATACTTGATCCTAAAAAGGTCAAGATAGAACCTAAAATTATGGATTGTGTATTTATCGAATATGCATACAATAGGTGTGCATATCGATTTCTTGTACACAAGTCAAGTATTGAAGATATTCATCCTAATTCTATTATGGAATCAAGAAATGTTATATTATTTGAGAATATGTTTCCATGAAAGGAAACATGAGAATATCTTTCATTTAAGAGAACGCTTGAGGCTAGCTCAAGTAGTTATCATCAATTAGAAGATGATGAAGTTGAGCTTAGAAAGAGTAAAAGGGAAAACATAATCAAAACCTTTGGTCCTAATATTTTAACATACTTGTTAGAAAATGAAACTTGAACCTACTCCGAGGAAATATCTTGTTTGAAAGCTTTTTATTGGAAGGAGACAGTCAATACTGAAATTAAATCCATTATCAATAATCATACATGAGAACTAGTGGAAATTCCTCTCGAAAGTAAACCATTAAGTCATAAATGGATCTTTAAAAGAAAGATGAAAGTTGATGGCACTATTGATCAATATAAAATTAGACTTAGACAACAAGAAGATGTGAACTATTTTAACACATATTCACATGTGCCAAGAATAACTTCTGTACGAATATTAATAGCCATTACAATTATTAATAAGCTTGAAATAAATCAAATTGATATATATATATATATATATATATATATATATATATATATAGCTTTTTTAAATGGTGACCTTGAAGAGGAGGTTTACATGGAACAACCTGAGGGTTTGTTGTCAATAGACAAGAAAAGAGAGTCTGTAAACTTGTTAAATAATTAGATGGTTTGAAAAAAACACCTAAATAACGACATGAGAAGTTTGACAAAGTTATGTTGTCAAATGAATTCAAAATCAACGAAGTTGCTAAATATGTTTATGTAAAAAACATATATAAAGGCCATGTCATTATATGTCTCTATGTGGACAATATATTAATTTTAGACAGCAATGATCACATGATCAAGTCTACTAAGAAAATGTTAACTAACAAGTTTGACATGAAAGACTTAGGTATTATAAATATCATACTAGGCGTCATAACTCATTTCTGGGTTATTCTCCAAATTCATCTTTTTTCTTTTCAAAATAATAAAATAAAATAAATAAAATAATAATAGCAAGAAGATTAGCATTTTGACAAAACCAAGTTGGGAGGATTTCAAATGTAGAAAAAATTAAGCTGCAATTTTGGATGAAATCGAAAGCCTAATTGTACCCCATTTTACCCAAAACTAGAAAGACAATACAGATTCAATGTCAAGTTACATGATTATTAGATGAATCTCCATAAAAATTAAGTTCATGGATATAATTAGATTTTTAATAAGCTAATTTTATTTAATCATAGGCCAAATTAAAAGTTTAATTATGTTTAAGAATTAATTTGGGTCCAATTAAAAGATTTAATTAGGTGCAAGGACTTAATTATACTTTAAATGGTTCAAATTAATTTTATTAGGGGCTTAATTGGTGAAAAAATAAGTTTTGGAGTCTAATTTGATCTTAATTGAGAAGATTGAAATTTTAGGAAACCAAATTTAATTTTTACAAAGTTAATTGGTTCAAATTAATGGCTAAATCGAAGAAATTCACAGCCAATGACTATTTTGCAAAAGGTGTCGAACTATGAGGACCCAATTGATTGAAATCAGGGGTGAAAATGAAGAGACTTTGAAAGTTAAATGGTCAATTAAGGTCAATTTGCATAAATCCAAGATCAAGGATCAAAATGAAAAAGGCGCTGAAATTCAGGGCTAACATTGAAGTTCAACAGGGATAAAATTGCATAAAATTAGAAGTTTATGGTCAATTAGGGGTGAAATTGAGAGAAATTAAAAGACGGATAACCAAATTGACATTTTCCAAACCCCTAAATTAAAAGCCAAAATGACATCATTTTATTTAAATGAAACGACATGTTTTAACCAAAATGGCATTGTTTTGACCAAACAATAAAAAAAAGGACTGATTAGACGATGTGTTGTCTGGAACTGTTCATCTTCTTCATCATTGGTTTTGCCCGAAAGCTGCTCGGATGGCCTCCTTTTCAAGGCACACAAATGATGGTCTGACATCTGATTACACCCTAGTATGGTTCTTTACGGCCGATTGACATCACAGCTGCCTCGATGCCACTCCAAAATGGCCAACCCAACCAGCCTTTCTACAGCAACTTTTTCAAGCCATAATGGAAACTTTAAGCCAAAAGTTAGGATTCTTCCGAGTCGAATCAAAGGCCAAAATTTTGCACCATTAAAGACAAAACATCACTCTTTCACCCCCTATAAATAAGAGTGGATTTCATAGCCAGAGAACAAAGAAAATTGGTTGCAAAGTTGATAAAAAACCAGCCTCCCTCCTTAGTTTTTTTCTTCCAGCTGATAGTTCTCTCTTTTTTCTCTCTCTCTCCACCATGTTTTCAGCCGCCACAACCTCAGCACCGTCGTGAACAACCACAACATAAACCCCTCCATCAACACATTTCCTCGTCGGCAATAAAAACCACCACCAATGTCACCTTTTTCGTTTTCTTCTTTTTCATCGGTCTTCCTATACCCTAGCAACATTAACCTCTCCACCTCACCCTCTTCGGCAGCCACACCACCATACCAGACCTCCTAGCAACGACAACAACACCCCTTTATACAGGTAACCTTTTCCTTCTTCTTCCTCCCTCCCTTGTTTATCTTCATCTTTTGTTGCATGTAAATGTGCAAAATGCGAATTGTAATTCACGTTCTGCCATTTACAAGCACAACTTAGTCACAGGGCTGGGCCAGTGACTAAGTTGTGCTGGGTTGGACTCATTCTGGCCCAACCCACTTAAAAAAAGTCAAGTCTGTTGAGTCATTAACGGCCCAACCCAACCTGGTTAGGTCTAGTCACAGGGCTGGGCCAGTGACTAAGTTGTGCTGGGTTGGACTCATTCTGGCCCAACCCACTTAAAAAAAGTCAAGTCTGTTGAGTCATTAACGGCCCAACCCAACCTGGTTAGGTCTAGTCGAGCCTATAAAAAAAAGAAGGGTATGTTGGACTGCCAATTGGCCTAACCCGACTGAGTCGGGCTAAACCCGTTTCGAGCCAACTTGGATGTTTGGGTCGGGTCCAACCCAATTTATAATAATAATAATAATATAATTAAAACAAAAAACAAAAAAATTCAAAAAAATTCCAAGGGTCATTTCAAAACATTCATGATTTTCTCGCATGTTTTTCTACCAATTTTGCATAATATCAGGTTGTAGACTTACACTGTAAAATATAAATCTGGGATTAAAAAATATCTAGTTTCCTCTGAAATCTCAAAAAAACAAATCATAAAATTCAAAAACTAAAAAAAAAATTCATTTAAAAAAAGCAAAAAATGTTTTGTTTTTGCATATGGTCAAATCCTAAAATTTTCCAAGTATATTTTTGAAAAGAAAAAAATCACAACATTTTTATCATGCTTTGTTTTAAAAAAAAATGAATATCATAACCAGTTCATGATTATCCATTAGGGTTTGACAAAAAAAAAACTCATAATAATTATTTTGTTTAGAATGTTAGGAATTAGTTATATTTAGAAAATAAATGCGATGTTATAATTTGGATTTTAGAACAGTTAGGATTTCACTCAATAAGATAGAGACTCTTTCACGTCGGGAGATTTGCCTTGAACCTTAGACAAAGACCAATGGACATAAAAGCGACCTAGAAAAACAATCAAACAACAACGTTGCTTACCTTAGGTAGGGTGCACTGGGGGGTGATACGTCTTCCCCTTGTACAACCAGTCCTTTACCCGGACTCTCATAAACCATAAATTTTCTAGTAATCATAATACTAGGTGGCGACTCCTGAACCTTATAATCATAATTTTATGATTATACCCAAAACCCTTTCCTTTCCCAATACTTTTCAGGAGGCTAGCCCGCCATTCGACGTCGCCCTGCAACACTAGAAATAAAAATTTATAAGACATTTAATTGATTAGTATTGTCTCAAACTTATTATATTGAGAAAATTCTTGAGAAATATTTTTAAAGATGACAATAACACTGTCAAAACACTAATTGATATAAATGTATATATGTCCAAGAATAGAGGTAAGAGAATAAACCAATTGGAATATTAGAAGCCTAATATATGTTATGAATTATATAAAGCTTTAGATTGCTTACTCAATTAGTAAACTGAGTAGATTTACAAGTAATTTAAGTATGGATAATTGGAAGAAAATAAATACACCTTAGACTATACACTATAATGGTTACCCAACAATATTAGAAGGTTATAGTGATGCTAATTGGATATCCGACACAAAGAATTTGAAATCCATAAGTGGATATAATTCTTCACATATGGTGGAGTAGTTGTGTCATGGAAATCCTCCAAACAAACATGTATCGTTAGATCCACGATGGAATCAAAGTTTATTACTTTTGATAAAGCTAGAGAGGAAACCGAATGAATTCATAATTTCTTAGAGAATATTCCATGTTGGCCAAAACTAGAGCCAGTTATTTGTGTCTATTGCGATAGTCAGTCAGCAATTAAAAGGGCACAAAGTAGTATATATAATGGAAAGTCTAGACATATAAATCGTTGATATAATATCGTTAGACGCTTGCTCTCAAATTAAATTATTTTCATCGACTATGTAAAGTCAAAGAAAAATATTGCGGGGTCTTAACCAAAGGTTTGACAATAGAGCTTGTGTATAATTCATAAGGGGAATGAGCTTAAAGCCTTTAAAAAATGAAAGAGAGTAATGATGGTAACCATACCTAGTTGATTGGAGATTCCAAGATCTAGATTCAAATAGAAAACTAAGTCATATAACATTCTCGGTAGCACTAGAAAATTATTTTTTTCCTACTTATTCCTATGATAAAATAAGTGTTAGTTGCAGTGTGATAAAAGGTGAACTAAGCTCTTAATGATTTCTATTTCTTGGTACACCAAGTGGAGTATAGCAAAAAAAAATTTAATGAAAGATCACCTATATGAGTGAGAAATGTGGTTGTTTCTTTGAGAATTTTGATAAAGGCTGAATTCTCTAAAGCACTCAAGAATCCAAGAGTTGTTTAGGGCCAAAATGAACACAATAGTGAGAACTAAAGGAAATCTCTAGGTAGAGAACTATATAAGTACTATCATCTTGGTTTACATAAAATGCTGAATAGTTCAAGACTTCGCGTTCACTATTTAGTCGAGTGAGTCCGATAGTATTTCACTCAAGAAAGTTCAAAGCTAAAAGCTACCTATCCTAATATTATAATCTACGAAATCAGTATCTCTCAACAAATCTTTAAATCATTTTCAAACTAGTGAGACAATTTCTATTTATATAGGGGATTGTTAAAATTATGTTTTAAATGAATAAACTATGGGTGAATAAGAAATTAATCTCAAAGAACCCTTGGTTTTTCCACTAAAAAAACTCTTGCTTTTTCTAGATTTAGTTCTTTATTTATGGTGACTAATGAATGATTGATAATGGTGGGAATCAATCTTTATTAATTCTTTAACCTTTTAGCTTTCAAAATTCACTATAAAAAAGAGGGTGAAGAAAGAGTTTAGAACTTGTATTTTTCCACACTTTTTTTGTATTAAAACCAGGTATTCAGGTCGAGGCCTGACTCATCTTGAGGGTGCACAGGCTTTCGGCAAGGAGTTTCCTACAAGTGCACCATGGTTAAGTCATGGGCTTTGCCAAAGTCTGATGGCCCCATAGAATTGTTTACACCTGACAAAAGTCGAACCTAGGATCTTGGACAAGAGCACACTGCCAAGTCCCAGCTCTTCTCTGCTAGGCCAACTCTATAGGGTTTTCCACACTTTTTCGCACCTTATTTTTAGTGTTTTCATTCCTTTTATGCTTTGATTTTCCTCTCAAATCCAGAGCTTAAGTTCATCTTGTTGAGAGATATTTGAGTTATATAATCTTTGGTTCAAAAAGCTTGTTTAAAAATACATTTAAACCAAGGTGGTGTTGTTGGAATCTTGAAAGGCATATTGCAAATATCCTAATTGCACAAGTGAGGAGTAATAAAGCTTTAAGAACAAGAACAAAATCATCATTGACAACAACAAAAGTCTTATTACTTTAAAGTGCTTCAACAAGTAAGTACCCTCATTTGTTTTAATTTAAACATATATATTTTTATTATTAGTATGCATGTTAGGACTTTGAATTAATATCAATTATAAGTTTGGATATTTTTATTGTTAGTATGCATGTTAGTATGCATGCTAGTTCTTTGAATTAATATTAATTATAAGTTTGGATATATGTTTGGTATGCATGCTAATATTATATTTGTGTTGAAAACATGTTTGCTACGAGTTATTTATTTATTAAATGCTTATAGATTTAAACTTGTATGAACTCTAGGCTTTTTTTGAAAACTTTCTTATGTTTAGCATGACTTGTTATGATAAACTAAACATCATTACTCACTAGTTTAATATACACATCTATAAAATTTGATCTATAATTATAAATATCATGCTCATGCTTAGATATAAGAAATATATTAGACAAATACAAAACCATTTCATTTATGTGAACTCTCTCTTTCTTTCTCTATATATATATAAAAAAAAAACTCTTTGTTACGATACTTACATGGATAATTGCCCTCCAAATATATTATCTCTAACACATTATATAGAATTTGTTTGTCAACATACCTATTTTTAATTTATTTAGGGAAGAATATGAGATTGGTTAAGCTTCCAACTACATTTGACTCCTCGAGTCTCAAATGCTTTAATCAGTCTAAAAAAAAATTAAATAACATGTCTAATAAATGATTTGAGCCTTGTCATAGTTAAACTTTCGATTCAACTTTAATAATTATAGTCTTAGTTAGCAAGCAATGAAATGCTTTTGCGATTATTGAGGGATATTTTTAATTTATCAGCTATCATATTCTTAAGTTTTCCAACAAATCATATATATATACTAGCATATTGGCCCGCGCTCTGCAATGGGTCAATAATTTTTTTTTTCAAATGTAAAAAATTATGAAGAGTATAGAGAATATATTAAGTGTCTTGGGTCTGACGGTAATGTCAGACCCAATGCGCTATTAGATATGGCTGTAAAACCAATATCCTTGGGTTTGGCAGCCTAGAAGTCCAAAAGTTGTTAGGTCTGATTGGGTAGGAGGACCCAACGCTATTGGGTCCTGCTAGGAGACAGAACCCAACGTTTCTTTCCTCCTCTTCTATCACCAGCACCCTTTGAAAGCCGCCTTACAATCCTTCCTCTAGATAAATCTCACCTGACTCTCTAACTTTCTTCACTAGAGAGTAAGAAACTGAATCGCATCCCTGCATCCTTGGATAGAAGCAAAGTAGTCATGATCATCCAAAGATTCTTAATAGGTATAATCATAGGCTGGAGCATTAGGCATTTCATCGAGTAAACGGTTGACTACTAGAGCCTAGAGTGAAAAAGGAGGCACCGAATATAACAAAAATATCTTGAAGAGACTGTGGAAGGCCGCTCTTTTTTAGCTTAGACTAAGGACACTGATTCCTTGTGTTATAATAGAAACTGCCCACGCGCAAATAAAAGCCCTCACAACTCTGTAGCTCGCTAACTTCATAGAGGATGAAGCAGGACCCAATGCTATCGGGTCCTGCTAGGCAACCGAAACCAACGCTAGTGGGTCCTGTTGGGCATCCAGACCCGATATCCTTAGGTTTGGCTGCCGTGAAAAACCCATCAGCCTTGGGTCTAATGGCCAAGCTAGACCCAACAACACTTTTTGACTAAAAAACACAAAAGACAACACCCCATAATGTTACAATGTCGTTCACAGTTCAAACACTTTATATCTACAATATAGTTCACAGTGCAATGAGTATATGTTAATAGTACATGCATAATGTTTTTCTCCTGCCTTTTATATATTAAATTACAATTCAATAAATATATATTGCAATTCAATGTGCTTTTCTACTCTTGTTTTTGACAATATTATTTGAAAGAGAAAATAAAATAAAGTATGAATTTTTTGGCCTTTATTTATAACACATAGAAATAAAAAGCTTTAATTGGTCCGATGATGTACTTTAAAAGCCCGTAAGAAATGCCCAAGAGCCAGCAAATTAAAGCATTTGAGACTCGAGGAGTCAGATGTAGGTGGGAGCTCAACTAATCCCATATTCTCCCCTAAAAATAAATCAGAAATAGGTATGTTGACGAACAAATGCTATATAATGTGTCGGAGATAATAAATTTGGAGGGCAATTACACATGCAGGTATCGCAATAAAGAGTGTGTAGAGAAAGAGAGAGAGTTCACATAAATGAACATGGCTTTGTATTTGTCTAATAGACTTCTTATATCTAACCATGATTGTCTTAGAATTTAGGATATTTTAGGTTAAATAATTTTTTTTTTATCTTTTTAGATTTTTTTTAATGGGTTAATATTAAAAATAATTTTAAAAAATAAAAAATATATATTATTTTAAAATAAAAAATATTTTAAAATAAATGCTATTATTATCACTAGACTACATTTCACAGTATGATTGTGGTAACTTTTCAAAATGTTTTTCATTCGTAAATATATTAAAATGATTTAAAAATATTAAAAATATATTAATTTTAAATTAAAAAAAAATTAAAAATTTTAATCACAACGCGTTTCCCAACAGTATTATTTATCTTAAAGAAAAGACATCGGACGTGTTCTAATTTGTTTCTTTGGAAAAAGTCTTCCAGGCGGCGAGAATATTGTGGTGCTCACATAGGCACGTCAACTACATCATTCATGGTGGCTATAACACCACGAAGCCTTCTAGTTCTCTTTAGTCCTCCCCATCAGATTTTGAAACCATTGAACCTGGCAACGGGCCCATGAGATGCTGCCTGCAAAGGATTAAGTACAGGTGTAACTGTCTAGAAATATGATAATGATAAACTATTTACAAGATGATTTTGATTAAATTACAAATGTATAGTTTAATCTAAGAGATTATATGTAATATATTTAAAATTAGTTCAATTTAAAATGTTTAAAAATGATTGCATGCAAATTGATAAGGTAAAATAAAATACTTAAATTTGCAATTGAATTAAGAGATGTTTTTGGCATGATAAAAATGTTGTGATTGCCAATGAAGTTGGTTGTAGAGAATCCATCGGTTGCTTTAAAGAGCCTTTCGTAAGAGATTTGAGGAAATGACTCTATTGAGTATTAGAAGAGAGCTCCTTTTTTTTCTTTTTGAACCAGCAAAACAAGAAAGATGAGACAGTGATGACTCCAACAAGAGCACAAGGTATTGTGATTGCCAATAAATATTGCAGATGAGACATTTTTGTCTTCTTTGGCTCTTTGTTGGGACATTCAGGCAAATGCAATTCCAAAATTCGTCATTTCCAACAACTGACACTGCACTCTCGTTTGTGAAAACTCCCTTCCTCGGAACCTCCCCCTCAAAATTGTTATAGGAAAGATTTAAACTTATGAAAGGGATTGTCACAAGAAAGTTTGGAAGTTGGCCTGACAGATTGTTACAAGAAAGGTCA
>Ga0325403_1002879_pt1 | contig 15438 bp, 7 predicted proteins | sample PopdelMetagenome_19_FD_205665 | JGI IMG/M metagenome (GOLD analysis project Ga0325403, IMG submission 205665) | Populus deltoides microbial communities from Bellville, Georgia, United States - Xylem-PdKOR-R4 | ecosystem: Host-associated > Plants > Phyllosphere > Stem > Wood/Secondary xylem...
TTTTTTGTATTTTAATCCAAGCTTTATTTTATTAACGTTTCACTCTTTTATATGAGAGATGAGAGAGTAACTGAAAAATAAAAGAAGAGTAAAAAAAGTTAACAGGCGTCCATATTATATTAATAAAAAAATTATTTTTTTATCAATGAGTTTTATATAACAAGAGTTTTATTAAAATATTCTTTTCTTGTAATTTTATCATAAAAAATAGATTGAGGCTCAAGATTTTTTATTTTTATAATTAGGATAAGCTTTTAGTTTTTCAAAGTATTAAAGGGTTAGGTATAGATTTATAAGTTTATAAGCTTTTAGGTGTTTTCATGTGAAATAGCATCTTTAGGTGGTGAAAATCATGGAGTCCACAACACATCATTTGTTTTTTTTTTTTTTTTTAAAGATGGAAAGTTAGAGAGCCAAGTGTACTGGCCCCACTCGCCTAGGCTTTTTCGTGATCTTTAATTTTTTTTCATCCATTTAAAAAATTAAATAAAATAAATTTATTAAAAATATATTTGGTGTGTTTTTTTGTTAAATACCATCCGAGTTGTTTTTAAAAAAATTAATTTGATAGGTTTCTTGTGTGTGCTTATTTTTATTATCATATAATTAAATAAAAAAATATTTTAAAAAAATTTATTAAATCCGAGTCCATAACTCGGGTTACGAGTTTAACAGATTAATTTAGGTATTCTTAAGTCGATTCAAAATATCATTATCTCAATATTTTAAAGAAAAATGAAATGATTGGTTTTTACGAGGTTCACAAGGTTGTGTCTAGAACCATCAAGTTAATCGAATCACATTAAATCAACTCCTAGAAAATTTAATTTAAAATTCAATTTAAGCAAGGAACTAGATTGGGTGATACCCGAGTTGACCCATCGAGCCAAGAAATTAATAGCATTGCCAAATAGTTCACTACATAGAGAGGCAAACAATGCATTAGTCTTATGTTTTTATATCCATTCACATAAGAAATATCAGAATAATATTTTATTTATTTATTTATTTTAAACTTATTTTTATGGTTATGGTAGTAATTTTCTTTTATCTAGAATTTAAATATTCTGGTAAATTTTTTTAAAAAAGAAACGCGTAAATAAGATAGATAAGTTTTAATTAGAGAGATATGTTTTTTATTTTTATTTTAAATGATCCAATTTTTTTATATTAGTTATCATTGCTTTTCATTTTTATTAATAAAATAATGCAATGAAGTTATATTTTTCCTTAAATAAAGAAATAATAATAAGAAAAGAAGGGGTTATATAAGTAAGTAATTTTGTTTCAATGAAATTTATTGTATATAAAAAAAATTATCATCTAATTAAAATTATTATCTTACTATGTATCTATTTTTTAACTTCATGACTTAAATTTAAGTTAACATTAACCATTCTTTTTAATATTTATTTACACATAATTCTTAATTTATTTTATTATTAAATTTTAAATTCACAATTAAAAAAAATTGCTGTTAAAAATGCATGGGCAACAACTACACATTCTCTTTTCTTTTTTTTTTGTTTTTTTTTTTTTTGCAGTTAAAAAAACTTTAACTATGACATACAGCATAGCGTGGATCCGTTAGCTGGTTTTTACTCTAAAATCGAAACTCTAAGTAATAAATCCACAAAGCATCTAAGCTATATATATAATTATATGTATATATATAAACTTAATTATAAAATTGCTTTTAACTCTGTACTCTAATTTTTTTTTAATATAAACTTAGTGATAATGATATATTTAAATAAGCTTATTCGTCAATTGAGTAAATCCTCTTTTTTTTTTTTTTTAAATGATTTGAAAGATGAATTTATTATGAGTCATTTGATTCTCACATTAATAATCAAAGTTTTAAAAAGAAGAAGTTAGGTAACATTTCAATCCATCTCTACTTCCTTCCTTCTCTTTTACTATACTATATACTATTATGATCAGATTATTTTGAGCTAGGTAGGTACGTAGGTAAGTTTCTGATTTGATCCCTCTTTTCTACTTCGATCAATTATTGAACTAATAATCTATCTCCCTTCTTTTTCTTTTTGTTTTTAAAAAATTCTCCTTTTTTATAATATTAATAATAGTTTTTTTTATATGATTCGTTCTAGTTTTTACCTGATCAGCGGAAGTAGTGGATGATCTTACTAATTTAATTAATTTTCTTTTAACAGTATCCAGTTGCGGAACTTCAAACCAATTATAATAATTTATTATTGGAGGAGGAGGAGGAGTAGGTAAGCTTATTCATGGCTGAGAAATCTTGTGTCAAGCGACTCCAGAAGGAATATAGAGCTCTCTGTAAAGTATAGAATCCATTTTATCCTATTTTCCAATATCATCGTAGTGAAATAATAATGCGGCTAGAGCTAGAGTAAAGATTGGTACTGTCAATTGCTACCCATTTTTGATAATCTAGGGTTTTCATTTCTTTTTGGAAACAGTGTCCTCTCTTGTCAATGATGATTAGCTTTTGTTTTCATACGCTGCTTTGTTTTGCATCTTTTTTCTTTTAAGATCACATGGTTGTTTGATGTTTCGCTTACTGGGTTTTTAGTGATGGTTGAAATACTTGAATGTCTCTGAAGTACCAAATGCCAGCTCTTTACTGCTCGATGAAACTTCATTTCAGTTTTTTTTTTTAATTTAATTTGACAATGATTTTTGTTGTTGTATAACAATGCATGTGCAGGAACCAGTCTCACATGTTGTTGCCCGTCCTTCCCCAAGTGATATTCTCGAATGGCGTAAATTCTTATTTGTCCTTGTTTCTTTCCTCTTTTGATTTTTTCAAATGAAAATGTACATGTTTTTTTTTTAAATTCCTCTTAGCATTTTTCACGATCTACTAGTGCTTACGAGTGATGACCTAGAGTTATTGCTATCTATATTTAGGATAAAGGAAATACAATATCCAATCATTTGTCTAGACTTGCTTCAAATGTAACTGAAGATTTGGCAGATATTGTAAGCAACACATGAAACACTGATTTTTGTGTCTTTGTACTCATTCAAACTCAAAAGGTTATGTGGAAAAGTTGATGCGAAACACTTGTGAATGCTTTCCGGTTCATTACTGATTTGCTTGACTAGTTCAAAATCATGGAGTTGTAAATGCATGAAGATAATGTTACAGGTTCCAGAAAGTTGCTCTTCATTCTTAAGATGAAGGGGAACAGATTTTACAGCCTTATCCAGTGATGTGGTGAGGTGTCATTTCTCCTACTGCAAGTATAGTTTGGTATTTGGAAGAATCCCACTATGAAATATCCCATTGTTATTTGGAATGGAGATGAGTTGATGACAGAAGGAAAGTGAAGAGATTACTTTCTCATGAAAACTTTAGCATTGTTACCAGATGATTTGAGATATGGTTCTTTCATTCATAGCACATAGTGACTCTGTTTTTAACTTCATTTTTGCTCCTTGTGTTTTGTTTTTTATTTGCTCTCTGTTGCCTTTTGTGATCATAATATTACCAATTTACTGATGTGTTTTGTTGCTATTGATGTTATGTAACTATGTTTCAGATTATGTGTTGGAGGGAAGTGAAGGAACGCCATTTGCAGGTTTGCTAATTATGTCGTTGATGCATACAGAAACAGTGTGATTATCTTGCTCCCGAGTAAAATGTGGTGTCACTTGTTTTGTTATTCTAATTGGAAATTCTGACTTCCTTTCGATAAGGTGGATTTTACTATGGAAAAATCAAGTTTCCTCCCGAGTATCCCTATAAACCTCCTGGAATCATGTAATGTGCTTTCTTGCTACTTAACTGTTTCCTGAATATCATCTTTTCAGTGTCTCTCTCTTTTAATTTATAGGATTGGGCTTCATTCTAATTTTTTTTTGTGATGTTCATCTTTGTAGCATGATCACTCCCAATGGCCGATTCATGACTCAAAAGAAAATATGCTTATCCATGAGTGATTGTAAGTTCTTTAAGCTGCTATGCTTAGAAAATTTTACTTTTGGCCAACTTGATAATTGGTTTTGCTTACCTTGATCTTATTGCTTTCCAGTTCATCCAGAGAGTTGGAACCCCATGTGGTCTGTATCAAGGTAAAACAGATGAAGGCTCATTAACTCTCTAAATAATAAAGAAACAGTTATTTTTTATCCTTGGTCTAACATTCTTCCTCATCACTGCAGCATACTTACGGGGCTTCTTTCTTTCATGGTGAGATAATTGTGGCTCTGAACTCCCTGAATACTTTAAATGTAGTAATTTGTTAGGACTGCTTCTTGCTTCAGAATCTATTTTGTTATTAATTACCAAATCTGCTTAATTTACTTGTAGCTAACCATTTTTGTTTCGGCTTTCTTCCATTTAACTTGTTTGGGAAGTGTTCTGGGTTGGGTAGCTGGCATTATCTTGTTGTTACCATAATTATGGTATGTTTCATGACAAAGGTGTTAAAACTATGTATTATTTCCTCGGGAACCTGTAATTTGAGGCATTTTTAAGTCTTTATATTGTTACTTTCCCTGGAGTACATTCTCAAACGAGGATGCATCTGTGCTATGCAGACTGACAACACTCCTACCACAGGAAGTGTGAACACTACTGCTGCTGAGAAGCGACACCTAGCGAAGGATTCTCTTGCTTTCAATTGTAAGAAGTAAGTACAGTGCACCACCTTTCCTATGTTTCCTTATAAATAAATAAAAAAGAAACCCTTCTCCAATCACCACCTCAATATATAAAGCTTCCTCTATCCGAGGATCCATTACCCCAATCACAAACCATTTATCTGCCCCATCATGCATACCTGGTTTATATATTGAGGTGGATTTGGATTATGATTGCTGGAATGGTGTTGATTTGGTATTGAGGCTCTGTTGTTGTTGCCCTTTATGCATACATATCTTTGATTTTGCATTTAAGCCATTGTCAGAATCCCCCCCCCCCCTACCTGTTCCTGCAAAGGCAGCTAGGATTCAATGTTTATCACCCATTTAAGGTTATGTTACTTTTCTTATGCCTCCTTAGCTTGCTTGAAAGTAGGATCTATCAATTTGTTTGAGTTAAAGAATCAAGCAATTAGTTATTTAAATTCTGTCTCCATGACAGCACGGCATTCAAGAAATTGTTTCCCGAGTATGTAGAGAAGTATAAGCAGGAGCAACACGCCAGGCAGCTTGTTTCAGAGCAAGTGTCATCACAGGTACCACAAGAAGATAAATGCAGACTGAAGTTGGAAAAACTTGGTGATTCTTCAGTAGAAGATGCAAAGGGAGTAGATACCCCGAAGGATGCAAGAAGAAACAGGAAGCAGCCATTCCCAACCTGGATGATGTTGTTACTGGTTTCAATCTTTGGTGTTGTGATGGCACTGCCTCTACTTCAACTTTGAAATCTAGACTGGACAAAGGAAATTTTAGAAGGGTTAGTGAAAATTTTTGTCATGTATCTACCAGAATATTGTATAGAGAGGTCATTGCTGAGGATGCCCACTTGGGTCTCTTGACTGTTGCTAATATTACTGTTGGTGGTTTGTTATAGTGCTTGAAGTTTGCGTACTTCGGATGCTATTATAATGCCAATTTTGTTGGGGTTTGTGTTTGGCATGTCAGATTGGAGGTCAATGTTTTCTTGCTGTTTTGAAGTTCTGCTCATTGTCGCTTGAAAAACATTATCAATGCCATACCAAGTTCTGTTTATCAGTCCAAAGTGAAACATTCTTGTATGCGCACTCGATTATCTATGATTCGTATTGATTCTGATTTGGCCAGAACTGTTAAATTACCATATTGTTCCTTTTGTTCTTCGTATGTGATGCTAACACTCTTAAATCTAATGATTCCTAGGATTTATGTGGGAAAAAGGTTTGCCCAGAAGCAAAATGTTGGGAATAATTTGAGCAAATGATACAAAGCATCCATGATTTTGAGATATCTACACTAGATATTGCAGTCATGCTCAGCTCAAAGAAACCTCTGTTTAGAGGAAATGAATTTCTGCTCCTGCGTGATAGTTCTGCTAAAGAGGAACCTAAAAAAAACAAGCATGAGCTTGTATTAGTGAGTTACAATCCCCAACTACACCTCAGTTTTGCGATTATTTGTTGTTGCCTTGGTGGGGCGGGGGGATATCTCCTTCCAAAATCTAGGAGAGCCCAAATCACTCCGTGACATGCGCCAGACATGGATACTTGACATCCCTCAAACCCCACAACAGCATAAAAGGATCCTTTATAATTTCTTTCCCAAACGTAACAATTGCTTGTTTTTTTTTATATTATCATTATTGAATTTGTGGAATGAGCCTCTATCTCAACTTGCCTAATCTGTACTAGTGCTAAAAAGACTTGTTGGCTGGCTCCTCTACTGCTTCCACTTTCGTGCATATTGCCAGCTCTTCCAAGTTCATATTCAAGGCTATGAATCAAGGGTGTTTGGTCCTCAAGTACGATAGCTGCGAGCAACAAGCATTTACTTTGTGACGTTCCATCGCTGCCTGCCTTACTGAGTACGTTTAGAATTGATAGGAAAGTAATCATCGGAATGATTCCATCTTATTACCTTCCTTTTCTCAAGGATTTGGTAGCTGGCCAGATTTTCTGCTGATTTTGAGTACTACTTTTGGTTAGTACCTCAGTGAATTCTCCAGCCAGCTTACCCACCTGTCCTTTCCTGGCTAAATATCAGCAGGAGGTTACATTGCCATTTCAACCACCAAAAAGCTCTTGTTTCTTCTGCAAATACAGCTTAATGAAGTGTCAGCCGGGCAGTTGGCCTTACCCTTCTTCAGTTCCTTTTCATTAGCAGAGGGCATAATTCAATTTTCCTTAGCCTCTTCTTTGTGCTGCATCTATTTTTCTGTGCTGCCTCTCCTGACTAAAGAAATAACTCTAGGTGGACAATTGTGCACTTCATCTTCTGTCTCTTGATATTGTTTAACTGCTTAGCTTCATGTATTCCATCACCCTCTTTTACAAAACAAATTGATGGCTCACCTCTTTTGCTGGATGTTCTTTTTGTGATGCCTTAGATTGTGTTTGTGTAATTTAACCTTGAAAGCTTTGGTTTACGTTACTGACTCCAAAGATTTCCAGGCAAACATGAATAACTCTCCAATGTACCAAAACTACGAGGCAAGCGATCATGGTGCTTACGAGTTTGATCCTCAAGTTGACTTTACACAGGTAAGCAGCCTGTCTTAGCTTTTAACTAGTTCTCAGCTTAGTTTCTAAACATAGAACTGAAACTAGTTATCAATTCGTGGAGTGTTTCAGATTTAGTAAGAAAGACAATACTTGTCTTCATGTCATTTGTATCCTTATCTCTAGTTTTGTAGTGAATCAAGTTCTATGATGTGATATTGGATCATAAAGGTGAGTGTCTCCGTGCTATAGCTCTTAATTGATCAACAAAACTAAACTTCTCATTAGCTGAGCAAACTGTTTTAAGCATCTCTGAGTAGCTGTTTAGCATTGAACAGACAAGAGAGACTTTCTTAGAGTGCCTTCTAGTTTTTACTTTAACGTAACAAGTTTACAACCATGATCAGTTCTTGGAAGAAGCAAGACAACATGCAAGAGAAATGAATCTACAGTCAATTTTACCACATCCAGAATCTGGAAAAGAAAGAGTGGAAGTAGAGAAAAAGAGCAGGAGGTCCTGGAAACACTCTCTCCTCAAATGGTGGAATGCTGAGAAGAAGACCAAGATTATCGTAGAACCAACAAATAGCTCTAACATTTCAAATCCAAGAAAGGGTCATGTTTCCGGTCCTATATATGGAAGTGGCAGAGGAGTTGAAGTCAGGTATCGGCGACAAACATCTGGCCCGCTGACTAATCTTTTCAACCGTTCCAAGAGCGTGGAGAACGAGAACCGTTATGTGTGTCTTGACCAACTTAACAATCCCCATGGTGTCAAGGCCTATGGACCTGTTTACCTGGTAACTTAGCATTTCGGCGACAAAAGCTTTGCACTGAAACTTCTTCACTTTCCGTAGTGAAGTAGCTCTTGGTCGAAGGATGGTGACGCTAATTGTATTTGATCATTCGGAGAGGCAGAAGCAACTAATATCTGGAATCCAAGTAATCAGCTTTAATTTGTTTACAGTAGATTATTTATAATAGAAAGAGATCGAGACCAGGACAACTTGTTAGTTTTATTCTACTATCTGTCTCCTCCTTTTTGCTTGCTTGTTTTTTTAGTCAAGACTGTGCAACCCAGATAAATATTAAAGTAAAAAACTATTCTAAGTAGCCAATTGAGCTTTCTGCCTTGTATTAGCTTGTGTTTATCCGAATTACAATATATTTGATGCATATGGAAAAATAAAAAAGAATCAATATCAACAAATGAAGATAATTTAAAAAAAAAATAATAATTAAATTTTCAGCAGCTACAAACACTCGTAGATTGACCGTAGATGCAGAAGTTTATCAATTTGAACGATACCCAGATGACTTCCTTCTCATCCTTTTGAACTTTGTTCCACCACCCAAGTGTCAACATGAAGGAATTTCGACGGAAAGAAAAAGAGACCCAAAGGAAAAGAAGTGCAAAATAAAGCAAAAGATGGGCACCGAAAAAGGACAGAAAGTCTGCTGCTGCAGATATCTAGAGAGAATAAAACCCAACTTACGTGGGGGTTTTGCCCATCCGGCATATTTTTTGATGCCAACTATTTGCGGTCAATATTTAGTTTCGGTGCTGATTGAAATTATAATAATAATTATTTTTTAAAATAATATTTATTTTAAAATATATTAAAATTATTTTTTATATTTTAAAAATTATTTTTTATATTAACACATTAAAACATTCTGAAAACACAAAAAAAATTAAGTTAAAATAAAAAAAAATAAAAAAAAATTAATTTTTTTTAAAAAGTATTTTTTTAAAAAAAATAAATAGTAACTTGTCCAAGTCAATTTTTCAGTTCAAAATAAAGGTTGAAATTATGTTTGAGTCTGTTTTAAAAATATTTTTAATTTATTAAAAACTATTAAATTAAAATTATTTAAATATTTTCTTATAACAATAATTATTTATTGTCGGTATTTAGATTTCAATCAAATTCAACTATTTTAGAGACTGTTTATAATTATAGTTGAAATTATGTTTAAGTATATTTTAAAAGTGTGTTTGATTTGAAAAGTTATTAAATTGATTTTTTGTGTTTTTTTAATAGTTTTGATGTTAATAATAAAAAATATAAAAAAATTATTTTGATATATTTTTAATTTAAAAAAAATACTCTACACCCCAGCATCAAATACATTTAGCCCATGTTTGGGATTATTGTTTGGTAATACCAAACCTATTTAGTGTTTGTTTGCGATTGCGTCCAAATAGGAATTGGCTAAAATTTATTTTTTTAAAAAATAATTTATTTATATTTTCGAATCTTTTTAATATATTAATATAAAAAAATATTAAATAAAAAACAACTTAAAATGGTTACCACAATCTACAGCATATTGTTTCCCTATCAACCCCACATTGTTAACAAAAAAACAAAATCATCTGATAAACAGAAGTTTTAGGAATCTCAAACAGGTGATCGATCCTGTCTTGTTAATTTGAGCAGAAGCATTTTGAAAGACGAGTCCATATGGACTTTTGTTGAGATCTTAATATGCTTTTGCACTGCCTCGTACCTAGCTATCATATCCAGAAACAGGGTTTTGGACAGATGATTGGCAAAGAAACCAGAAACACTCACTCAATGGATAGTTGATGATCTGTTCAAAGTTCAAACTAAAGAATGACGCTGCTTTTGTCAAAGGAGATTGGTAGCATCTTGCAATTCGCTGTTCAAAAGGTTTCCAATGGGTATGCTGTTCATGGGCTCAACAACTCTATGCAATCTCACGTCATGTAACACAAAATTTCTCCAATTTAGAGAACAGCAATACAAGTGGTTGTTCTAAGATGAGTTTGAAGGGAAGTTTCAACATATCTGGAACCTTGCCGCCCAACATTTGATGCAGCCCAGTTCTGTGCAATATATCGATGATTTCATACATTTCTGAAATGCATTCAACCCATGGCATGTGAATCATAAAGCTTAAACAAGGAACTAATGGATTAACGGCTCTATAACAGATGAATCAGCGTTGGAACAGAAAAATTACAGAATTACATCTTCTGTAGAAAGAGATCCGTTGGTTCATCTATTTAAGCAGAGAAGCCTGGTAGGCTACTCTCTTCTAATCCAATATATTCATTTCAAACAAATGTTGTGAAACTCTGTTGCAAGATCAGAGTTGCCAGCAAGAACTTGTACAACAGGCTAATTAAACCTTGCCATTTCAGTGTCAAGAATCACAAGACACTGAGCTAATCAACTAAAGAAGTCTCATTTATCTTCAATAAGAAGCACCGATTCTCAAAGATGGAAGAACCCAATGATGCCGAGATAATGCTATATCTTCAGGCATCTAGAGCTAATTTCAAGACCTGGATTAAATTAGTCCAATGATTAAACATCAACAGGACCATTGGAACAATTAGGAGGTACCCTCTTCTCCCTGCTCAAGAGTCTCTTCAATGACCTCAGCCGCGCAGGCGTTGGCAACTTGGGTTCCTGATCCTCAGCAAGATTATCGGTAATATGCACAGGAACATCAATAACAAGCGACTCATCATGCCCCCCACCAGCTGAAGATGATGATGATGGTGCAGAAGAAGCTGAAGAAGGTCCTTCTTCCAAGGAACCACCACCAGTGCTTACTTGAGTCTGATCCCCCCAAAACAACACGTTTGTAGGAAAATCTGGAGATTCCATTGAATACCCAGAAATCAAAATTTCCTCTGGAGACTGAATATTCAGCTCCAAATCATTGAGGTTATTGTTACCACTAGAGCCTTGAGCTTGTGGTGCTACTGAGCTTCTACAGAGAGGACAAGTAGAATGAGACTGGAACCACATGTCAATACAATCATGATGGAATCCATGGTTGCATTTAGGCAATAACCTGGCCTTTTCTCCCTCTACAACATCAGATAAGCAAACAGCACATTCTAGTCCATCCGGGAAATCTTTAGACTGGAAAATCACTACTGGTAAGGATCTTCGTATAGAGAGGTCTAGCCCTCTTCTCACTGGGTCTTGACCAGGGGTAAAGACAAAGCGGCGGCGTTGGCGGCGGCGAGATTGTTGAGGTTGAGTGGGCTCTTCAACGCGCCACCAAAACCATTTTGCATAAAGATGAAGAAAGATAACAAAAACCACCACCAAGAATAGAACTATAATTGCTATAATCATAATCTTGCCTGCTATTTCAACTGTTGCTGAGTCATCTAATCTTCCCATGGCGGATAACAAAATGTAACACCAAAGACTCAAACTGTATGACTGAAGATGAGCAGAGGAGCAAACCCAGTTGAGAATTACAAGAGAATAGTGAAAGAACGCTTCAAAACTCAAATGGGGTTTCTTTGTTTCGTTGTGGCCATGAATGAATGTGTATAAAAGTAGACTAAGGAGAGTAAGAGAAATGCGTTCGATAAGAATGGCAATCAGAATTGAAAGACTGGTGGCTTGGACTTTTGAAGAAGAACAGAAGAAGTAGACGACTATACTCGAGTCTGAATTTTGAACATTAAGACTTTCAAATTTAAGCAAACAAATGCAGCCTAAAATCTCTTTACCCTACAATACCAAAAGAGTGCCCCTTTCTTTACTCACGGAAAGTTGCGTCTGGTATTGGATGAGGTGGTGCCGTGCTCCATCTTTTTGACCTTTCTTCTGCTCTCTTTACGCCCTTCAAGTTGGAAACTTTGATTTTACATTCCTGTGCTTCCCTTCTCCTTTGAACTTAACAAAACAATTAGCATTCCTTAATAAAGTCCTGCCAAACTACTGTTCAACAGGATCATGTCTTAATTTGAAATTGTAATTGGATTAAAAATTCAAAACTCAAAATTATTCAATCATTATTACTCACTACTGCTGCTAATCAACTTCTTATTTTTTCCTAGATGGTATTGGTGTAATTTGACAAGTCCAATCCTTTTCTGGTGTACGTATGCCACTGGTTCCTACTATTCTATACGCAGCCGCATTATATTTTGAAATAAAAGTAGGTAATTGAACAGTATAATAAGGAATCTAAAACCTCCATGTATCTTAATAGCAAAATTGAGATTCTTTCAGCATCCAAAGCCAAGCTAACATTAAGGTAAAAATGCTTTCGTTTTAAAAATATATTAAAATAATTTTTTTTATTTTTTTTATACAAAAAACATTTTTAAAAAGTAACCAAAGTGAAAGCTAGTAAACTCCCACTGTAAATAAATCACCGATCCTATTTTCCTGTATTAGAACTCTTTCTTCTTGTTTTGTTTTTATATATTTAAATTTCTAGTGCAAACTTACGGAGAAAGATGGGTAAATCACAAATTCAAAGGGTTATTATTTGGTTGGTATCATGGCACTTTCTTGGAAATGCCCTCGTCGAGAAACACAGGAATCTGACTGACTATGGAACCCTTTTATCTTACGCAGAACTGACACCTTCGTTGCATTAATTGTCTGTGCGACAAGTTGACTTGCCATAAGAAATTGTGCCTTTTTCATTTCCACTCGCTATCTTCCTTCTAATTTCCTTGCGTGCATAATTTTCCCAAATCAACGAAGACCACCCACCTTAAAATCAGGTCATGCAGGTGGCTTGCCAAAGACTTGGTCTCCATGAGGTTGTCTGGATGCATGCTAGACGTGAACCCCTTCTCTGAGCAAGAGTTTAACAACGAATTGAATACCTAGTGCCTGCTGCCATTAGGGACCGAGCCGACCATGTGACTCAAGCAATATTTGAAACTTTAGAGCCAGTCAAAATGGCCCTGTTTGTTAAGTTTTTGGTCACCATAACTAATTAATGAGCGGGGCAATATCACAGTTATTGCCTCGATAACATTAGCCTCCTTGCCCTTCTTCGTGGGTTTTTCTACTTTCTACTATACTCTGAGAAAAACCTAAAAGCATCGTTGTTAAATGATCAAGGAGATGTTCTGGGGGTTGACTTGGTCATCCAGCCATGGTTCAACTATGCTTTCGTCTAGTGTTTGGTATGTTGTTGGGTTTTCTTTTGGAAAACGTCACGTATAGTGTGAAAACTCATGAAATCATCTTGGAAAATTATACAGCTGTTTCGGAAAAAATGCTACCTTTTCTTCTCTCAGGACATTGGAGAACCCCCCGTGACCAGATGCCTTGTGAGAAAATAGAAGGCATTGATGCATTGCGAATATAATTTTGAAAGCTTGACCTAGCTAAATGGGATCAAGGTTAAGATCTCTTCACATGGGTTATTAAACACTTTTCAAACACAAATTTCAAGAAATGCAATACCTAATCCCCGGATTGTTCGTCCAAAGAAGACGCTAATCACCACCTGCTTTCAACAATGTCGTCAATGAAATTTGACTTTATTTTCATCCCCTTCTTTTGCTTCAATTGCAATGATTATTATTGGCTTAGTTTGTGTTTAGAAATATATTCGTTTTTAAAAGTATTTTTTATATAAAAATATATAAAAATAATATTTTTTTATTTTTAAAAAATTATTTTTGCTATTAACACATTATAATAATATGAAAATACTAAAAAAATATTAATTTAAAATTAAAAAAATTAAAAAATTAAATTTTTAAAAAATATATTTTTAAAACTAAAAATCAAACCAGCAATCGAGTTTTTCACTTGATTAGTGTTCCGTTTGTACTGTACTGATTTTTTTTAAAGTAAACAAATAATGTTCATACACAGGTGGCAATTTTTTAAAAGATCCATCAATCAAGTTATAGTCGTTTAATTATAAAATTAAAAAAATAAAGAAATGGCAATAAGTTATAGATCTTATTGAGTTCAGTAAGATGATTTTTAGACAAAAGAATAAAGTATGATAGTAAATAGACAGAATTAAAAACAAACGATGATTTCCCAATAAAAGAATATTTGCGAAAAAGAATATGAGGCAACTTGGTGTTAAAGAACAAAATTGAATTAAAAAAAACAATTCAAATAAATTCGAGTTAACATATCTAATTCATGACTCAAAACTAACCACATAAAAAGTAAATTGAAAAAAATAACAATGATCAATTCCCAATAATTCAAATATAAAAAATTGGAGTAAAAAAATGAGTAAAAATAATTAACAAAAAAAAAACATCAACAAACTTGAGTGAGTCCACCACACCTCAAGAGTTAGATTATGTGAATAGGATAACCTAATAAAAGGTAAAATAACAAAAATTATGTAGCCCGTTTCTCAAAAAAAAATATTAAATGTTAAAAAATGACTTGAAAAAAAAAATCAAGTTAAGTTGGGCAAACCCGCCTAACACACGACCTGAATAATAAGACTAGGACAACTTCATAAAAAGAAAAGCAAAAAAAAACCTGAAACTTAATCTTTAACAAACCCAATAGTGAAGGATTAAATTGAAAAGGAAAATCACTGTAAAAAAAAAGATAAAAAAAATATTGATGTCAATCCGGGTTAATATTTTCTACTCGTGATCCTAGTCATGAGACTGAGATCACCGCACTAGAAAGAATTATGTAACTCAACTCCTAACCAATCTAATATTGAAAGGTGAAATTGAAAAAGAAAATTATTTTAAAAAATGATCTAAATAAAAAAAAAGAATTAAATGAATGAGAACCAAACTTGATATAAAAATAAAGTAAAACAAAATGATGAGGATAGAAATTGAAAAAAAAATTAATTAAAAAAATAATAAAAAAATTAAAATCAAAAGAATGAGGATCAAATTTGATATAAAAATAAAATACTAAGGGATGAAGTTGAAAAAAAAAATAAAAAAAAGAGATTTAAAACAAAATGAAGAGCAATTAAAAAATGAATATTAAATTTAATATAATAATGACCAAAACCTTTTTATATTTTGCAAGCTAACACAATTCCAAGGGAGAGAAGAAAAAAAAAGAGAAATGATAAGAAGAAAAGCTCGTTAAAGCCCAACCATGACACCATCACCAACATGCTCCTCTCCATCGGAAAGAACATGGCATGCCGCTTCCAACAATATTATGGAAGCTATTGTTTGGTCACCATAAGATACTTTAAGCACCTTGCACATGCCTTTTTATTCTTTTTACTCATTTACCCCAAATTCCATACTTGTATTAGTTTTAATTTTAATTATTTAATATTTATATTTAAAAAAATATGTGGATTTTATTTTATTTTGCAAAAATAAGCATAAAAAAATCCCCTTAATATTGCAAGATCTCCATATCAAGACAACAAAAACAAACAACCAAGATAGATCTTAAATAAAGTCAATCCAAATGGATCAAATTGAAGAATAGAAAGTTGAGGGACTGAAATAAAAAAATGTGCATGAATTCCCCATTAACTGTGCAAATCAGTCCATGATTTTGAGGGTAAAAAAAAGGACTGAACATTTCTTTAAGTTTCAAATTCAATCCTAGAAGCT
>Ga0325403_1002883_pt1 | contig 15433 bp, 7 predicted proteins | sample PopdelMetagenome_19_FD_205665 | JGI IMG/M metagenome (GOLD analysis project Ga0325403, IMG submission 205665) | Populus deltoides microbial communities from Bellville, Georgia, United States - Xylem-PdKOR-R4 | ecosystem: Host-associated > Plants > Phyllosphere > Stem > Wood/Secondary xylem...
TTTACATATCAACTATTTTTTACACTCTTAACATTAACATTTAATTCTTGGGTATTAAATTTATTAATATTTAATTTTAAATAATGATTCAAATATAATTTTAAAATTAATATTCTATTTATTTTTATGTTTCAAAAATATTTTTAAAAAATTTAAATTAAATTTTATTATTTTTTTTAATTAATATTTTTTAGTTATTTTAAATGATTTTGATATGTTAATGTTAAAAATAACTTTTTAAAAATATAAAAAATATTATTTTTAAAATAAAAATACTTTAAAAAATAATCATATTCTAACTCTCCATTAATTAATGCTTCAACTATTTCAAAAATATACCTTACCAAACCAAAATAAATTAGACAAAAATGGCCTCATATATAGTTGATTTGGTTGAAGGTTATTGATTTAATGAGAGATTAATTGGGTTTTGTGCCGTGGAAATGAAACCCTTTCCGTCTCATTATCAATTGAGTAAAACTGTATTCCATGGGATTCGAATCCGCACAAAACACTAGCATTTGTCAAGCTAGCTAGATCATTAAGAATGACTCATGGAGTAGGGGCAACAAAGTTCTTTCTGTGACGTGGTTTATGATAATTTTTAGGTATATATTTTAATTGAAAATAAATTAAAATAATTTTTTTATTTTTTTATATTAATACAATAAAATTATTAAAAAATATTTTAAAAAACATTAATTTAATATTTTTTTTAAATAAATAACATTTACAATTTCAACCATAAAAACAAGCCCACAAACTTTATTTAATGATTAAGTGGTTAAGTTGACTCGAGTTCCATGAATTTTGAAAGGAATAAGAAATACGAGGAGAATTAATCTTGTGTGATGTGTTATTGGTAAAAAACTTACTTATTTAGCTCTAAAAAAATCCAGATTAGCTTGTGATTCGGCCAGTCTAAAAAACTCTAATAAATTTTTTTAAAATAATTTTATTTTATTTTTTTATAAAATAAAAATATAAATTAATCTAAGTTATTTATGATCTATTTATAATCAGATATTTGATCGAGTCAAATCCAAAAACACATTTAAAAAACTATGGTAATTAAAATAGTTGACCGGGTCAAACCCGAAAACACGTTTAAGAAACTAGAAACTATGAGTAGTCTACCAAAGTATGGGAAATAGCAGTATTCACGTGAGAGCTGAGACAATAGTCAGTCCAAGCTGGGTCTGTTCATGAAGAAGGTGGGTGGCCCCTTGATTAATTTAGTGCTGCAACTTTCAACCACGGAAATGATTTTTTCTTGCGTTATTATCCTGATAAGCATGCATTTTCCAAGCTTTTCCAAAACCATGAGCCCCCTTTCCAATTGTTTGTATTCTAAAAAAAAAATTGTTAATATAAATTATAAGAAATCAATCAATCAAAGGGTGAAATTGACATTAGATGGTCCACATATTAACAACAAGTGATATATTCGCATAACCCCAAAATTATTTTTTTGGAATCTAGCCCGGTGGGTCCGTTGTTAATTCAGACCGGTGAAGAACATAAATTCTTTTTAAAAATTCAAATTAATCCAACTTAACGCAATAAAAATGAGCAAATTCTTGAATTGGGTCGAGCCTTAGATTAAGGGTTTGTTTGGAAACGCGGTTAAAATCGTGTTTTTTTAAATTTTTAAATATTTTTATGTTTTTAGATCGTTTTGATATGTTAATTTTAAAAGTAATTTTTAAAAAAAATAAAAAAATTATTTTAATATATTTTTAAATAAAAAATACTTTAAATCAGAACTGCTGGCTACTCTCACCAGAAAAAGGTTACGAAGTTAGTAAACCCGCCATGACCAAACAGGGCAATCGATCAATTTTCTTACAATCATGGAATACTTACCAGGCCAAACATCTCTACATGTGTCATAATGTCAGCTACGCATGACAATATAGAACCATGAAAAAGGGGCAAATCTTAAATTAGTCTTGATCATAGTAACATCTAGAATTCCTTCTGCACACGCATCAGCAATTATAACCCTGCTGCCACCATTCTTTCTAATTAACTTGCTGATTAACAATCTAAAAAGTAATTAGCAAAATTCTTTAGCACTTGCAGTATGCCCTCAGATTGTACACTCAAGTCAAGCATTAATTCTCAACTACTGATACAAGCTGATTTAATGTCAACCACCATGTTCTGGCCATCCTCTGGCTACAATATTCAACCAGGCCCTTAAACTACTGTGCTAACATTACCTTGTCGGCCGGGATCATTTTCGCCTGGCCGTGTTGCTCCGGCAACCTCCTGAGCTGCACCTGAATCTGTGGTATGTTCAAGCAATGAATGCCGACAATTCGGGCACGACGAGTGTGACAAAAGCCATGTGTCTATGCACTTGACATGGAATCCATGGTTGCATTTCGGAAGCACCCGAACTTTCTCTCCATCGACGAACTCCCCTAAGCAAATTGGACATTCTGTGGCTGCAATACTCCCTCCTGCTCCATAGATCGCCACAGGGATCTGGCGTAAATCACGCTTCTTGAGTCCTGTGGCAGCTAAACGCGCTGCGGCTTCTTCTGTGGTCTCCAAGGCAAACCTGCTACTGCAGCGCAAAAGGCAACGCACAATTGAATTCAATCCTAGCGCACCGATTAGTGCACATAGCAAAGCTGCTAATATAATCACCATGTTGGTGTCGAAATTCGTCTCGTTAATGTACGAATCATGCGTTCTGTTCCCATTAGCCGGTGCCACATCAAGCGGTACCGTATCAAGCATGCGGCGATGCATATTGACCATCAATTAATAGGAAGAATTCCCTTCTCTTTTTCAGCCACTAACAGCTTGAAATCTTTGATCAGTTTTGGTACTTGAAGGAGAGGAAATGACTCACAGGAAAAAGAAAAGAAAGACGACTTCTGAAAGCTTGGGTTGATTTCTTGAACTAAGAAAGAAAGGATGTCTGCGGTTGGTTCATTTTGAGAGTTCCTTGCAGCAATGTTGTAAAGATTCCAACTAGAAAAAGACACACGAAGAGCATCTTCTTTGTGTCAAAGATAAGAAGAAAAAGCAACAAAGTGAAGCGTTGGAGATGATCAGTGGCTGTTATCCGAATCAAGGGGACCGTTTTTACTGCAAGATTCCCAGCTTCCTAATAAGAAATGGTCCTGTCTTCTACATGTGCTCAGATAATTTCTCCCTGAAACCGAAACCGAACAATAAAGCAAAAGACATGACCGAGATTGGAACTATACAGCAAATTATCAGCCTTACCTGATCACTCTTGTTTCTTTATCATTGGCTACTGGCTACTACAATAATTCATGCTTGCTGCTCATGATCTTGACCAGGCGTGTAGAGAGGGTATATAACTTGGTGTCGGAAGGGTTTAACTTATATTAAACGATTGAAGTCTGTGGAGGGGTCAAGACGCTAGGAGATATTATGCTAAGATACAAAAAAAATTAAGGGAAAAAAGTAAGCTATAATTGTAGCAACTTTGCCTACCTAATCATGATTATCAAGCACTACTCTAACTTGAAGCTTACTCAAGTACCAAATCTAAACCTAATCCTCTTAATTACACAGTTGGACATTACTGGGTGGAATCAGCAGATGATAAGTTCCTTGTTCATGTGACTTTTTACCCAGATGATAAGTGGGGGAGTTTGCTGCCACCATTTCATTTGATCACATATCCCTTTTGATATCATATAAAGGTAGATAAGTACGATGATTAAGGATTAAAAAGACTAGAGAAATCGTCATCGCCCCTTCAAAATATCGTTTGCCCTTTTCCTACCATGATGCCATACTTTTTGCTTGCACACTCAGCTTGATTTTTTTTGGTTCTGAAAGCAACTTGATCTGAATCATGGCAGGAGCAAAAAGATAGGGTAAGATTTAGGTGTTTTGTAGGCAGAGAACATTTTTCAAAGTACTTGAGAGCTCATAGCATTTTGTTCCATCATTAATATCATTAACCATGTGTTAATTAAGCTAATTAATATAGCTAGCCAATGTCCCAACTCCCAACGTTGTATTTTTTTAGAGAATCATAATTCTTAAAATATAATAAACAATAATACCTAGTGTGTCTCTCCCAAGTGTTTAAGATTAACTTGATGCAACTACTGCTCAAATGTCCCTAGCTTCAACTCTGCTACAAAACTCTAAGAAACGGGAATTGGCCCAAACAGAGGAGTGGAAAACGCTCATATCTGGAGAAGAGGAATGGGATTTGGCACGAAGAAAGGAGGAACCATGCATTAAAGAATGTCTGTACACTTTGTTTTGTGGCCCAATAATATCAAATTAGGCAAGACAAACAGCCCTTAGTACGTGGCGGCAAGGGGAACAGGGGATTGGTCCTTGACGATCGACGAGTCTTATTTTGTGGGGTTCAGACGTTCAGGTTATGTTCCTAGCAATAGACTCATGGATGATGCGTGTGAGCTCTTGATTGGGACAAATATATGCAAGTTACATCAAGTGGGGCCATGGCAACTATGCAAGAGATTCCAACCACTTCCCTAAATCTAATCTCGTTGCTTGTGGAGTTAGGTAATGCGAAAACAAAAACAGTTGGTAGTTACAGCAGTTCCAATATATAATTTCCTGTACCAAATTAAGTATTAAGTTTGTAATAAAATTATTAAGGTTGTAGAGAATTATTTTATGTTGTTATTAAACTTGGTTTAATAGGTTAATTTTGAAATTTCTTGATCTAATTATTTACCTAGTCCAGTCTTAAAACTAAACGGAAGTTGGTCTGGCTGATCTAGTCGATTTAACCGGTTCAAAGACAACCTAAATAATTTATAAATAAAATACGAGGATAAAATTAAGAAAAAAAATTTTTTTATCTAATTTTTTACCTAGTCCAAGTTTAAAATTAAATCATATAGGAATTACTTCAATATAATACACTTAATATGATCAGTTTTTTTTTTTTATCATTTTTAAAAATTTTACTTTATTATTTCTTATAATTTATCTACTATATGATTAGTTTCGAGAACATAATTATAGTTGTAAATCCTCAATATTTTTATGCAATCAACACATGATTTCTTATGTTTATTACAATTATTAGGTGAATTATAATATGTTATTCTATTTTATAATATATTTATTAAATATAAAATAAAATAAATTATCAAATCTAATTCAATATACATCAAATATAAAACAAGATAATTATTTATCCAGTTATATTTGTCCTTTCAATGCTATCTAGCATGCCAGACAGTACCTTATCTTTTGATCACACATATCCACATAATAAATGGGCAGTTGGCTACTTTTTAAATATGGACCTAAGTGCACGAAATGAAATTGAAAATGTGGCGATCACGTGATGGCCATAAATCACTCTTTGATATATATATATATATATATATATTTGGAATTGAATCAACCTTGCAAGCCAAAATCAGGAGTTAATTGAAAATTATTATTTTTGCTTGTTTTTAAATAATTTTTTTTATAGAATTGGACATAATTAAATAATGTCTTGATCATCTTTGATCATTTCTAATTTAATATTTTTTATATTACATAAAAGCTTCATGTCCTAATAAAAAATTCCATACATTTCTTTTTATTTATTCTTTTACAAAAAAATAAAATGGAAAGGAATGTAGAATTAATTGATTAAAGGTCATTAGTTTATTGTATCGTGCTACGCTACAAGTAAGATCATTTTATTTTAAATTAAAAGAATATTCAGATTATAAAAAATTATTTGATATTATTATTAAACCTGATTTAACGGGTCAATTTTGAAATCTATCGATCTGTCTCATTGTCTAACTCAAGTTTAAAATCAAACAGTGTAGAAGTTATCTGATGTGACTTAGTCGACTTGGTAGGTCTACAAACAACTCGGACAATCAATAAAAAAACATGGTTTGACTTTAAGAAATTTTCAAATGACACTTTTTTTTTAATATTAAAATGATAATATATTGAATCGACCCGAACTCTGCGACTTAAACAACCAAGCTTGTGACTCAGGTCATTGACTCTGCTTTGTTTAATACCTTTGTTTTTTAAACTATTTTTATTTAATTATACAATACCAAAAATAAATACAAACCAAATATCAAGATGTTTGTTTGAGACTACAATAACCTCGTAGAAAATAAACTGGAATAAATTATGAAGATCAATTCAAAATTAACCAAATATTGAAGAATCAAATTGAAAAGAAAAACTAATATAAAAAATACAAACAATGATGAAAATAGAAGGAAAAAAGCAAAGGAAAAAAAAGCAAAGGAATAAAAGAGAGAGAGAAGGAATTCTCACATGACACCCTGTTTGTTTTTGTGTTTTAAAAGCATTTTTAAAAAAAAAAATTTAAAATTTTTTTATTTACTTTAAATTAATTTTTTTAAATAAAAAATATTATTTTAATATATTTTAAAACAAAAAGCATTTTAAAAATAATTATTACTACACTCCAAACACCACTTAAAACAAGTATTCAAGCCCAATAAAATTGATCTCTGTTTTGATAAGGAAACTAGGAAATTATGAAATAAAGGAGAAATTTTTTTGGATAAATTAAAATAATTTCCATTAGATATCATGCAAAATAATGACCTTCAAATATTTGAACATATTATAAGAACCTCTTTTTTTATCCAAAATATTCTTAATATCAATAAGAATGATTTTAAAAATATTAAGAGTATTTTGGATATTAAAGATGGGTTTTTTAATATTTACTTAAATATGAAATGATTTCATTTAAATTTTTAAATTTTTATATGATAAATGTAATTTTATAGAGTTTTAATAATTTACCCAAAACATTTTCCTTATTAATAGTATCAAAATCCTATTTGATATTGTTATTGATAAACCTAGATTTAATGGGCCCAAAAGTCATAAAAAAATCACCTCTCTTGAGCTTAGTTAAGGAAAGGACTCATCTCTCATGGGTTCAGTTTAGAGAATGATCCATATTTTTTTTTGGCATAACTGCATTTTGAATTCTACTATCCCTGCACCAATTAGATGTATAAAAGTTCTTAAAGAATCCACCATATTTTCATCGATATTAATATTATATAGAAAATAGTGTGTAAAAGTCTTTTAAAAACTCACCATATTTTCATCCACATTAATACATATGCCAATAATATTTTTGCTCATTAATATACATATTAGAGATATTTTCCATCAACATTAATACATATGTTAATGATATTTTCTATTAACATTAATACATATATCAGAGATATTTTTCCTCTTTAACACTATCTGAATAATATTACACTTTAGCTCACTCTCTCCAGAAAAAAACTATGAGTTATAAATAGAACATGAATCATTTAAACAAAAGGTTCAAAATCTTCATTCTCTACTGCTTATTTATTTCCAAAATATCTCTTTGTAATATTATTGCAATTTCTCTCAAAAAATCACTAACTTCATCATCAGATAACCTCAAAATTCATCAAATGAAACCTTTTTCAGGTATCAGAAACCCGCCTCCAGCCATTTTGGTTTGGGAGAATGGATCAGATTGTCAAAATAAAGAGATTAACAAATTATAAAAGATATAAATTTTGTTCTCAAACTACTTGGATTTTTTAAACATCATTAATTATATTATACTATACTTTGGCTACGATATCTTACAATGTCATGCTACATTATGCAATGAATTAAAAATAACATAGATAAAAATAAAGTTTGGTAATTAGTTGTTGTACTTATAAAAAGAATTGTATTTTTCTAAAAAAAAAAATAAATAGTGATTTCACAATAAATCAAAACCCTTAAACTTGACGGATTATCAAGTCCAAAGTGCGAGGACTTGAGAAGACAACCAAGTCCACTGTAACATGAATCTGACATGTTTGCCAGATCCAAGTAACATAGGCCACATATGTTAATTTGTTAGACCCAAGTAATGTACGTCTGTCATATTTGCCAGACTTAAGATGCTTTGACTTGACGTCAACCAAGTATAAAGTAATGTGAGTCGTCTAGCATGCTTGTCGAACCCAAGTAAGGTGGGTCTAACATATTTATCAGACCTGTTACAATTATTATTTTCATATGATGGAAAGGTTTTATGACTTTTCTAGATTGCATGGACATAGAGCTTGCACTTTAGTAAGCTTGACATAAAGTTAGGCCTCATTATTCATTATTAAAATTAAAATGAATAAAAATTATTTTCAAATTGATAGGTTATTTTATTGAAAGTTTTTTTAATTTTAACTATTAAATTTATCGGGTGAGATTAGCTCGCAAATACACTTATTAATGCATAAAATAATTGTTTTTTTTTTAAAATATTGAAGATTTTTGTTCATTAAAGCAAAGCTTCTAGTGGAGAACCTGGTTTTGCATGTTACATGTACAAGGACAAAATCTTCGTCATCATAGTCACAAAAACATGTTTAGGTGCTATTTATTTGTGCAGCTGGATCATGTTTTTTTTAAATATGCTTTTTATATTTTTGAATCGTGTTAACATGCTGATATCAAAAATATAAAAAATATTATTTTAATATATTATAAAGTGAAAAATATTTTGAGAAACAATGTCTATCATAATCTTAAACATGCTTTTAGTATATATCTAGTATTATGATAGTTTTTATAGTGGTTGTATAAAAAAGTAGGCTTTTTAAATAAAAAAATAGTTGTGATTTTAAAAAACAAATTAAAAAAAAACATGCCTTTTATTGAAATTGTTGTGAGATATATTTTTATATGCAAAATAAATAAAAAACAGGTCTTTATAAAAAAAAATTTATTTTAGTAATTACAAAATAAATGTTTAATTAAAACATAATTACATGTAGGCACAATATAAAAGGTAAAAATCATATAACTGATCAAATATTTTTTTTCTCTGTGGTGGGGCAAAAACACTAAGTTACTACAATATTCAACTGTCTCCAAGAGTTTTTGAACTATTGTGATTTTCTTTTTTAATTTTTGACGTTATTGTTTGCTTTTATTTTTCATCCTAGCCTTCGATTCGCGATCATGATTTTTGTTTTTTTTTTTCCCCTTGGAGAATGCATGGCTTCTGCTTAATTCCATTGTTAAAGTGAATAGAAAGTTATTTTAGAAATGATGGAAATCGATCAGGCAAATTGCGTTAACTCATACAGTTCCAACAAATCTATTTTTTTAAGCATGCATGTGTAAAATCATGGATGATTTTCTGTCAAGATGGTCAAGTCTATGCTTCCAGTTTCCGGTTAGTTTCTAACGTGGGACAGACAAGTCCTTAAAAACAGCTAAAATAAATCTGAGCTCGGGAAATTGTTTTATTTCACGTGGATTTAAGGTTTTTAAGATGGTTTATTGGGTTTTTGGTGGCAATGAATTGATATTTGTTTGCCAAGGTTTTTAGGGTTTGACATGATTGAAAATAGGTTTTTTTAGATGAAAAATGGATAGAAAATAAGTTTTCGGGTGAAAAAAATAAAGGACCCTGTTTTTCCTCCCACTATAGTAGCCAGATTCTGGGTTGCACATGTAACGCGTCGTCAGCTAACACGGGTCTCGTATGGTTGTCAGATCCAAGTAATATGGATTTGACATGCTTGTTGGATCCAAGATGTCTAGACTTGGTATCAGTCAAGTCCAGAGTAAGGTGAACCTAGCAAAAAGTAACGTGAGTTTGACATGCTTGTCAGACCTAAGGTGTCTGGACTTGGGGCAAACCAAGTCCAGAGTAACGTGGGTCTAGCAAACAGTAATGTGAGTTTGACTTGCTTCCCAGACCTAAGGTGCTTGGACTTGACGCCTACCAAGTCCAGAGTAACATGGATCTAACATGTTTGCTAGACCCATGATGTCTGGACTTGGCGAGCAACAAGTTCACATAACATGGGTTTGACATGTTTTCCAAACCTAAAACGCCTGAATTTAGCAGACCATCAAGTCTAAAGTACATGGATTTGGGTGGTTAGCCAAATTCACAATAACATAAGTCTGATATGTTTATCAAACTCAAGTATATATAGGTCAGATGTGTTTTTTATACCCAAGTAACATAAATCTAATATATTTATCATACTCAAATAACGTGGTCTAACATATTTTTTTTTTAGTTGTAAAGAAATTGAAACAGCCCGCGGCAAAGCCGAGTGCCATCAATCTAGTAAATGGCTAAATATGTCCTTGTATGGTAAACAAGTCTCCAATATTTCTCTACGTTATCTAATTGTTTCTATTAATTTCTTACAAAATATTGAATTGTTAACATATTGTTTTATCAAGTTTTTCTATTCAAATTAACATAATTATATTTTTTTAATACCCCTGAGTTATACAAAATATATAACAAGAGATTGCTCAAAATTACTCAACCATTAAGATTTTAAGAAATGAAAAAACAATATTTTTTTAAAATCAAAATTATATTCTAACTAGCATAGCTAATATCTATTTTGATTCCTAGAAAATGAATTGTTTTGTATTTTATCTAATTTATTTCTTTATAATTTCTGGATTAATTTTGAGGTCATGTTCTCACTAATAAAGTTGACAGATTGAGGAATTAAGTCAGTTTGTCTCTGTATGAATTGCCCTGTTCTTGAAGAAGATAATGCCTTCAATGCCAATAAATAGCAAGGAAAATTGTCACTTGCCCTTTTTACTAACATTTTTAAAGCACTAGATTTCTTGTTTTTGTGATCTTTATTGTGGTTCCAAGTATCAGTTTGATCTTAATCTTCACATGAAAACATGGATTCTGGTAAATATTTTACTTCTCTTTGTTCTAATATTACAGGACATATGTTCTAAACTTCTGATTTTGGTGATTTAAAAAAAGATTTGACAAGGTGCCATTGCTGAGGCTGTGGAAACAAACCTCTGGTTTACCTTGTATTCAAATGGTCCTCTGGTGGTGATGGAGTCCACAACCATACAAACTCAAGCTACGATTTCTCCATGTTTATCTGTATTTGTGTGCCAGGATCCCACTGGCATGGATCATTTAGTTGACAATCCTTCAAATGGAAACAACTGAGGATTGTTGAACACAGACAACATCGATTGGAATGCCTTGTTAGTCTTCCTCAATGACGACTTGCAAGAGCTAGACTTGTCTGTGACCTGCAGTTGAATGTGGATTTGGAAGGGACCCTGCCACATGCTTGAGTCACATTATCATGGAAACTTTACGTGTCCTCCCATGGCCACAACCTCACAAAGCAACAAACCTGATTTTTTTTTTTTTTGTTTCGATAGTCTTTTTATTTTGGACGGCTGACATTGTAAGAGATCTTATGGCTGAGAAAATTCCTGAAAGTTTTCACACAAAAGCCTAGCTAGTAGTATATAAAGACTGCAAGGAGACGAGAGATAAGGTTGGGACTATGGAAACCACAATGACAACCGCTGTACCCAAACTCACAACCCTTCACCCTCGCATCTCCTTCAATTCATTTTCTCTCAGATTTTCCCTCACTTTCCCGGCAAAGAAAACCGCTCTTGTTAAGCACACTTGTTCACCCTCTCACATTCCTCTAAGAGTTTCTGCAAGTTCTCAATCCCAAGCAGCAGTTGAAGCCACCAAAGTGTCCTCCATACCTTCTGAAATGAAGGCGTGCGTATATGGAGAATATGGGGGTGTGGAAGTTTTGAAATTTGATGATAAAGTTTCAGTGCCTGAAGTGAAAGAAGACCAGGTTCTGATCAAAGTAGTTGCTGCTGCTCTCAACCCTGTTGATGCCAAGCGAAGACAGGGCAAGTTCAAGGCCACTGATTCTCCCCTTCCGGTACATCTCTTGCCTCTTGATCACTCTGTTTTTCTTTCACTCCTTTCCCTCTCTTTATTGCCAAAGTATTCATTATCAAACTCAGGCTTCCAGCCTCTTGTACCTTACCTTCATTGCCAGCTTCATTCCTTGCTTCAGCTTGAATTGCTCATTAGGGAAGACATGGCTTCAAATTTCCATTCTTTTCTTTCTGTTTAGTGGAGTTTTCTTAATTTATTAATAATTATCTGAGAAATTGTGTAGACCGTAGGTAGACCATCAAGAAATGACTTTGCATGTTTGATCTGCTGATAGATAATGTAATGTTCAAGAAACGGAAAGAAATACTGATATAATTAAGAGTAAAAAATTAGAGAAATTGGGTACCTTAGTATCATTTTTGTTCTTTACTAAATTGAGCCAAATTGACAAAATTATGAAATCTTTGAAGCCAAATATAAGAATATTTTGTATTTTATGCAATATTATTAAACACGGTTTGGACCGGTAAGTTGAGTCAAGGCTCGGCCCGAGCCAAATTTCACAATAAACAAAAGAGGAGTTGACCTAGTTAAAAATCTGAATTAATCCACATCTCGGTCAACTGGATTAAAAACCCGTTAACTTTTTAAATTATTTTTTTCCAAATAATTCTATTTTAACCTTCAACAAAAGTTTTTTTAAGTTAACCCGTCTGGTTTTTGACTCAAGCCTTGCGACGAGTCAACCCCGAGATTGATATAATAACACTGTTTTTTGTTGCACTTTATCACAACGTTGAATATATTTTTGTAGCCATGCAAGACTGATTTGCAGTAATCAATTCTTAATAAAAAGGGTGTTCACTTTTTAGACTGTTCCTGGATATGATGTTGCCGGAGTGGTGGTAAAAGTTGGCAATCAAGTGAAGGAACTGAAGGAGGGTGATGCAGTATATGGAAACATAAACGAAAAGGCATTGGAAGGACCAAAACAATTCGGCTCTTTGGCAGAATACACTGCTGTTGAAGAGAAGTTATTGGCCCTGAAACCTAAGAATCTGGATTTTATACAAGCTGCTGGTCTTCCTCTCGCAATTGAAACCGCATATGAGGGTCTGGAGAGGACTGGCTTTTCTGCTGGTAAATCTATTCTTGTTTTGAATGGTGCTGGTGGTGTTGGAAGCCTTGTGATTCAGGTATGCTATAGTAAGCAAAAATCATATTTCCAGCTTGATTTGCAGTTGGATTTGAGCCTAATTTATCTCCATTCTTAACAACATCCTGTCAAATAGTAATCAAGTAGTTTGATTAACAATGGTGAAAACCTGTAATTTGAGGCTTGAGCATACCACAAAACTCTCCTGGCTATTCAGTTTAGGTAATTGTTCTACATTCAATAAATGATCTCCCTTTTTCATCTGCTTATCACTTTAAGTACATGATTGAGCTAACATAATTCAAGTTCTGTATGATACCAACTCTGATCCAGGAGCAAATCTTATTAATAATTATAATAATAACAATTTTCATATAATTAGTGGTTTTACGTACCTTTATCAGAGATTCTCTTTTCAATCTTTTTTTCTTCTATTCTCCTGCAGCTAGCAAAACATGTGTTTGGTGCTTCAAGAATCGCAGCTACTTCAAGCACTGGAAAATTGGAGTTGCTCAGGAGTTTGGGGGCTGATTTGGCTATTGACTACACTAAAGAGAACTTTGAAGATTTGCCAGAAAAGTTTGATGTAGTGTATGATGCCATTGGTAAGTTTTAACACTAAATGATTGTTTCAAAAAGGGATTATAATTTCTTTTTTCCTACTAAGTATTTACCCAAAATTACTATGAATTTGGGCCAAACTAAACTTAGTCCTTAAACCTTTTTTTATTTATTTGATCACCACGAGCTATTTTTTTTCTGGTAAAAAAGGGTCCTTTCGTCAAAGTTTCCATCCCTCCATTAATTTTATTTTTTCAGATTAATTGTTTTCACAATAATTGCCGTATTTCTAAATTATCATTTATGATCAAAATTAACAAAAAAGAACTGTTTTTTAAATCAAAAAATAGTTTAAGGTACTCAAATAAAAAGAATTAAAATTCACGGACTAAAATCATTTTGACCCAAAATTCAAAGTAATTTTTGATAGTTTTTCTTTTATCATAAGATCTCACCCACAAGTTCTACCCTAAAAAAGCATAAGAAAGATGTGGTTAAGGTTAGTTTGAAGGAAAAATCCAAACGAGTTCATAGTAATTTCATTACATGGCTTGGCAACTTAGCATGCTTTCATTTCCAAGACTACAACTTATTTCATTACTAGACATATGTAACTAAACCATGTTCTTTCCTTGTTACACTTCTAGGTTTGATTGCCACAGTTAATTTAATGAAAGTAACGATCTTTTGTTCCAAAATGACAGGACAATGCGACAAGGCAGTGAAGGTTGTGAAAGAAGGGGGCAGTGTGGTGGCCTTAACTGGTGCAGTCACACCCCCTGGTTTTAGATTTGTGGTCACTTCCAATGGGAATACTTTGAAGACACTAAACCCTTACTTGGAGAGTGGAAAGATAAAGCCAGTGGTTGATCCTAAAGGCCCGTTCACATTTTCTCAGGTCGCAGAGGCCTTCTCTTACATTGAAACAAACCGAGCAACTGGAAAGGTAGTCATACATCCAATTCCATGAGATGAATGGAATTATCAATCCCATTTTGCAATGTATTCTTCCTTTAATTAATAACCCACTCCAATTAATCCCTACTTAATTAACAGTATTGAGCCAAGAGTATGTTGATATGTAGAATATATATATGAGAGTAAAGTTTTCCATTTCTTGAAGGATGCATGATTAGATGAGCTCAAAGATACTGTTTGGTAATGCTAAAACTCACCTTCCTGTTGATGTGGACCCATATAAAATGTGTTTTGATTGTGGTTGCTAAAGCAGAGCTACCGGCCCCTACAATTAATATCAGCTAATAATGGAGATGTAGTTCCCTCTAAGGAATAGACTTAGACTAGACAAGTGAATGCAATCCAATGTTCAAATTATGACTCTATTTTACCTCTCAATCCGCACTACAATTACCTTAGAAAGAGGATGTCATGTTCAAATTAACTTCCCAAGATCTCTTCACATAATGGCTAAGCTCAGCTCATACATAAAAGGGCAGTTCTTGAGTTTGTTCTGTTGTGCGACTGTCAAATATAATACTAAAAATTGATTTTAGTATATTTTTAAGATGTCATGTACTTTAAAAAGAAAATTGATTTAAAAAAAAATTAATGTTTCAATATACCAATACTAAAAGTGAGTTTAAAAATAAAATAAAAATAATTTTAATATATTTTTAAGAAAAAATACTCTAAAAAAACTAACCATATCAAAATCTATTTGTCTTTACTTCGATGTATGTACGAACCTGCGGCTGGTAAGTAGAACAGTATGCTTGGAGTAGCTTCTTTCTTTAATCTGCCCATGGTGATAGTTGGGGTTTGATGTTTAGTCACTTGCTTAATTTACTGCAGCATTTATGTTCGCAACCAAATTCCATTAACCTCAACCACCAAGCATTTAATATGTTGCTCGTAAAACACAAATTCTTCACCAGTAATGCCTGCACATTTTCCCTATATAAACACCACATCCTGGAGCCCTAAAACTCACCCTTCAGCCAATAACAAGTGAAGCTTCTAATCTGCTAGCTCCAATAGATTCATCAATCATGGCA
>Ga0325403_1002885_pt1 | contig 15430 bp, 5 predicted proteins | sample PopdelMetagenome_19_FD_205665 | JGI IMG/M metagenome (GOLD analysis project Ga0325403, IMG submission 205665) | Populus deltoides microbial communities from Bellville, Georgia, United States - Xylem-PdKOR-R4 | ecosystem: Host-associated > Plants > Phyllosphere > Stem > Wood/Secondary xylem...
CCTGTTTTTTTCCATTCTAACTTGTACTCCTCAAGCAAGTTTATCGTGTGATCTACTTCTTGCTTTAAATATTTCTCTCTAATATCATGGTAGGATGGAGGCTTAAAACCTGGCCCATGCTTTGCAACCAATTCAAGTGCCTTAACAAATTCAGGGTTTTTCACACAGTTAAATGGAATTGCACTGGTGTAGAAAAATCTTGCAATTTGTCGACATGCTTCTTCTCTAATATCCCTTTTTAGCAGCTGATTGATGGTGGTTTGTGTACTTCCACTCCCACTTGCTACTCTCTTTCCTGTGTCCACTGAGGTAATTTCATTCCCTTCATCATTATCTTCATCTTTTCCAATATATTGGAAAGCCTTTCTTTTCTTCTCAGTTGCTTCTTGATTTTTCACCAAAACATTCAACATCATCTTCTTTATATCTTCTAGTACTTGCTGGCATGGCTCAACATCCTTTCGAGTGCAAGCCAAATGATGCTTGAAACGGTAAATACCTCCACTGATAATTTTCTGACAATACTTGCATTGCACTCTTCTTGAATTCTTATCAACATCTATACCATATTGCCACCCCACGTCAAGTTTATTGCCACTGGTAGTTTTTTTAGATGCCATGTAACCTGCAGTTCAAGAATCATTTGGCTATTCAGCATACATTTGCATGGCAGGTATGGGGAAAATAGAATTGTATTAGAATGCTCTCTTGACATGGCTGCAGAGTAAAAACCGTAAGCTGAAACCAGCTCTATTTGGTAATATCAGCTTTAAAACCTTATTGCACAAGACCATATCAAGTAAATTCAAGAATGTTAAAGGAGATTATGTTCCTCAATCCTCACTGTTCTGTTTTTACACTCAAACAATTACAGATTATCATTTCACATTCAACCTAGCTAATTCACATTTAACCTAGCTAATAGTAGGATTAGAGCAATTATTTTTTGTTACAGTTCTGTCACTTATTCAGATTCAACCTGGCTAATTCAACAAGGTAAAAATTATACAAGCTAAAGTCTTAGCAAATGATGCATTTCTGTCAATAAGAACAACAACAAAGACGTCAGGCAAGGCTCTTAGCATCAATTGCCCTGCTGCCACCAAATACAGTGCCAATTGCCAAAGGAATTGAAATGTTTGTTTCCCAGTATTTAAACTACATAAGTATGACAGGTGACAACATGTAATCTAACGATTTACAATTCACAAAAAAGCAACAGAAGCACTGCAAAAGGCATTCCAATCCAAGACTGACCTTAACACATTGAGAACTGAGAATCAAGAAGCTTAGTTACAAGAAATTACAACACACAAAAACAGCAAGCAAGCAATTAAACACATTCACAGAATACGTAGACAAATTACATATAATTAAGAAGCTTAGTTAAAGTTAATGGAAAGTGACCTTGCAAGAGTGCAATCCAGGAAATCTGCTTCGTTGCTTCGTTGTTTATGCAAAATTGCAGAATCTGCAACACCAAAGCAAGCAAGAATGTAAGATGAAACAGAGCATAGGTAAACACAGAGCAGTGCAGCACCACTTCTCCTCCGAAAAAATACCCAGCAGCAAACCAAGTAATAGTAGAATACCCAGAAGATAAACTCAGATTCACAAAATACCTAGATAATTTTTGTCTCTAATCACCACCATTAGACAGAAAAAACAAAGCTTGGGATTGGGAATCAATTCTTACCTTCGTCTCGCCAAGAACGCTCCGGATCGGGGGAAATTGATTTCTTAAATTGCTGGGGAAAGGGGAAAGGGGAAAGGGAAAAGGAGTCAGGTCAGGGAGACGGGGAGAGTGGGAGATGGGGACTTGGAAACTGGAAAGAGACTGGTGCTTTGCAATTTTGCATTTCTAATTGTCTGCCCTCTGCAACTCTGTATTTGCCTTTTGGTGAAGTGAAACCGTGAGCGTGAAGGCGTGAAATGGTGTGAAAGTGAAATTTTTTATTAACTCGTGGAATCGTTATGTTTTTTACGTTTTTACCGAGTCAACCCGTTTTTATGCGAGTTTGACCGAGTCAACCCGATTTTGCTGGTTTTCGAGTTTTAACCCCGATTCTACACGTTTTTTGTGTTTTAACTCGTAAAATCGGACGATTTTACGAGTTAAAACGTATTTTTAACAACCATGGCAAACACAAAATAAATGTGGTATATACGGTGAAAGGGGTCATAGCATAAAAACATGTCAAACCGCGCAACATATATAAATATTTGGATTTTTTTCATTCTTACTATAGATTTATTATTTTACATGTATATAAATTTATGTCATATTTTTTTTGTAATATTAACAACTTGTTTTGATGGGTTCACGAGACAAACATGATGTGAACTAGAAGAGGTACATCAAGTTCTACTATAGGCCACTATTAGGACTAGTTGACAATGTATTCAGGTATTAATGATATGTCAGTTTAGCAATTGTAAGACCGTTCAATAAAAATTGGAATGGACATGTAAGTTGGCTTGTATAAAAATATAATATATTTATATTAAAACTCATAATCATTTTAATAATTGTATATAAATTGACTGCCTTTTAAGGCAATGATCATGTGACACAATACTAATATATTGTTATGGATTTACACGAATGTGATTTCCCGTGTATTATAAAGGTTGGTTTTTATAAGAACAACTAACTTTATAATATCAATCTTGATAAAAAAAATTAATTGCTACATCAATTAAGCAATGAATACGCAAGACCCACATGTTTCACCTACGTGTTAGGGAGATGACACTCACGTTGCATGATGTTTTCATGTTAATTTCCTATTCTATAGACAAAGCCTCTTTGACAGACAGATGGGTGGTTGACCAAGATAGTTTGTGTTTCCATCTATTAAGATGTGTGCCTCCACTCACTAGTTTTAGAGGTGATAATATCAAGTTAATGTGGTTGTTTGATAATTTTAAAGACCCTTTACATGATACGATGGAGGTGCAATTGATTATGTATGCTCAATAATATATAATGCAGTTTGAGAGTATCATATTCACAAGTTTATTCGATAATACAATGCTAATATACTTTCTAACATTATTTAAGGATTTTTAAGCCATTTATAACTATAACTAGCAACCATCCATGCATGTATATCTATATTAGCAACCATGTAAATCATGCATGAAAAAAAAGATGAATAGATGGTCATTTACATAGCGACATATGACAATTAATTTAGAGAGCTATATGAGATGGTACATGAGCTTAACATGATAGTTTATTATAACATATAAGTGAATTTTCCAAGGCATCCACATAATCTGATGCATTACAAACCCTGTTTTCTGAGATATAATCAATTGGTATGCGTTATATTTTTATAATATTTATTAAATATCTTGTTTATATATATTATAGATGATGATGATGATAATTCTTTTTGTATATATACTAGATGTATTATTTAATAAGAAGGTTTATAGAGCTACTGTTGTGCTCTGTAAAGGAGTCAATGAGATGACATATGTCATAACCAATACTACACTTTCTTTATGTCACGGTGGACTTCAAAAAGAAGTTGGGGAGGATAAGCATCTTGGAATGACATTAATGAGGGATGAGAGCATTTTTCATTAAAGAGGACTTTTAGTTAGGGAGGCAGGTCTATCCATGAGCTTAAACAATTTTGGTATAGGCTCTCTATGAGCAGTTCTGGCCTGTTCAAAAGTTGAGGTGATTTTTAGATATAGTTAAAATGATATATTTGAATGTTATGAGAATTCATTTTATTTGATTTATGAAGTTAGTGAATTGTTGAGTTGATTATTTTTTATGGTAGAAAGTTGAGAGGTTGGGAAAGTTGTCTATGCGAAATGTTTTTTGAATTAAGTCACATACGATTTCATAAATTGTGTTATTGCTACAATTAAATTTTTAACCATGCTATTTCCCCAATATTTTATTTTTATTGTACTACTTTGAAAAAAAAACTCTTTTTTGGTAGTAGATTAATTATAATGGCTTAGAAAAACTCAGAAAACATTTTCCAACTATTTGGGCTAAACCATAATGGCTAGACACTCTAGCTATTTGGAACAACCCAAATGATTGGAGTTTCTCTCTTTTTATTAGCCCAATACCCGACATAAATTTCGAGTTTATCCAATCCTATTAATATATACCTTTATGTATTTTTCTAGTTCTTAGGATTATACAAGGATATATAATTCTATATGTAGGAATGAGTGCACATAAACTTTCTATGCACATAATATTTCTCTATATAGAGAAGGCATCACTTTTCTACACCAATAATCATCACATCACCAACTTTTTTTCCAATGTCATAACTAACACCACATCCAATGACAACCACCAATATCTTTACCAAAAACACAACTTCATTCTCCACATATACCAAGGTACCTGCAACACTACTCTCAACACTCTATGAGGTAAGCATATATGATTATAATCTATAAATACCTTGGTCACTAGATAAGTCTAAAACATGTAATTAAAGGAACTTTCCACAACCAAGATCATACAAAAACTAGTCGACATGACTCACACACTGACCTTTAAAGGCCACATGCAATTTCATATATAAGTAACAATCATTTAATAATTTTTATAGCAAAAAACAACCACTAAATAATTCATATAGTCACCAAAAATCACTCAACAATTCTTAGAGCCACAAACAATCACTCAACAATTTTTAGAGCCATAAACAACCATTCACAAGTTCTACAAGTTCATAGATAAAAACATAAAAAGTACAAACACACACTCCTTACAATATCATTTCGTTTTCTTGTATTGTACATTAGTCTCTCCTTCTATATTTACTAACTTAAGCATCAAAGATCTACTATTCTAACAAAGAACTTGTTTTTTTAGGTGAACACTGGACGAAGGTCAAGACTAGTCAACAACTTAGAGATGCAACCATGGAAAACCCAATTCTATTTTGAAGTTTTTTCATGACTTCATCAAATTAGTTTATTAAAAACACGAGTAATAAATTAGTTTTGTTTTATGAAAATCTTCAAAAGAATAAAGTAGAAATCGCCTTCTGATAATTGTTTTATAAATGGTTTGACAATATTATGAATAACATATCAATTACTTTGTTGCACTTGTTTCTTCTCTTATATTGTTGTTTTATCGCTCATGTGTAAAAAAAAGGGATAAATTTAGGTTCTTCTTTAAGACTTATTGGATATGGTCTCAAATGTTTATAGATTTAACAAGATGATATTCTCAGATAGAAAACCCACTTACATTCCATGAAAAATGAACCCTTAATTAGGTATGACATCTTTAAATCAACAAGACAATACCTAGTAGATGACTGATACATCCAAATCCAATTGGTACACCTGAATGCACTATCTCATGGTCAAACCTAATTTATTCATTACGAACTATAGAGACAAAATGCATATATATTAAATAAAAGAATGCTCCTTTGACATATATCCTTAAATAAATGGTCTTGTTATCTTCATTAAAAATACAATATCTATAAAATCCAAAACTAAGATAACTTTTACAGTGGCATGTTATAACTTTGAACTTTTATCTCTAAGTAGTCTAAAATTATAGGTGATAAACACAGTAATCATCCATCTCTCTCTCTCTCTCTCTCTCTCTCACACACACACACACACACTTACACTTGCATAGATTTAAGAATATATAAACAACCTTAGACCACAAGGTAGGCTGGATCTTCCATTCATAATCATCTTGTTAATATAAAACATCTCTTTTCTCTTTAGATTTCTCAATTTACTAACACACACAATACAACATTTTAAGGCTTTCCCTCCCTTCATAATCAATGCAAACCTGAGTGCTAGAGGGTCTTTTAAATACTGTTTTGCAAGTATTCCACGTATGCAAACCTAGCCTTTTACTCCTTTCAACTCATCACATCCTTGATAAGATTCTTTGAAAACACCATAATCTTTGTGAGGTTTTCTAGCAACCATGGAGAACCTATATTATGTGGGGATAGTTTGTTTGTTGTAAACGAAGCTGTTGATTGTTACATTTTAGCCTGTTTAAATCATAGTTGAAATGCATGCCATACTCTGCTCAAATACTTTGAAAACTAGAAGCTCTGGTTTGTCCATAGCCGTGTAATAAATTGTTATGCGTGCTGGCATTAGTCTAATCTTGTCAACACGTACAGTATATTCTTAGCATTACAAGAAAATGTACAGGTTCTTGTCACCATCTAGTATTTTATACAGTATCTGTGCTGTATACCAGGCCTGAATGTATACTTTTTTCATTAAAAAAATGCATAAAAAAGCTGACGACGGTGATGATGTGTTCTCCACCTTGTTTCACAAACAAAATCCACCTCACTCACTCTCTCTTACGCGGTCCCTCTCGCTATATGCTCACTGTCCCCAATTTCTCAGCTCCTGCCCCGCCCTAGGGTTTCTTTTCCTTCCACTTCCCTGCCAAACAAACCTTAACCCCTAAGAAAACCTCCCTTAATCCTTACACTTTTAACCTCTGTTGATTATTTTGCTTTGTGTCTCCAGAAATAGAAGTAAAAACCAGCGCTTGGCTACCAGCTAAAACCAAGCAATTCATGGCCAAAACCAAACCTGGCAAAAAAGACCTTGATTCTTACACTATCAAAGGCACCAACAAAGTTGTTAGACGTAAGCATTTACCTTGTTTAAAACCCATAATTTCTAGCAACAAGCTTCTTCTTGTTGCTATACAATTAAAAATCCATCAATTTCTTGCTTAAAGTTTCCCCTTTTAGACCCTGATTGCCAAAATGTCTCCCTTTTTCCTTTCAATTCTTGAATACCCTATCGTTTTTAACTCTCTTCATTCATTCTTTGTTTTTTTTTTTTTTTGCTTCTGAATTTGGGTGGATTCATGCTTGTTATTGCAGCTGGTGATTGTGTGTTGATGCGCCCATCGGATACAGATAAGCTTCCATACGTGGCACGTATAGAGAAAATCGAGGCAGATCATCGAAACAACGTTAAAGTTCGTGTACGGTGGTACTACCGGCCGGAGGAATCCATTGGGGGACGCCGTCAATTCCACGGAGCAAAAGAGTTATTCCTGTCAGACCACTATGATGTGCAAAGTGCACATACAATCGAAGGCAAGTGCACAGTGCACTCCTTCAAGAACTACACTAAGCTTGAAAATGTTGGAGCTGAGGATTACTTTTGTAGGTTCGAATACAAGGCTTCCACTGGTGGTTTCACTCCCGATCGTGTAGCTGTGTGAGTTCCCTTTCTTTGATAAAATTTTGAGTTGATTTTTCTGGGTTTTGAGTGCTGAAATGAATGGCCTTTTGAATTGGTGTCTTTGAAGGTACTGTAAGTGTGAAATGCCATACAATCCGGATGATCTCATGGTGCAATGCGAGGGATGCAAAGATTGGTAATTTCTTGATAATGCACTCATTTCTGTAACGAGGAATCATGCATTGTAACTGCAAGTTTAGTTTGTTTATCTCATCTGATCTCTGAAATTATTGGAGCTACATCAGTCAGAATCAATGTAGCATGGCGTTGTTCTTCATTTGAATTCATTGCGTAGCTTAATGATTAGAACTTATGATAGCCTTTTCCATTTTTTTCATTCCTCTAGTAGTATGTAATTTTACTGGAACTTCAACAAAAACTGTGATTGGTGAGAGAAATAAGAATTCATTCTAGAGTATAATAGCCATTTGTCTTTTGCTTTTAAGTTTATGTGGGCTTCTTTCAACTCTGTTTTATGTTGGGCAAACATTTTAACTTCATGAGAGCTTAATAGGGACCAGTAAAGCATATCAAGCATGCATGAGAAGTAGGTTCTGTGAGATTTAGTTTCATCAAGTTGTAAGAGGTCATTTTCTTCTTAATATATCCAGTGATGGCTTCTTTTGGATTTAAGCTAATACCTTGTATCTTGTATAGAAAGTTTACTTCCTATGCAATAATGCTTTTATGGAACTAAAGATACTTTATTTAACACACTGCAGGCTTTATTTAGCCATTCTTAGGCCATAGCTTATTTGTTCTGCACCAACTTCAGCTGCCTGTAACACGTGGGGATAACCATTGAGCTTTCATGTTAGTAGGGTTTTGTTAATCCTCCCTTTTCATTTTCCGCACATCACCATGATCCTTGCATAGTTTATCATCTTGTTATTGTTTGTAATTTGTTTCTGTAAGTCTTCTCCCAATTTGCCCTAAATTGATTAATAGTTGGTAGCATTAAACCCGTGTGTACTTCTCATGCATGCTTACTGCTTATATTGGGCTCTTTGTGTCTGATCCTCATAGTCATATATGTTGAAAAATCTGGGCAGAGGTGAATATCTTAAACATATTTTGATTGAAATACTGTTCTGAAAACACAGATATCTGTTAGTGCTGGACTTTTGTGTGGTTCACATGCTGAGAATGAACTCTTAGGACATCAAATTAGTTAATCTGTCAAGTGGATATCTCATTTATCAGTTTTGTTTTCTTTCAACCTTGAATTTGCTTGGTTTTTGAATTCTTAATGGTTGAATATGGTAGTTTAAGCATTAAGTATTAACAATTGAAGAAGTGAAAGATGATTAAAGTACAAAAGTATCATTTTAAAAGAATTATTAAGTAATAGTGGAAAGGTCAATACATTTCCTTATTTTGAAGGGTGAAAGATAATATTCCAGTTTACTGCGGTTATTATTCCATTGGTTGTTGAAATTACTCAGTGACTAATTTGCTATAAATTTCATTCTTTCATTTAAGGACCATGTTAGAAATTTAAAGCTGAAATGGGTGAAGGAATTTGAAATTGGCATCAGTTACCGTTGTCTTTTGTATCACAGATGGTACAAATCAAGGTTGTAAGGCTCCTTACAGATAAGGAAAAGGGGGTGGGCTGGGGAAGAAAGAAGCCAAAGAACTTATGTGTTATACTCTTGTACTATCAACATCAAATGAAGTATGGGGTTTAGCTGTCTAATGAGAATAGTGAATGGTATTTAACAATTCCTTTTCAAATAGGCAGTAATTAAAGGATGTAGCAGGCACTGTTGAGATGCAATTAGGAAACTGATATTATATAGGAGGTGATTTAAAAATTCGAAAATTCTAGAGTTTGCATCGTAAACATGCTATAATGGGGTTTGAGAGATAGTTTGGACAAGAAGATCCTCATTAGGCATCGACGCAATGTCATTTACTAATGCTATCAATGAAAATCATGAACATCACATTTTGTAGCATCATCAAAAGATGATTGTTGAATAGATTGATTGGATTTTCTTTTTTTGTATTATTTCTCAATTTTGTGTTGGTCAAATCTGGTTGATCTTGTAGATAGCTTATGATACAATGAAAAGAATTATTTCTTTGGAAATAAGAACTTTCTTTGCAATTTAATAGATGTAAGTTTTGCACTTGTAGAGATACTCAATTCCCTTCTTTGCTGTGTATTTGGAAATGACTGAAAAACTGGATTTGATGGTTGAGAACTTATCTAATTGTAAAAAATGGTATAGATTTGAAGGCTGTTATGGAGAGAAAATGAACACCTTGTATTTGTTGTTTGACCAGAAGTGAAGAACTCATACAAAATCAAACCATATACAGAACTTAATCAAATTAAATAAATAATATCTCTAAGAATTCCATCTCATTAAGCATTCTGCATGTCTGCTACGTATAGTGTTAGCCAGATATCTTTCAAAGAGGTCAGAGATGATTCTTCTCTCTTAAATGCTCTTTTCTTGTGTTCCTCCAAGCATATTCCAAATGTAGGTACATGATACAACCTTTTCTTTCCTATCCCACCCTCTCCCAACTCCAAGTAAATATCCTAACCATGACCATGGAAATTTCCATGGCTCATTGTGCGAAGTCCCAAAAGCTTACCCATCCAGTGCAATAATTGATTTACAGTTTAGGGTGTTGTTATCCAGAAAAAAGAATGATTCCATGCTAAGATCATCTCTTCTTTTGAAGATCATTAATAATTGAACTTCTTCCCCAAATAGCCTCCATAGGCAAAAATGGGGAAATAAGAACTTTGGGAGGAGATATGAACTTCTACAGTGTTAAACAAATTAAATGAGGCATTGGATATGACACAACAGGATTTGATACTGAAGTTGCCATTTTAGCTGATCTGTATCTAGCTTCATTTTTATTTAGTTCTTTGGTCTTAACGGTATCAACCAGCTTGGTTTTGGTTGTAGGGAGGTTCAATATGCTAATCCTGTGCTATCATATGATGAACACCACTTTCAATTAATTCTATTATCAATGATGTCTAAGCAGGAGCTTATCAAGATAATTTTTATCTGCAGTCATCTCTAAAAGTTCACGAGTTGATTGGTCTGTGAGAAGAGAGAACTATCTATGTTGTTTAGTTGTACGGTTTTTATTGGTATTCCACTGCTTATTGGTTTTATAATATTTTATGTACTACGCACGATTTATGTTATGTGTGTTTTCTTGTAAATTCAAGGGTTATTGCTTCCTGATCATTTTTAACTAATGTGTTGCAGGTTTCATCCTTCTTGTATGGGTATGACAATTGAAGAAGCCAAAAAATCAGATCACTTTTTGTGCTCCGACTGCTCATCTGATGATGATGCAAAAAGATCTTTGAATGTATTCCCAGTATCACCATCACTTGAGGTTAAGGTAAGAATGTGCTCCAGTTGTTTCAACATCATTAAGGAAACTAAAATCAGTTTAGCTGTGCAGCAACATCTTTTACTGCAATTTATGTGTATCATTATGAATACTACCACTGCTAGGTTTCTTAAGCTGGCACTATTTAGAAATTGACTAATTACCATTATATGTTGAAGATGTAGGATCACCCTTACCTTATTGGCTTGTCGACATGGTGTGAGCTTTCAGAGTCTTTGCTCCCTTTCTCTCATATAAACTGATACAAATTACATAACTGTCCCTTTAAGGCTACATTTAAGCTAATTCTTACAAATATGGAAGTCTGTGCCAGGCGTTTTCATATGTTTTCTTGATAGTGCAATGTTTATTCTATAATATATCACAATTCTCTGCTCTGGGTTTAATTAATTGTGCATGAGAGTTTTTGTGCAATTTTTCTGCCTTCTATTATGTGGGCATAGCTAGTAGTAGTATTTAATGCATGTGCAGTTATTTCTCATATGGTTGGGTATAATAGAAAATAGCTATGAGGCACAATAATTTGCAGTCAAAATGTTTGGTGCGAGCCCTTCTACAAAAAGCAAAAAGCAGGCAGTGTTGCCAAAGAAAAAACTACAAACCCATGGTTTTATTGTTTAGTCTATCATGGGATGGTAGTGACTGTCCATTCGATTGACATGCCTAAAGCTCTTTAAAATTTGATCTTAAAAACTGCCCTTAATGATTTTTAAGTACTCATAGACATGCCTGAAGTTCTTCCTCAAATGTTGTCTTGGCCTTAGGCTGCAGTTTACCTTTATTAAAAAGTTAGAAAAAAAGATATGGAGAGAGAGAGAGACTGTAATGGGTTGAAAATGGATTATGTCGAGTTTATGTTAAGTTGGAACTGCCTGCTTGACCATTATTGGTTTCCATTGATGGGGTATGGAATGTTGTATCTTAACCTGGAGGTCTGTCAGCCAAACCGATTGTAGTACCATGAGAAAAATGATCTTAACTTCAAGCGTACATCATTGAATTGCTGTGATTCTATCAGTAACAACCTACAGAAAACTAAAATTTATCTCATAATCAGGCAGCGTTCATTTTCCTAGGATTTTCTTTCTAGTTTTAACAAGGATTCCAGCTGATGCTGCTTGCTGCATAAGCGGGCTGAGTAGACAGAAGCTTTATGAGTTTTATGTTTCATTATCTCCAAGGATAAGGTAGTCAACAAAAATAATACATGCCTGATTAATGTTGACAGGAGAATGCTAGTTTAGAGGGAGAGTTGCTGGTGTAACTTGTATTTTTTTAGCTGCAATAGAATCAGATCTATTAGGATATTTTGAAGTGCTACCTAAAAAGTGGACTATGAATGTTAATAATCAAGGGTATATGGGTTCCTTCGCATTTTTGTGGAATTCTAATTCATGAAAAGAAAGTTTTTTGAAGGAAAAATGATATTCCCTTGTTAAAAATCATAGTTACATGGGATGGGTTATTTCAAGTGATGAAACCATTGCAGAGCTATCACAGTAAAGCTGTCATAACCAATAGATGTGTTAAGGCTGTAAGATGTGACTTCTTAAAGTTCAGGTGAGAAGGAAACGAGACATCTTGATTAAAAGCCATGTGGTTTTACTGAATATCTTTGGTCGTTAGCAATTTGTTTCACTGGTTGTCTTTGCTCGTTCTTTCACTCATAACCATGCAAACTGGAATCTTCTTTATTATTTTCTACCCTTTCTGATGTAGTTGTCTTTGATTTTTATGCTAGGTGGAGACAAAACGCAGGAAGAGATGACTGAAATTGTGGTGCATAACAAAGGGTTAGTAAATGTTCTTGCACTAGCTCCACCATCGCTGTCATCCCTGTTGGGTTATGTTATGGAATTGTACAGTGCAGAGAAGATATCGTGCTTGCACAAACAAGAGGCATTTTATTAATTATCATGTTCCAGTGTTTGTATGTGTGAATGGACTTGGGAGATGGTTTTGTGATCATTGATGTCCTTGCGAGTCTCTGCCAAAAAAAAAAGCAGCCCCATAAGTACCTACCATGACAGTGAAATGAAAATTTAGAGAGAAATTTTTAGATTTTCATGTGATATTCTGCAACTGTCATGATAGCAATGTTCTTTGTTCTTCTTCTTTTTTAATAAGAATGGGGATATAAAAGTAGATAAGATCGGAGCTGAGCAAGCGCTTTGATGGAATCCCCTGGTTGAAGCAAATCACAAGAGGGTCTGCTGTTCTTTTTATAGGTTCTGTAGTAGATTCCTTTGTCAAATTTGGAATGATTTGTTTCATATACTTTTGGACTTTATCCTTCCTGATCTGAAAACATTGAGGTGAAATACCAATAGCCTTCAACAAGCAATAAAAGAGGGGAGAGATTATATATCACCAGCTGGAAAATTTTCATAAACTGTTTATTGAGAAAGCTTACATCTGGGAAGTTGGATTCACCAAAGAAAAGTATGATGCTGTCACCAGAACTTTCTAGAATAGGATACGTAGCAGTAACAGTTTCAACTAAGATATAACCTTAACAAAAGAATTTAGATTTACCCCATTATATTTATGATCTAGATCATGAATAATCTAATAAAAAATAATTTAAAATAAATTATGAAGTATAATTTTTTTATTAAACCATTGCTAAAAGATGTAATTGAAAAAAAAAATAAAAATAATCTAAGTCAATTTAGGTAAATTTGTTAAACTTGAATATTGAATATTGGGTTATGAGAATAAGATAATTTTATAAAAAACAAATTAAAAATAAATTATGAAATTTAATTAAAAAATAAATTGTGAAATTCAATTCTCAATTCATCGATTTTTTTTAAAAAAAATTAATTAAAAATATAAAAAATAATATGAATCAACATAGACTAATACATAATTAAACCAGGATAATCTTATAGAAAACTAATGGAAAAACAATTTGAGTTAATATAAGATAAGTTGTCAAACTTATGATTAAGGTCACAGAGACTTAGACAATCCTATAGAAAACAAGTCAAAATAAATTATAAATCACAATTCTCAATCAATTTAATATTAAAGAATGAAGTTGAAAAAAATCCAATTAAAAAAAAGACAAAAAAATTAATCCGGGTCAATCTAAGTCAACCCATTAACCTATGAATTAGGTCATGAAACTGAAATAACCTCATAAAAAAACAAACCAAAATAAATTGTAAAGCCTAATTCTCGATCAATAAAAAGTTGAAAGATAAAATTGAAAAAAAAATCAATAAATAAAAGGAAAAAAAATTAGTCAACTCGCCAAACATGTGACTCATGTTATGAGAATGAGATAATCAAATTGAAACAAATTATAAAGTTCGATCCACAACAAACAAAATATTGAAGAATAAAATTGAAAAAAAAAGAGCTATTATTCATAATGAATAGTGTTATATGAGGTGGTGCACAATAAAAACATTACCTTTTTAGTGTTGTGTATCTAGATAATTCCGCGTGCTACGCTGTGACAGGACCAAAAAAAATTTTACATGAAAAAGAATAATATCTAGATTAAGAAAAATTCTTTGACAATATCATTAAATCCAATTCAACGGATCAAACTTGAAACCTCCTAACCATATATTTTGCCTAGCTCGAGTTTCAAATTAAAAAGTTACCTAATTGTGACCTAGTTGACTTGGAGGATTAAAGAAAAGTCAAACGACCAGTAATAACGTGATTTTGATCTTTTTTGTTAAGATGATATTTAAAAAAAAAAAAATATTAAGACGACGACACATTGGATCAACCAAGATTAATCTGCTAAACTTGTAATCCAGGTCATGAACTCCATCGAGTTTAATAACTTTGTTTTTTTTAATTATTTTTATTTAATTATATGATAAAAAATATATGCTTGCAAAATCGAGCATCACTTCAATATTCTAACTTTTTTTTTGAGATCACAATAACTTATAAAAATTAATTTGAAATATATCTGATACTTAATTTTCAATAATCATGTTTTTTCTAGAATAATTTTCATTTAATAATATGATAAAAAATAAAAATTCAAAAAATCAAGAACCAATACATACCGATATGTTATACAAAGATTATGATAACTCATTAAAATTAAATCAAAATAAATTATAAAACTCAAATAATAATAATTATATTTCTCTAAACCACTTTTTATTTAACAATACAATATATCATTTTTTAACGAAGGGGAAACAGTAAACACTGTCACCGGAATCTTTGATACCTCACTCTCACACCATTAATTTTGATGACTCTTCTCTGCTATAAAATTCTTCCTGAAAATCCAGACATGGAGAAACAGACAGAAACTTAGGAGGCAACCTTCGATCGGTGGTTTCTCTCCTTTTATTTTCCACGCTCACAATGACTAATGTGGTTGACCAACTCAACCTTTTCAATTAAAGTTTTTGACTGGATCGAACCCATTAACACGATTATTTTTAAAATGCGTTTTGTTTTAAAATATATTAAAAAAATTATTTTTAATATAGTATATTAAAATAATATAAATATATAAAAATTTGTAATTCCAAAACAAATTTGAGAGACATGATGGTGAGTCAACTGGGCAACCGCAGAACAAGTTAGGTTTATCAGCGTGTTGATTTTGCAAGGCACTTGATGGGAGTTGACTCGGTTTTAAGCTGACTGATGAGAGTTGACTCGGTTTTAAGCTGACTTCATTTTGTCTGGTATGTTTAGAAATTAAGGTGGAAGGAACTGGGCAACCGCAGAACAAGTTAGGTTTATCAGCGTGTTGATTTTTAAAGGCACTTGATGGGAGTTGACTCGA
>Ga0325403_1002886_pt1 | contig 15429 bp, 10 predicted proteins | sample PopdelMetagenome_19_FD_205665 | JGI IMG/M metagenome (GOLD analysis project Ga0325403, IMG submission 205665) | Populus deltoides microbial communities from Bellville, Georgia, United States - Xylem-PdKOR-R4 | ecosystem: Host-associated > Plants > Phyllosphere > Stem > Wood/Secondary xylem...
AACAGTCCTTGCCTTTCAGGGTCTATAAAATCAAGAAAACAGAACCTTCAAGTCAGAGTGCAGATCAACTGTTTCAAAGACAAATGTGCCTGATTACGAAGAATCGACTATATTCCTAGAGGCAAATGTGCATTTCTCGTACTAAAAGGCAATAAGAAGAACATTTAGAAATCATCGATATATACCAAATAGAAAGTAGTCAAGGCTTTTGTTGCAGACAAATTCATAGACAAGAATCTTTTCTTCTCTTTCCAAGCAAAACCCTTGCACCCTCACTAGATTCCTGTGTTGAAGCTTGGCTACCAATACAACCTCATTCTTAAATTCTGCTGCACCTTGTCCAGAATTTTTTGATAGCCTCTTCACAGCAATTTGGTGTCCATTAGGAAGTGTTCCCTGAGAAAGCACTTTCACCGATGGTTGAGCAAGGGATTTTTAAATCCTAATGCAACAAGGTATTTCCTGTTCTTGAAAATTTAAATGCTTTACGAATTGCTTACCTTGTAAACCTCACCAAATCCTCCCTCACCTAACTTGTTATCAGCGGAGAAATTGTTCGTGGCAGCTTCTATAGTACAAAAATCAAATTGCAAGGACTCCTCGGTGGTAATCTCATCTCCAACTACACAACACAAGTAGATATTCCTTTGAGCTTTTGAAAATATTATTAGGCAGAGTACAAAACAGAAAAGACTCAGCTTTTATTTTTTTGTTTCCCAATTAAAAAAGATTTCTAATGTTCTTTACCATCATTTTCTGGCACATAATCTCTGGTCTTTCTTGCCCTCCTCAGGAAACAGAAACACATGCTCAAAAGCGCGATAGAAACAGCAATGGGAATGACAATGGCTATAATTAAAACCGTTGAGACACCGCCTTTTTCTGCAAAAAAAAACATGTATCATTCCAAAACGCATTGTAATTCATAAAAGCTTTTAACTTTAACATACAAGCATATTCAAACAGAGACGAATCCATTGTGAATGACATGGGAGCTCTTTTTTCTTTTCTTTTTTTTTTTTTTTGGGGGGGGGGTTGTGGATGGGTTAATAAATGACATGGGAGCTCTTCAAATAAATTTTAAAATGATACTAGATTGGATTTACCTGTACAAGCTAACCCAACTCATAATTCAAGTCTTGAGCTGAATCATATCATATGATTGACCGGGTTTTATAACTTTGCTTCCATGATTTAAAGTCAAAAGCGGCTTTCAAGCCAATAATTAACCTTTTGTAACACGTTGACAATCCAACATGAATATCTTTTTTTTTTTTATTTTGGATCCATTATAATTAGAAACAGGGTTATAAGTTCAGTATTGCTTTCTCATGGAATGACCAAATGCTATCAAAATATGTCCTTCGCAATTTGGTTAAACTTTCTCAAAGTCCATGGGAAAGCACCAATGCCTATTTTCATAACATCCGTGCAAAAGTGATTGTTATCAAAACCAAATGTACGACATGGATATACTCAATAAACTTATTTGAAATATTTATTTAAAGGATAAAGAATAAAAAAAAATGGGATTGAAGAGATCAGATTTATGTTCCCTCTTTAGAATTCAAACTAGATTACTGTCCCGCTTAAGCAAAAAAAAATTTCAATTTAAAAAAAAATGCTAAGAATTTTTTTTTTTAAGAATCTGACAAAAAAATAAAATATAAAATCAACCTAACTTGAGCTTACCTGAGTTATTAAACAACTATAATATTAAAAGGTGAAATAGAAAATTTAAATAAAAAACCTGAGTTAAAACACGTTAACTTACAAACTTCACGACCATTGACATACGATTAAAATAATCTTATAGAGAAAAAAAACGCAAGAAAAAATGCTTAAAGTTCAATTCCTAATAAATCAAATGAGAACATGATAATTCAAAAGAATGAAAAATAAAAAGAAAAAAAACTAAAGTTAAATCTCCAACAAGTAAAATTGAAAGATAAAAATTAAGAAAAAAAGATAACTAAAAAAGGATGAAAAAACTCGATTTGTGCCCATTAGGGTTAAGATGCAAAATCTATGACCTAGTTATGATACTAGAATGACCACATTTGAAAGAAAATTGAATATAATCATGAAATTCAATTATCAAACAATTTAATGTTGAAAGATTAAAAAAAATATAATTTAAAAAGACAACAAGAAAAAATATGAGTTAACCAGGGTTTACCTGCAAATCACTATAGGCATATGATTGAAATAAGCCAATAGAAGGAAAGGAAAAGAAAAGATGTGAAGACCACTTTTCAATAAACCAAATGTTGAAAGATGAAATAAAAATAAACCAATTTAAAAAAGAACAAAAACAAGGTAACCCCTATTAAGCTCTGAAACCGGTGACTCTAGTCATGAACCCGAGATTAATCTCATAGAAGAAAAACCGTAAAAAATAATAAAGCAAAACTAAAAAAGGTTTAGAAATAAAAAAAACATTATCTTTAAGAAAAAGAAAAAGAAAAACTAAGAAAACCTGAGCGCACCTTCTAAACCTGGTCCAATCTCTAAAACTCACAATCGATGAATTCCTGGATTCAAGTTGAATCAAGAAACTTAATTCTCAACCAATTTAATTTTAAAAAATAAAATCATGAAAAAAATATTAATTTAAAAAACTTGATAAAGAAAAAAAGATAACAATAAAAAAATATAGAGATTAAATTTGATAGGAAAAAAACTCATGGATGATGAAATTATATATATATATATATATATATATATATATATATATATATATATATATAAACAATCTAAAAAATGATCACAAACAAAACAAAATAGCAATCAAAATAATAGGGATCAAATTTAAAAGATAAAAAAATAGAAGGGGTGAAATTGAAGAACATTTGTAATTTTATGAGGCAAGCATATTTTATTTTTTTAAAAAAAAATGGTGACTCCGGCCATATACCTAACAAAGAAAAAAAAAAGGTGACATATGGAAAATATAAAAAAATATAGGAACCCAAAAAAAAATGAACGTTAAAAAAAATCATATAAAAGGCTCATAATAAAAAAACAAAAGTCTAATAATTAATTATATAAATATTGAATAACAAAATAAAAAGTAATTAGCTTAAAAAAACAAAACAAAACTGGATGAAACTTTTAAAACTAGGCAAATGTCTCAAACTCGTAACCCATGAATTTCTAGCAAATGTCTCAAACTCGTAACCCATGAATTTCTAGATTAGGCTGAATCAAAAAGCTCAATTCTTAACTAATTTAATATTGATTAGTGAAAGTAAATTCAACAAATAAAAAACAAATAAAATGACTTGAGAAAACCTGAGTTATTTTTTAGATCAATGAAAAATACTAGAGAAAGAAAATAAATTTAAAAAGTTATTTCAAATAAAACAAATAGAAATCGAAAGAGTGAGAACACAATCCAAAAGATTAAAAAAATAAAGGGAGATGAAATAGAAAAAAAATAATCTTATAAATTGTTTTAAAAATAATATCAAATATTTAAGGATGGAATCAGGAAAAGATATTAATTTCAAGAATTAGTAAAAAAAAACCCAACAAAGAACAATAAATAAAATGCTCAAGATAACCGGCTTATTTTCAAAACCAACAAAAAAATTAGTAGAAAGCAAGCTAAAACAATATGTAACCCAATCTCTCATTGAATAAATATTGAAAGATGAGACGGGTAAAAAATTAACTTAGACAAAGAAAAATAAAAAACTAAGTATACCTGGAAAACATTATAAATCTGGTTAAATTTTTAAAACTTATAACCCATAAAATCCTGGATTTTAATCTCGTTACACTATATTTAACTATTAAAGAGATTGATTTAATCTTGATGCGTAAAAATTGAATTGTTGAATCGTGTCGCAAATCTCTACTAGGAAAAATACGTAGTGTGGTGGGATTCCTACATTCGTGATGATTCGGTTGTAGTTTTGAGAAGTTTATCTTTAGAGGGCTTGACTTGAGGGATTTTTTCTTATCTTAGATGGGTTTTTTTAAAAATTGTTCATGGAGGTAGGCAATTATTCTTGATCCAAACATGTTAAATATTGCAAGTGTTTGTTATTTTATTTTATTTTTTTATTGTAAATATTGCAAGTGTTTGTTATTTTATTTTGTAAGTCACAACACGCAAAAAATCGTAAGATCACATGGCAATAATATCACGACACAACCGAGCCATTTTGGAGGTACTATCACGTGGCGTGGGATACTAACGAGGACTAGGAATTGATTTTCAAACATGTGAGATGCCTTTTGGAGGATAAAATCGTAAGATCACATGGCAACAATACCTTACAATAATTGGGCCACAACCATCACATTTGAATCAAGAATATCAACTGACCAGGAAAAAAAAAAAAAAAACAAACCATAGATTAATTTTAAAATTTACAAAAGGATTGATTATTTTAAAATATTCTTTAAATTTTATTATTTATAACATGCATAACCTATATTCATATAATTTTTTTTTAAAATTTTTCATATGAAATATTAAAACTTTAAATATGTTTTTTAAAATTTTTCCGGGTTGACTCATGAAACCCGGGATCCGACTCTTTGACCAGATCAACATCCGGGCTGGGTTTGATAAGTATAATTCAAAGAAAACAAATGTTGACTTGGTGGAAAGTTCTTATAGAACATCTGAATGGCAGACAAAGAGCTAAAGCAAATGTGCAACTAAATAATAACTTAATTATTTTAAAGTTTTAGACAAAGTGCAACTGCGATAATGAAAAAACAAACCAAACCGTAGCTTAATTTTAAAATTTACAAAAGGATTGATTTTTTGTTTTCCAAAATGACTTAAGGATTTTGTATTTTGTAATTTAATATATAAATTTCATCCAAAAAATTTAAGAGATAAATTTAAATTTCGACGCGTGCATTCTATATATAGTAACGATTTTGTTAGAGTGGGGAGTATTAAAGATATTGAATAAAACAATAAATAGTGGAAAATAACTTTACCTTCTGGTATTGTCGCTGAACGAGGAGGTGGAGGAGAAGGAAGAGCTACGGGCGGAGGAGGAGGAGGCCGTGACTCCGCTGCAACTGCCGTTGCATTATAAAATTCAGTAATTTCATAATGAATATAACAACTAGGAAACAAGACTCTTCCTCCTATCTTGCTGCTGCAGCAAATGGGCAATCTAGCTATAGCTGCACTGAGACATCGATTGCAATCAGAGCTAGATAAATCCGGTGTGCACTGGGCAAGGCTGTATATCTTTTGGAACGCATCGAAAGACGTTTTGTTCACAGCAAACTTTTTAGCACCTGGAGGAGCACTTGCAGCTCGAGCAGCCAAATCATTCACGGCGGCTCCCACTAGATTGTTAAAACGCTGGGGTTCGGTTGTGATATTCTGTAAGTTCCACTTGTAGTACGCAGGGCTTTGATTCACCTTAGAGAAAATGTTCCTGTTTGAGTAACGTAGATGGCACGCATCGTAAAACACAATGGACGCTATTCCAATTGGGCAACGCTGAACTATATCTTTGGTGGCGAAGGTGACACAATTTTGGCAAACAGTGTTGCTAAGATCGCCACGGCAGATAAACAGGCCGTACACTTGATCAGTGTTCTGCCCGAAAGAGGTGTTGTAGAATCCATTGGTATTATTCCGGGTTGCGTTTGAGGCAAGTGAAGAGAGGAGGAGATTTAGATTGACTCGGTAGGTGCTGTTTATTGTGGACGTGGTTGCGTTTTGGCAATTATGATAGAGGTGATTGGCATCCTCCTGTGCTAGATTGATAATAGCAAGGGTAAGGAACGAGAGCAGGAAAATGTAGAATTTGAGAGAATTCATCTTTTGGGTGATCAAGCTCTCTAGCTAGCTAACAGCCCTCATGGTGGAAGAAAGAGAGTTCATCCTTAATTTTATCAGATGAGAGGTAATGATAGTGGGGACAGAGATCATGGAGTCCCTCGCCGTGTTGCTTTCTGCTACTTTGTGTTCATTTCTTAGAAATTTCTATAACAAGTTTTTCTACCAGAGAGGATTAGCACCGGCACTTATTGATTGATCGTAATCTTTACTTTAGAATAACAAATTAAAATCATTTAATATTTTATATCATTTAATTAATTAAATAAATAATATACATTATACACTCTATAATAATGGATAAAAAATAGCAATTTATCTTCTTTTCTTTTCTCATTATTTAAAATTACCTATTAGTTCACTTATAACTTCTTTTTTTCTAGGAAAATCAAATAGTAGTTCCATTATATAGTTTAAATAAAGTACAAATACATACATTATTATTTTCATACAGAAATTATAACTCGATAACTAGTCCTTTCAATATTTTGGACCCATTGCTAAGTTCATATTTGATATTTCAGAAAACAAAAATCTATTACAAGCATATTTAAAAATCAAATCAATATTATTGAAGTCATGCTTTTATAAGAAAAAATTATATTTTACATTATATATATATATATATATATATAGAGAAAAAAAGAGAGTACTTATACGTACTTTCCACCAAGTACGTATAAGTTTTTTCATCAATCAACAACATAAAACTATAATTAATGATCTATTATAATGTAATATTAATTTAATAATTTGCTATATATAGAGAGAAAGAGAGAGTACTTATATGTACTTTCCACCAAGTATTTATAAGTCTTTTCATCAATCAACAGCATAAAACTATAATTAAGGATTTATTGTAAGGAAATATTAATTTAATAATTTGCTAAATTTTATAATTTTTAGATATTAATTATACTTAGGATAAATAGAAGGAATATATATATATATATATATATATATATATATATATATATATATATATATATATAAATTTGAGAAATGTTTTTATTTAAAGAAGTCTTCTTTTAAAATTACAAACAACTATAGAAACTGAAAATATAATAATGAGAAGTAGTTTTGTATTTTAATAATTGTATTATTGATGGATTTGTTAAATAAACAGTCTTTGTTAGAAAATTAATCATCTCTCTATCCATAATAGTATATTTATTTCATCAAAATTTATGTAAGAAAATAAATAAATAAAATGCTAGAAGAAAGGCTTGTTAATGAATTTACATTTCATCAATTTACATATATATCGAATTTAATTTTTTTTCAAAACGTTTGTTAATGAATCTGATTTTATAATTTAAGGAGGCAATTGCCCTCTCTTGCTACTATATGGCCACTGGTCAAGGTTCATGTAACCTACCATATATATATATATATATATAATATCTTAAGTCAGTTCCTCAATTTTATAATTTTAAATACTTTCAAAATTTAAAACCTGATTCTAAACACCACTATTTTGAAAGGTTGCGTTACTGATAAGGTCCATGAAAATAAACTCAAATTCACTCTAATAGGCATGAAAGCTATGTATATAAAAGACCGTAGACACCACTTTAGGCAGTGGAGATTTTTCTCACTATTTTTCTCAGCGACTCCTACTTGGCGGCATAAAACATTTTTTCAAAATTAATTCTAACGTTTCAACAATTAAATAAAAACTTTTTTATTTAAATATTAATTGTGATGTCTTAAATCAATAATACCTCACATTCTAAGAAAATTAAAACCCAAAAACAATTTGGGTATGACTGATCAATCATGCTCAAAAAATCTAGATAGGTATTGTTCATGGATCAACAAAAAAATAAATTTCAATTAATCCAAATCCAAATCGAACTTTAGTCCATACATGTGATTTAAGCTTAAAATTCATTTTCTTTTAAAAATTTTGATATCCTATTAGCCTAATTTAAATTTCTCAATGCATTACTATATAAATCAGTAGAAAGCTTTGTAATCTTCAATGTGGGTATAAGAATTTTTTGGTTTTATAATTTTTTAATCGATAATTATTTGAAATTAATTTTTTATTCATTTATAATTAATTTTAGACATATTAAAGTTTTATATTAAGATACTTGTATTGAAGAAATTTTTTTAATAAAACCTTAAACCTAAATACGAGTAGATTTTATTTTTAATTTGACCTAATTAAAGTGTATTTATTAATTATTTTTTAAATTAATTTAAAATAAATAAAATCGTGCACCAGTGCATATTTGAACTTGTTAAAATGTGCTGCCAAAAAAGAGCTTGTTAGGGTGTACTAATTTTCTTGCTGCTACTCACAAAATAGAGAATCTTAGACTTGAATGTTTTGAATGTCTCTCATTTGTTTTATGGGAAAAAGTTCACGAGCTGGACTAAACATTTAATATTTGTAAAATTCCTTGCAACTTCAGTGGTATTTTTCTTCGCCAAAGAACTTCATTCAACTTCTTAATTTTCAGGTGCACTTTTTTAAAATATGTATTTGCGAGAGCTCATCTTTTTGGCGATGAATTTCTCTAGCTAAGAAATGTTGACTTGGTGGAAAGCCTTCTTATAGAACATTTGAATGGCAGACAAAGAGCTAAAGCAAATGTACAACTAAATAATAACTTAATTATTTTAAAGTTTTAGACAAAGTGCAACTGCGACAGAAAGTCATTGTGGATTTGTTGACGGGCGCTAATTTGTCTCCATTTCTTTGAAATTTTATATTAATGAAAAATTATTAATTATTAGCTTTAATTATTAGATATGGAATGATTACAATTACTAATAATTAGTATTTATAAAGTGTTTTTTAATATAAAAATTAATTAAAAATTAAATTTTCAACCCAAGAAAACCCTCCAAAGTTTTTTTAGCCATGTTATCGTCTACCATTATAAGCAATGTATCATTTGTTTTTTTTTTTTTTTATAAAAAAAATGACCCAACTAAATTTATTTTGAACTCTTATGTTTATGATAATTCGTGCCCAATTCCTTAATTCATTATTGGAAGGCCACTTGTGGGTTTAAAACTTCATTTTATAAATTTAGTTTGTCTTTTAATTTTTGGGTTCTCCATCTCTTCCATTCTACTTTTGAGGAATTTTTGAGGAAGTGGCATCTTATGTTTATGATAATTAGATAAAATATTCATAAAGATATTTGGCAAGTCAAACTTTTATTGCCATATATTATTCCGGGAATAATATATGGCAATAAAATTTTGAGATAAATAGGTATATAGTGCAGCTTCAAATAAGTTTTTAATTATAAGCTTCATATATGTATATCTATATTTCTTCTAAATTATTTTAGAAATGATAATCTATTTATAAAATTAATTGTACCCATCACACACAATTTTAATAAAATTGAATATTTGCTACACTTTTTCCTTGTTTATTTTTTTTTTATTAAAATCTGTGTGTACAATTATTACCATGGATTTTAATTCAATGACAAAGATGGTGAGAAACACATTTTTCATTAATATTTTGATCAAGTTTAAAATCTAGCAAAACAAAAACTTAAATTAAATTTACTGATTAAGTAACTTTACCGATTAAATTTCAATTTTGTATGTATCCGAGTGCATTATTTTAATCTCGAGAAGTTCAACGGGTGATTAAGTTCAAGGATTTTAATCTTTAGTTTAAATCTTGGATAACAATATTTAAGAGAATTTGTTAAATTACTATGATTACATAAAACCAATGTACGTGAAAATACTCTTAAAATGGTCCGAAAAGAAACTTAGTTTTAGTTGACACTTGCTAATTCAAATATAATTTTATTTAAAGTATGCTTTTAGTTGGTTATGATTTTGCAATAAAACAACCAGCTAGATTACATACCCATCATATTGGAATTTAAAACAATATACATGACGTGGAATCTCTGGTGGATATATTCATAGATCAAATAAACAAGAACAAATCCAAAAACGTTTAGACATGTTAAAAGGAGCTTTCTAACAAAAGCATAGCATACCTTTTGATTTGATTATTTATCAAGTTGAAAGTTTGATATAAAGTTCTTACTACTAGAAAATTAATAAATACAAATATAATTACTGACAGAATATTTCCGTCGGTAAATTGTAGTGAATTTTACCGATAGAAATATTCCTTTGATATATACTGAGGGAATTATAGTGAAAAAAATTAAAACAAAGCCAAAAAGTACAATGACGTGTTATTTATATTAATAGAATTACCGACAGTATTAATACCGTCGGTAAAATTCGTCCATAAACTCGTCGGTAAACTGTGCACTTCTCCGTAGCATTGCTCATCAAGTCAATTACAAAGAGAATCACTGACGGATAAATTCTATCCGTATTTTTCAAAGAACTGTGAAGCTGTTCACTTCTCAATTGCACTGTTAATTACTGTTTTTTACAGACAAAATCACCGACGGATTGAAAAGTCATCGGTGTTATTTTGTGAGTTTCTGAAAATTTTTGATTAAAATGAATACTTAAATTAAACATTTTAGACAGAATCACCAACGGATTGAAAAGTCGTCAGTGATATTTGGCTGTTTCTGAAACTTTTCGATTAAATTGAAAATTTAAATTAAATATTACAAATGGAATCACCTACAGAATAATTAAAAATATTAATATTTAATTATCCGTAGGTAAAATGCCCAATAAAAAAACTAGAATCCCTAATTTCACAAAAGACGAGTCTCTTTTTCTTTTTCTTCTTCTTCTTATTATTATTATTATTATTATTATCTGAAAAACATCAACATCTCTTTCTTTCTTTCTTCTCTCTTCTCTCCTCAACTCCTTCTCTTCTCCTCTACGCTCAAGTATGTCTTCTCCTCTGTTCTTTTTTTCTTTTCTTATTTTTTTTTTAATAAACATACTTTATGAATTTGTTTTTTTTCCTCTTCTCATCTTCACTCGCAACTATATTAAAGTAAGATTTTTTTTCTTCTTTAATTTTTTGTGTTTATTTTTTCATTGTATTTGTTATTTTATTTTATTTTGTTTTTAAATTTTTCCGTTCTTAATAATTGTATGAATGCTGTTGTAGGATTTTCTTTTTTCATATGAGATCAATTTTCAGTTGATTTATTTATAGGATTTTTAAATTTTTAGCAATCACAACTTCATTTTTTTCATATGAAATTATTTTTAGTTGATTTATTTATTTATTATTGTTGTTTATTTTTTTGTGTTATTTATTTGTTGCAAATTTGTTTGAGTTGATTTTTTTTCAAGCAACTCAATTCTGAGTATTATGGAGTGTTGATTTATATTAATTTAATTATTTTCTAGTTTTTTTAAATGAATTTTTTAAAAATATTTTTAAATAATTATCGAAGGAATTGCATACGGTATTTTTATTAGTTATATGACAAGCTTCTTGAGGGAAATACTAACAGAATGAAGCGGATAATTTTTTTAGCATACTTTTCCCTTCAGTAAATCCATCGGTAATAATATTTTTTTATTACTGACAGACTTACCGACAGAAAAAAAATTATCAACAAGAGATTCATCAACGAAGCATTTATGTTTGTGATCCCGTCGGTAAATTAATTGCCAACGAAATGATAGTACAAATACCGATGGAAAATTCTGTCGGTAAATATAAAAATACTGATAGTGTCTACAGTTCTTATTCCTTATAAAGATTGGTTGATAAGCACTAGTTAAGATGCTGAACATGTTCAAATTTTACCTAAAAGATAATGTCTAGGAATTTTCTTGATTTTTCTTGTTATTTTTAGATTTATTTATTTATTTTTCTAGTTAATTTTGGTTTGAATTTCCTTTATAGTCTAGGTTGGTTTAGCCATTATATAAATAGTTGATGTGTTTTTCAAAACAATTTTATAAATTACTAAACTTTAAAACATATCAAACATAGTTTTCTCTAGGTTTTAAGGTTGTAATTTTAAAACTTGACAAATCATATTTCTTTCTTTTGTTATACATTATGTCAATTCATCAAGTATTAGCTAGTGAACTACTAATCATGATAGCACACCATGACATGAATGTTAGATATTAGTTCTAATTCTATTTTACGTAAGATTACTTAATTAGAATCCTTGGTCAATGTATTCAAAATTATAAGTGTGTGTTGATGAGTGTGAGCTAGTTAATAAAGTTGGGGAGGTTCATCCAAATACTTTTGTGTTTTATTTTTTTGATAATTGATATTTGAGCTTAGATTGATTAGAGACTAAGGAAGATAAACTCTTCGCAGCAGCAAGAAAAAAGTTCTTTTGAAGCACCAAAAATTTCCAACAATTAGTATCCAACTAGCAAGTAGCAAGTTAGCCTCCAATAATAGTAGAAGTAGAAAAGAGTCTCTAATCATGGGTTCTATAATTTTATTCAACCATCCATTCCACATTTTGATGTCCATTATGATCATTGTAGTATGTTAATAATAACTTCTTAAGACCTAAGGAATATTGACAAATTATTTCTCAAGAAATAATTGAATTACCATCCAGATCAATAATAACAAATGTGTAAAAAACAAAGATAGAAGTGCAATGATCGAAAGATTTCAAGGAAAAAAAAGTTATTTTTTTCCCAATAGATTGACCAATCAATGTTGGAAACATTCTTTATAAGGAAACCTCTAAGGATATTTGGGATTTGATGAGAAAAAAGTACGAAGAAAAAACTAGAGTAAAGAGGCAATAACTTCAAGCACTTCGAAAGAAGTTCAAATTCCATAGGGTGAATATGGGAGAGTTAGTCATAGACTTCTTTTCAAGAACAATGAAAATCGTTAACAAGATGCAAATCCATGGCAATAAAACAGAGGATATTACAATCATTGAAAACATTATTCAATCATTGACACCAAAATTCAATTTTATTACAAGTTCAATAGAAATTAAAAAGATAAGAATATTGATAGACTTTCTATTGATGAATTGCAAAGTTCCTTGCTAATTCATGAGAAAAAGTTGATTGAACAAGATAAGGAGGAGCAAGCTTTACGAGTTTTATTTAATAATCACTTTTTAGGTGGAGAAAGAAGAGGAAGGAGAACAGACAACAATAATGGTAGATTTTCACATCAGAAATTTAAAGATAATCATTCTTCTAATTCTCAAACAAGGGAAAAAAGAATATGACAATAATCATTTAACTTTTTACAAGCCAAAGCCGATGAACAAATTAAAGGTTAAATGTTTCAGGTGTCACAGGTATTGACATTACAAATCTAAATGTCATGCTAATTTGAATAAAAATGATGGTAAATCTAATTTTACATTAAAGAAAGAAAAAAATATCTTTATTGATGGCTTGCATATAAATAAGAAATATCATCAAAATTTATGGTATTTAGACACCAGGTATAGCAATCACATGAGTGCACATAAATCAATCTTCTCTAGTTTAGATGAATCTTATCAAGATTTAACAAGTTTTGTGATGTTAATCCTAATGAGAAAAGAAGGCTTTACTTTTATTGATCGGGATGAATATAATTTTGACTCTGAGTGAGAGTTGATCAATTAAAAAAATAAAGAGCTAAGAAATGAAGTCGAACATGTAGTAGAGGAGAGATAAATTATTTTTAGGTTACTCAAAAATGAACATGATAGCCTTAAACTAGAGAAAAGAAAAATACAAGATCAACATTTGGAAGATGTTGAGTCCCTTAATCGTAAGTATGAAGATTTCAGATATAAAATGTAGCATGAACATTCTGAATTGTTCAAACAAGATTTAGAATGAATACGTAGACTTCTTGTTAGTCATTGAGATGCAAAATAGGGAATTGGAAAGCAATATTTATAAAAGGCATGAAGAGATAGAAAGCTATTTAAGGAATGAAGAGAAAGTCTTTGAGTTAGAAAAGATAAAAGGCATGAAGATATAAAAAGCTATTTAAGGAATGAAGAGAAAGTCTTTGAGTTAGAAAAGAGGAGTGAGCTTCAACTTATTGCTTCTCTTTGGAAAAAAAAAAAAAAAGAAGCAGAAAAGGAGTTGAAACAAGTTGCTTTAGATATAAAGAAACTTAATGATGAGAAAAAGGAGAGGCCTATGAAAAAATCACAATAGTTAATAGATAATCAAGTCTCATTGATAACATCAGCAAATAATACGATCAGAACATATTACAAAAAGACCTACATAGATAAATAATTATGAGGCAACCAAAATCAATTAATATGATGATCCAATTATTTATTTTGCTTTATTTTCATTGTGTGATCCAATCACTTCTGAAAATACTTTAAAAAAAATAAAGTATGAAAGATAAAATTGTTATCATTAAGAAAAACAATACTAGAGAATTAACAGAGCTTCTAAAAGGATGAAAGATCAAGTTTAATGAGAGATTGTTAGATAATCGTTATAATCATTGTGTAGGTAGGAATCCTTGAGAAAAAAAAAAAGAGATTTGTGTTAGACTAGTTAATTAGAATTTTTAATTAGTTAATTAGAATTCTTAATAGATTATGAAAATTAAAGATAAGAGCCAATATATTCAGAATTATAAGTGTGTGTAAATAAGTCACAATTTTAAAGTGTTTGGTGCTGAAAAATTAACCTCATTTTTTTTTTCCTATTCTTATTTTAGAGAAAATACAGAGACTCCCTATCGAGGATATACTTCAGCAATTGAATCTTCATCTACAGAATAAGCAACAGACTTGCTTTTAGAATGTTCGAAAATAAATTCCTTGCTTGAAATGTTCACTTCATCTGTTATTATTAATAAATTTGAAAATAAAATTATTATTAATATTAAAAAATATTAATTTTTATATTATAAATTTTTATAGAATTTTTTATAAAAATATAAAATAAACCCTCGTAGTGTAAGCATCCAACCAGTTAACTACGACTTCTTTTCATCATGATAAGTGACCCTTTCGACATTCTTTCATGACGGCAAGAAGGAATATGCTTTTTGATAAGTTTTTATATGTTGTTTTTACAAATAGCTTATTTTTAAAGTGATTTTTATTTAAAAATATATTAAAATATTTTTTTATTTTTTAAATTAGTAAATTAAATAAAAATGTATATTTTAATTTAAAAAAACTTTATAAAATTATAATTGTTATAAGAAATAGTCAACCAATTAGTAAAATTGCATCTAACTAATTAACTGCTTGAAATAAAAGAATTAAAATTTTACTAAATCACATTTCATAAACATGATACTTCGAAATGTCGTTACTTTGAAAAAAAAAAAGACCCTTTTCCTTTCGTTTTCTTTTATTTCCATCAACTCTGATTGGAACTACCGGTCAAACAAACATTTTCAGCTCAAAAGATTCTAAAGTAGCATTACGCGTAATCTTGGCTTCGTGTAATTACACGTACGTCTCTTCATCTTCCCATTGCATAGAAATTAAAGCACTCCTTAAGCTGAAAATGAGCTTAATAAAACAGTAACAAGATTCAAAATGAATCAATTTTTATTTTCTGGTTGGATAAAAAAAGCAGGCTCTTGCGGTGATGGTAAGGTAACCGAGTTACTATTGAGTGTGAGAACAATTGTTGCCATTGCCGGTCTGATAGCTGGATCTTCTTGAACACATAACAATCCAATGTGGATGCATCTAATTACTTCATTTCTTGAATATGTATCTGTCAGAGTTGGA
>Ga0325403_1002890_pt1 | contig 15423 bp, 9 predicted proteins | sample PopdelMetagenome_19_FD_205665 | JGI IMG/M metagenome (GOLD analysis project Ga0325403, IMG submission 205665) | Populus deltoides microbial communities from Bellville, Georgia, United States - Xylem-PdKOR-R4 | ecosystem: Host-associated > Plants > Phyllosphere > Stem > Wood/Secondary xylem...
TAGAATTTAACCTTCTTCGTCTTGCCTTGACGATGACGTGTACATAAAAGAGTCTACCATATCCTATTTTAATAAACGGATAATGTTACAAAACGTCTGGAAATTCGGAATATAGGCAGATTCTTACACGTACGTGCCCACTTGTAGCGTCTTCAAACGTAATTTTCAAAATTTAAACACATGGGTAGCATAGCATACCCATGTGTACATGATGCATGGTATACTTTGCATGGTCCGCATCAATGGTATTAAACCCGGTAAATGACTTAATTTAAAATCCAAGTTAAAAATTAAAAAAAAATTAATCTAGAGCAATATAAAAATTACAACAAAGAATTAAAAAAATTCAAATCATATTAATTTTTATTTGGTTTTTTTTAAAACCCGACTCGGGTCTAGAGTTATAGTAGCAACTCACCGGGTTGATCCACCCAAACGAACGGGGATTAATAACACTGGTCAACATGCCATTCAATAGAATTCAGTTACTTTGGAGTCATTGGATGCTTTAGTTGGGTGTGATTCCTTCACAAGAATCTTGACCATCTGCAATGGGTGGGGCCAAGGCATGGGGAAAAGTTTAGTTCATGGCTATGGACCACCCTTTAATGCAAGTAATAAAGATTTGAATTACTAGGTGGTGGTGTAATAGTAAAATGTTGAGATGAGAGGTTTGTTTTCTTTGTAATTTTAGGTTTAAGTTCTATAGTTGTTCATGTGATGGTTACTGGAGGCTTATATGATCGTTAATTTTATGGTCCGTGAAATTAGTCGAGGTACGCGCAAGCTGGCCCGGACACCCACATTAAACTAAAAAAATAATAATAAAGATTTGAATTCTGTTTGAAAGTGTCGTTGTAGTTATTTTTTAAAGTTTTTTTATTGCTAAAATACATTAAAATAATATTTTTATTTTTTAAAAATTATTTTTAAGATTAGCGCATCAAAATAATTCAAAACATAAAAAAATTAATTTTTAATAAAAAATTGAATTTTTTTAAAACTCATGTTAGCTCACGTTTCCAAATACTTTCCTATAATGTGTACCCCACTGGCCATGGAGGATATTAAAAAAAATAAATAAATAATAAAAGGAAAGTAAAAATCACGTTGTATGTAGATATAATTTACTATTCATTTTGACAATATAATTATCATTTTTTCATTGTAAAAAAAAAAAAAAGGCTTTGCTGTTGAAGTATTTTGGTTATTTTTTTCACAAGGCTTAATAATTATTAAAGAATTCATTAGAGATATAAGTGTTTTTTTTTAAATTTTTTAAATCATATTAAAATAATCTAATTACCTTCTGAATTAATTTTAAAAAAATTGACACATGAGGTATTTATGTCTTTTAAATTCTTTAAATATAATAAAATAATAAGTTTACCTTTTAAATCAAATAAATTAAACCATGCATCCACGACCATTTGATCTTTTCATTGGGACTATTATGTTATTACCAAGTTCATTGTGGAAAATTTAGTCTTGTAATTCTAGTTAATTATTATTTTAATTGAAAAGGCTACTAGTGTGTGCAATACACATATCATCGTGTAGGCAGCATCTGCTTGTTTCGAGTGGCATGTGCGGCATCTTTTATTGTCATCTTTTGCTATTTTATTGGAAATGTTGCCATGTATTTTTCTTGTTGATGCAACACGTGTCAACGATGATGATGAAGTTTATCGCCAATAGAGTTTTATTTTTTTTCTCTCCTTTAAAAATTACAAGTTGGTTCTCTTTGTTGTTACTATTTCAACTTCAATCCTTATTTTTTGATTTTTAATTTTTATTTTTGGCCATTTTGTAAAAGTTTTAATTGTTTTCAATTTCATTATTCAATCTCAATTTGTTATATATTATTATTTCAAATTTGATCCTTATTCTTTTTATTTCTATTTTTTTCTTAGCTCTTTTATAAAAGTTTTTTTGCTTTCAATTTCATCTTTCAATTCAAATTTATAGTATATTATATTTTCAATTTGATCCTTATTTTTTTGATTTTTTATCATGTTATTAAGTTAAGACACAAGTTTGATGGGTTTTCTCATATTGAATTACTCTTAATTATCCAAATTACATGTTTATCATGCTGACTCACGCCATGTCAATTTTTTAATTCTTTTTTTATGCAACTTTATCCTTTCATTATTAATTGAATAAAAATTATGCCAGTCTTTTTATTCTCTTTTACCCAATTCTCTTATCATATTTAATTAAATAAAAATTGAACATCATTTTTCTGTTCTTGAAAAAATGTTCTCTTATTTTTTATCCATTTAATATCACTATTTTTTTTTATCTAATTAAAATAAAATCAATTTATTTTACGATAAATATACTCAATCATAGAGTTTTTTTTTCTATATTTAAAACACGCCAATGACACTTCAACTAAAAATAAATAACGTGGACCCACAACAAAGCACAGGACCACATCCAGTTATCTACATCTCAACAAGAATGATGTGTTCCTAGTTCCAACTTCCAAATCAATTGCAAAAGATGATGATTATTAGTAACAAAAGGGCCCAGCCATGGCAAGTAAGCTTACATGTGAGCACAGAGGAACTCTCTGTTATCCAAAGAGTTGTGGTTTTTCAACATCCAAAGGAGCCAGAAAAATCTCCAACATCATTGGCTGCCAAAGGTGGCCTGTTCGTTTAATAAAAGGGTACATAAGAACAAGCCTGCCATGAAAAGGTAGAGAATTCTAAGCTCTCCCTTTGACTAATTCCCTCCTCAAACAAAAGATAGTACTAATGGTCCCATGCAACTTCATCTAGCCATCATTCATTTAGTACTAAGTGCATGCGATTGTTCTATGGATATTAGAGAAAGCGTGGAGGGAGAACAGGGCAATCGTAATACACCACCAGTAAAGCTGCTGGCACTATAAAATAAAGTTGTCCTATGGAACCATACTCGTTGTCTCAGTCTAAAAAATATGCATGGAAGTTACATAACAAATGCCTTTTTCTAAAGTGTTGCATTCTTCTACAGATCTCTCAAAAAATTGAGACTGCAAGAATGTTTGAACTACTAATCTCTCCTGCATCCACATGATGTTCAGAACTCTTTTGAGCTCCTGGGGCTCTAAATGCCACATTTTGTGATAGGGGTATTACCATAGGGTGATCAGCATGGAGCTTGACATGTGGCACCTTCCAAATACTGCCACTTTCCTGGCAGGAGAATAATTTGTTACCCTGAATGAGGACATTGTTTCTAGTGTTATCTTAGAAGCTGCTGCACCTCACATCTGCAACTAGGTGGCGGATGTGAGGGGCATACCATTTTACTCGTTCCACATGTTCTATTGAGACCTCCCAACAATGACCTGCAGATAAGCAGCAGCATGTCAAGAGTGAACTTTGACATCCTTGGCATTGCATACTCTTGTTAAATGAACTTCAGAAGGAGACCCAGAGTCCGGAAGACCATACCTTCCGATCTAGCTATTTCATCAATAGATTTCAAAACATGTGCGGTCCACAAAGACTCCTGTGAGTCCTTCACATTCCCGTGCACATGTAACATCCCACCCTCGCTCCTGCATTATTGGTGCTACCATCAGAAAGGGAGAGAAGGCACGCATTTTACTATAGGCTCAGAAAGGTCAAACCAGAGTGGACATACCCCATGGAAAATTTTCACTGCTAATGCGGCTTAAATCTCGAAGGATGTTTAAACATTTTGTGGAGATGAAAGTTTTGAGCTAAAAATAAACTTGGTATGAAAGTTTCATGTTTAGATCATTGAGAGATGAGCAATGTATAATGTTAGGATAAATCACCTTAATGCCCTAACAGCAGTAGCCCAACTGTCCTCACTTGTTGGAAGAAGACCAAGACAAACTCGATTAGCAATTCCCTGCAATAAAGCAATTAGATTAATATGTAATAGCACAACATCCTTGTAACTGATGCACATCTTATCGTGGTAGGATGTCTGTTATGGACATGATTAAAAAAAAAAAGATGTACATTATGGAACCACATTGGATTGCAGCCAACATATTAAAGAATCAAGCCAGGTGACCTGAAAGTTAGGTGCATGCTTCAATATAAATCAAGAAAGTATCAAGTTACAGACAAACACACCAAGTCAACTCGCACCAGAGAAGCAGCACAAAGAGCAAGAACTTTAAATTTGAAAACTGGTAACAACAAAATCTAAGACCCCCACCCCTTTCACAACTACAAATAAAAAGGCATTCAGTATAGACAAACCCAAAAAACTTGAGAATTTGCAGGTAAAACATTAACAATAACCAGAGCAAAATGTACCTTAGGAGCTGTCATCCTATTATCTCCTTCAAGTACAATACATCGATCAGAGACAGAATTTACTTCAAGATTACGTCTGAGTGCCTCAACAGCATGAGGATTCCATTCACAAGCACAAACCAGTTTTGCTTTGGCCCTAATCAACACATCATTAAAACTCAAAATCAAATACAAACAAAAATGAAACAATGAAAAGTAGGCTTAATAAATTGGTAGAATTGAAGATTGAACTAAACTACTTCATGAATAACTTCCACCATTTTGATTGAAGTTGAACTTAGGAGGTGTTCATCAAACCTTTGAAATTATCTTCCCAAATTTTTACTTCTCCAGACATTGATAAGTAAAAGACCAATTGAATTTGAAACAATCAGTTTTTCTAACGGAGAGAAAAGTACTAACAATTGAATTTCAATTTGTACAGAGACTAATATAAATCACATATTACCTGACAAGAAATGGCAATGTGAAATATCCTATTCCAGCAAATAAATCCACTATAACTTCATCTTTGCACTCCAGATTTCCCATACGAAGCTTCTCAGAAAGATTACCCCAGGAGAACATGCACTTGGTAGCATCAAAGGAATAGAGAATTCCATTTTCTCGATGATCAACCCACCCATTATCTCCTACCAGAATCTCCAAAGTACTGTCTCTCGTTCCAGTGGATGCAACTCGCCCCTAAAATACCATCAGATTCACAGAATGAATACATGAATCAACAATACTTTCAAAATTTTTGTAAGCTTAAGAAAACCTTTATCCAATTGAAATTCAAGAACCTTTTTATGGAATACTGTTTATGAGCATATCATAGCAGTGGCATATGATTAATAAAACACATTGGGAAATATGATGATACATAAAAATAGCAGTATGCACTAAATAGCCATGACATTCAGTCCTTTGCGCATAGAAATGCAAGAATTATGCTTATACAGCAAACTAACAAAAGAAAGTATACATAAATAGATCCTAGCAATAGCAAGATGCTGCCTGATGGTTATGCATGGAGATCCTTTTAACAATCAAAGTTACCGCACTAAAGTGTGATGATACAAATCAATCATACATCAATGCCAACATTTCTAAACTCATGTAGAAAAATTCATACTTTCAACTAGTATCTTTCCTCTGCCAATCAACCTAGGATACTACAGCCTCAGCATGCAGTTAGAAAACTTCATATGTTGGATGATCATGGCTCAAAGATATGTATGAGCTTGGCAATAACAAATTATTAAATAAGATACATTACAAATTAAAATAAAAAAACATCTGTAAGCAAGCAAAATATCAACTCCAGTTGATAAATATTTCACGTTCTATCATACTTGGCGAGCAACACGGCGAGTATTAAGTGATTTGGCTACGATAGGCCAAAGCTCCTTGCTGATTGAGTCCCAAATTGGATCCTTGAAGGATGTTGCTGGAAGCACCACAATATCCCCAAGTCGTTCCCATCTGAATGTACAGAAAAGTTGACAGGGTGAACGATATAAAAAAAGGTGAGCAACAATCTCAATAAGTATATTTCTCAGTAACCAAAGTAACCAATGTGACGTGACCTCAACTTACAACACTTCAGCACAACAACAGATGCCAAAGCTATAAAGTTCCCGACAAACTAACCTGTTTGGCAGCTGCTCTAATAGTGTTTCTGCTAGGTCTTTCTGTTTAATCAACAAGGCAATCGATTCATTCATTGTTTGAAAGGGAGATTTGGAAGATTTTCTAACTTCACCAACCTCATTTGCTAAATTAGTGGCACCACATTTCTTAAGGAAGTTCAAGGCTGTTGAACAGGACACCTCATTTAACAAAATTCCTCCTCCTGTAAATGGTTTACATACAAAAGTATCATTCCCCTCTTCAAACACATCCACATCCTGATCATGCTTTTTCAGAAACATGGCAGAGAATTTTTCTGTGATAGGAAAACAAATATGTAACCCATCCTCCTTAGTATAAACCTTCCTCCCAAGATCTAACCATCCAAAATTCTTCAGTATGTCTTTCCCCATTTTCGCATACTTCTTTTCAAGTTGTAGTACCCGGTTATCAGAAACCAACTGATGTTTCTCAGCCTCAAAGTTCATGACAGGACGCTGAGTTAAAGCCTCTGCATTTTCAGCATGAGAAACTCTAAAGTTGACATTCTTCTCTGTTGGCATAAGTTTGTCTCCTAAAGGTACCAGTGGAAGCAAGTTGACTTTAAATGGCTTGCTGAATTTTGTTCCAAATGCATAACAAGCTGCACCACCCCCAATGATAACAAGATCATCACCAACAACATTGGCTGTAGTTCGCACAAGCAACTCTTTGCCAATACAATCAAGTGTTACTTGTTTCCATGTATGGGACTGCAGATCAAGCAATGCCAACTCTTGGAAATGTTGTCCAACAGGGCAACCACCAATGACTCCAAGAAAATCCTTGTAGACAAACATTGAGTGGGAAAATCTAGCATGTGGACTTCTTCCAGCTGTCTTTTCTAACTTCCACATGCATGTTTGGACATCAAAACTGTATAAATCTCCAAGAGCTCTCTCACCATTGTATCCTCCAAACACGAATACTTTAGACCCATATGCTAGCATTGAGTGAGAATGACGAGCACATGGTCGTTCCCCATCACCCAAGACTTCTTTCCATTGCAGATTTCCAGTGTTAAAAACATGCAAGGATGATAAGATTGTATCATTGTTGTTAAGCCCACCATATACATATATGTTTGAGCCAACTACTGCTGCTGAATGCCGATGCCTGCAAAACATACATAAAGAATTCAAAAGCACAAATATGCCATTCATTCCAAGGAAAAGAAAACACATGATGCATGGATTCTAAGGAATCCATTATAAGAGATTTTAAAGATGCAAAGAAAGGTGAACAAAATCAACAGTTGTTTTGCAAGATGGGATACACTCTTTTGTTTCTTTGACGAACAATTCATAAAGCCTGTCATTACATATCAAAAGGGCAAAAAAAAGGGAGACTAAAATGTGAACTGAAGAAAGTAATATAAATGTTCTCAACACTTCACCTTGAAGAGAAAACACTGCCAGTGCATTGTATCAGCTTCCATTCCATATTAGCTGTATTTAGAACCCATACATCATTCAGAATGCTAGAAGGATCAGCTCTGCCTCCAATAATAAAAACTAAATCAGCAACCAAAGAAGCCGTGTGACCCAATCGCGGAGATGGTGCACCCTCAACATCATTTGCTTTTAACTTGCCACTGAACGGATCAAGCAAAAAACAATCATTTCTCCGGGCATGCCTTCCAATCCCTCCAAAACCACCAAATACCAGAACACTTTTATTGCTTCCATTATCCAATACACAAGCAGAGTGGCCCCAAAGGAAAAGCTTCTCTACAGATTCACCAGCAACTAGGATCGAAGAAACAGGTAAACTGCAATCAGCAGCTTTTTCTCCTCCTCCTACCATCCCTGCCAATGCCAATGATTCAAAGACTCAAACTTTGGTGTAATATTAAAACGAAAAGTCTCCTGCAATCACACGTATATAATCTGTAAAAAATTCACACATCAGACATATACAATATACATCACAATGTAACAGCGACATTATAACATTCCAACCACTTACACAGAAAAATAGCTAAATTCAGAATTGCAAGAATATGCTAAAATCAATACAGCAGACAAAAAAATTATAGTCTACTAAACTTTCAAAGTCAGAAACTTTGAAATGTGTTTCTATTGAATACATAATCTTTCAAAGCCAGTCTGTAATTCATAATACCTCAAGACATATAAGCTATAAAAAAACTCAAGAAATTAATAAAGATTACCAATATGAGCATCCCCATTTGCTGTTCTCTCCGACTGATCATCATCCCCATCTCGATGCTCACCATTCTCTGAAACTGTATGCCTCTGAAACCCATTGTCTATTAAACCACTCAAAAACCCTTGAGTTCTCTTCCAGTTAGCTTCCATTTTCTGATTCGCCACGTCAACAAGAAACTTCACATACTCTTCTGACACCAAAATCCTATCACTATCACCTAAAGGGACCTCCATTCTTATAGAACACCTGATCCCCACAATAACCCTCTTGTTATTAGCACTTGTAATCCCTGACTCTCTAAACCCACTCTTTATAGCAAAAGACACCAAAAATTGTGCAGCTTCAATGTCTCTACACTCCACAGCAATAATCAATGGCTCGAACCGGAACACCAACTCGGTTACCAAACCAGCTGCTGATTCGGAGGGCCCATCTGCTGAGCTGGCAGACTCAGTGGTAAACTCGGTCGACTCAGAGGGGAAGAGCAGGGGGAGGAGAGAGTTGGGATTGGCCAGGTCGTGGGAGATGAAGAGCCAGGATCCTCCACGTGCTTTCTTCTTACTGGTGGGTGGTGTTGGGGTCCATTTCGGTTGGGAGAGGATAGAGATACGGCCGGAGCAGGAACTTGTGGTGAAGTAAGAAGGGTGAGAGTTGATGGTGTTGATGAGTGGGATTAAGTGTGTGTCTACCGTTCCTTTCGGTGACTTATCTGTCTTCGAGGATGCCAGTGAGCTTAACGTTGCTGCTTTTCTCTTCTCAAACTCCATGCTTTTCTCTGTTCCTAGTTCGTGTCTGGAGAAGATGAAATAAGCCCTTCCTCACTGCCGAAGAAGAAAAAGGGTTTTAGGGGCTTTTCAGGCTAGGTTGTTTTGATACTTGGGTTTTGGGCCTAGTCAGTTGAGTTCGTTTGGGAGTGCGGCCAGTAGCACGGTTTGCTGCACTCAAAGCATGTGAATATCTGTGCGGAAGCTTTGATTTTAAAATGTTTTTAAAATTATTGTTTTTGAAAAAATATTAAATTAATATTTTTTAGCTGTGTTTTAATAATTTTATGTATCTATGTAAAAAAACATTATTTTTTGTATATTTTAAATTAATAGCACTTTTAAAAATTAAAATTATCAAAAAATAAAATACATCCTAATATACTTTTAAAATACGCATTAAATAATTAAAAAATAAAAAAATTATTAATTTTATACCAAATATATTTTTAAAACACATCTGAACATCATAATTTCAAACAGTCAAATGATGCTGGTGCCTGCGAAACGTGCCTAAAAGCCTTCGAGAGTACAAAATCAACAATTGAAGTTAACAAATGAAGTGAGCAGACTGAACTCGTTTAAAGAACTTATTTTTGATGGCCGGAATCCTTAGAGCAGCCTCGGCAAAATGAAGGAGGTTGCTTCAAAGCGATAGAACTGTTGCAAATACAGCAGACATTACAGCTATGCCATTGAAGTTATTGTTTCCCTCTTGGTTTTCAACACGGAAAAATCTGGGATTCAGCTCTTAAGTTTTCATTGCCATGCTCTTTGTTTTACTTGAAGAATGTGAGTTTTAAGAGGTTTTGCGGGGAAGAAGATGAGTGGCACCTCTATATTTCAGAAAGAGTTTCAAGAGTCATCATTCAAAAGGTACGTACGTGGCTTTAACCTTTTCATTGGGTTTTTTGCTGCAACAAAATTTCATTTCATGCATGCTATCGTTGTTGAAGTAAAACACAATATCTCAGTGCAAGAGCATGGTTTTCTACCCTATTTTGTTCCATGAAGAACATGGGATAAATTAAATTGATGATTTCTTGGCGTTGAGCCATTGGAAATTAATGCGGGGGTCACCTTGAGTTTTGATAATTAATGGAGATGATTCCATCATGCTTAGTGTTAGTGTTGCGGTAGGTGTTGTTTTTTAAATTGTTTTTTTATTTAGAAATGTATTACAATAATTAATATTTTTATATATTTTAAATTTTTTTTTAAAATCAATACGTTAAAATAATCTAAAAATATATATAAAAAATAATTTAAAACAAAAAAAAACTAAATCTTTTTAAAGATATTTTTGCAAAAAAAAAAAAAAAACACTGTTAAAATAAGAAATTTCATTGAATACATACATGCAAGGTATTAAACTGAAGACCGCATAGATTCACATAGAGGTCTAGGATCTTGGCCATTGATATTTTTTTTGTTTTGTTTTGTTTTGTTTTTTTATTTTAATCTTTAAATTTCAATTATAATGCTTTTTGATCCATGGTTCTATTTGTGGAGAGAGAGGGGAGGGGCAAAATTGAAGGAAAGAGAATAATCTAGTAAGTGTTTTTTTTTTATAAATTAGTGGATCAAAATAAGTTTAAGAGAAGATTTAGTCATGTCAAACCAATAAAATTGTTAAAATAGATTATGATTTTTGATCTAATGATTGGAAAAAATTCAAACTTTTACAAGAGATTCTTGAAATCAGGTTCTAAAAGGATGCTTCATTAGTTGATGCGCTACATAAATTTTCTAAAATTAAATTTAAAAGATCTTGTTTGAACTCATTTTATTATTTTATTTTTTTTGTTATTATTTTTAATTTTTAAAATTTTATTACCCCGTAAAAGTTGGTTTTCCAACATATTTAAAGGAATTTTGAACCTTTTAAAAAGGTAGAATTCATTAGACTTTATTTTAAAGAATGGAACTAAGAATCCAGGTTTTGTATTTGCAATATTATCAAATTCTATCTTTTTAATGCTTATTATCGTCTTTGGTGCTTCCCTACATCAAATGTTTTCCTAAAATAATTAACCCAATTGAATTTATGGAGTGTACTAAAAATAAGTACAGGGCATCTATATTGGAACTAGAAATACTTAAATGGATTTTATTTTCACATCATTTGACATGGAAAATATTAGTGTGACATCATAAAATATGTTTTTTAAAAGTATTTTTTAATTAAACATATATTAAAATCATTAAAAAATACATAAAAAACATTAATTCAATATTTTTTCAGGTGTTTAAAAAACAGTTTAAAAAATAAATTGAATCACACTAACAAACACACACTAAACCTGATTCTTAGAAAAAGGAAGCACACCCCCATGAAGCCAATCCCTGCCATGAAAAAAAGAGAGAATGAAATAAAATCAGGGAATTTCTTGAGTGGGTTAAAATCCCATTGGGAAAACTCAAAGCTCATAAAATTAATCACTATGCAAAACCAGGAAAATTCAAAGCAATAAAGTAAACTGCTGAGAGTGTTATCCATTGTCCAAGCCCCATTGACATGAAAGAGCAACCAACAGAAACACAATTTTGTATGAATGCTTCCAAGAACTCCATCCCTGTCCACACCTTCCATTTCCATCATATGATAGTAACATGTCCAAGAAGTTGTACAAAACTGGAAGTCAAAGGATGGCCTTGCCTCAATTATTTATTTATTTATTTATTTTTGCTTTATTGGTTACACATAAAGCTACATGTTCTTTAACACATCTCTAACAATTATTATCAATTATCAATAAAAATAAAACATTTGTATTCAATTCTTTTTTTTATTTGCATATTTTTTTATTGATTGCGTCTTTTTTTTCCGCTTCCCTTTTAAGAATTATATCGTGAGATTCAATTCCTTTTTTTCATTCAGTCATTTTACTTTTCATTTAACAAATTTCAGCTTTTTTTTATTAGATCTTTTTTCTTTTCATTTAATAAACATGGACAATTATAGCCTAGTTTCACAAATTTAATGCTTAGTAAACAATAGTGAAATATGGTTTATGGAATCATGAAAACATCAAGCAATGCAAGATGGAGAAAATATTAAAAAGAACAATGAAAATATAACATAGAAGAAATACACAATCTAGTGTGTGTTGTAATAGATATATTCATATTGTTTTCCTTTTCTTTTTCTTTAATTGTTTGTCATTTGACCCTTTTTATTTTTAATTTAATTATTTTTCATAGTTTACATGAGATTGTATTTAATAAATTTTAAAGTTAAGTTAATACACAAAGTAAAACTCAATATTTCAACCCAATTAAAACTTTAGGAATCGAGTTTTTTTTTAAATTTTTTTTAAAAAAAGATTCTTACAGCAGCATAACAGGGAATCAAACTGGTGCAATCTTGTAACATCTTTACAATAATTGCACATGAATATTTCTTGTTTATTTCCCTCTGAAATCATGCACATATTACCCCCGAGCTAGCTTTTCCCTAACTCCAATTGAGGAATTGGGAACTGAATTCCTGCCTCATGTCTAAGAAAATCGTATAAACTGTAGCTGTTGTACAGTATTATTTAATTGTTGGATTTATCCATAGAAAGTAGAAACTCAATTCTCTACCAGGGCCATGCATGTACCATCATCATGTCTAACAAAAGTCATCTTTCCTTTGATGATCTATACTTTGAAGTCCAATACTTCTCAATCTCCTCTGCTGTTCTTCCTGGTATTCTCCCAGCAATTAGTGACCATCTACAGATGCACATCCAAAGAACATCAGGAATCTTCACACTAAAAGATCAGCAATTCAGTAGACATGTAATGGAAAAGATATGTAAACCAAGCTAACCTCTTCCCAACCAGGCCAAACATTCTAGCAATGAGATTCTCTTCATCTTCAGAGAAATCCTGCAGGTTGGAGTCTTGATTACTCTTTGCAGCTGAAACAAACAATCCGTATCAGAAAACAAGACCAGACTACAGCAGCTAAGTGACCCTAAGAAAAGGAAAGGAAGAGAAAGAAGAGAAAAGTGACCCTTGGTATCTTGATTTGTGTTATCTGAGGTGTGACCCGAGCAAGCCATTTTCTAACAAGAAGTCTTTGCAAGTCATGAAGGTGTAGGAGAAGGGCATGTAAGGAGCACTGAATTTATAGTCACAAGCATCTTTTGGTTGTTGAAAAAAGACTGGTAGCTTTCAAACTTGGATGATTTGTTGTGATATATCGTTGTTTGTTGGCTTGGCTCTTTGTGTTGTGTCTCAAAATGAATAAACATGAAGCATCCTAGAGATTTAACCTTTTGTTTTTATTGATGAAGCTTGCCAACCCGGTCATTTTCAATGTATTTACGGTTAAGAGTAATATATATTATATTATATGAATTTATCAAATAATTTAAATTTTTTAGTTGAAATTGTTTTTTAATATAATATTAAAATTTTGATGACTAAGTGATCACGAGTTTGAATCTTATCATCCCCGTTTATTTGATAAAAATTAAGTATAAGGTAAAATGGATCTGTATAAGTTTCAATTTCAAAGAGCTTTCACTTGAAAGGGTGTATTAGAGAATAATATAAATCATATCATGAAACCTAATCTAATAACTTAAGTTTTTAGATTGAGATAGTTATTTGACATCTACATCACCGTCTGTAAATTATTTAGCTTGATGGTGTACTGTGGTATTTTTTAACTGCTGCTTTTGAATCTTAGTGTCTTGCACATATTTCAGCTTGACCTCTTGGAAGACAGCCATGGCGTTCATCCCTACCCATGTTACATTATTTTAAGACTCCCATGATGAGCCATGATGTTTTGGAGATGAAATTCTTTTTCTTAATTGAACATGGTAGATTCTCAAATTGACCAAAATCTCATTACCTCTCATGTAGAACATGATGATTAGCTTGTATTATTGATGAAAAAAAAGGTTCCAGTTTTCAAAAGATAGAATTATTTGAAGCTACTGTTTGTGAAATAGACTAGCAATAGCATAAAGAAGATTTGGATAATATTTTTGGAGATATCCAAGCTCAGTGAAGTTCTGGCAGCTCAATCCACAAGATAACATCAAAAGAGAGGCTCTAACTGAGGGAGAGTTGGTGAACATATCCCACATGTATTAAACACAAAAATTCAAAGCAATGTAAAAGGGTTAATCACGACGCTTAATTTTGATAACAAATGTAAACTCAACTATCAATTCAATAATCTTGATGTATTTTTCTCCTTTGTTTTCTACGAAAAAAATTCTTCTCTTCGTTTCTATGAATAAACAGAAAAAAAAAAACTTGAAAATATATAGAGATGAAAATGGTTTTTTTTTTTTTACTAAACATGCCCGAAACTTGTCAAATCATCCTCCAAAAACCATTGCCTCTCTCTCTCTCTCTTCTTTTGACTCATCCTTTGGAGTGATGATGTTTTTCCTTGTTATTATCGAGATACCCCTCGTCCCATTGGCTTCTCTATCAATTCTCCAATTCTCATTTATCGTGAGCTTCCACAAGAGTAAGATTCCTATCACTAAATGCCGTGGCTCCACCCAAAAAGCAATGAGCAACGTATCACCAAAAGGATAAGCAAAGGAAAAGGGCTCATCTTCTGGTGAAGACACCATAAAGGCAATTTGTTTCTAGTTGGTTTGTATCCCACCTGTTTTTTAAATTGCTTTTAATTTTTATAAATATTAAATTTATATTTTTATTAGGAGTTTTTAGCCTCAATAAGATGATGAGTTTTGTCACTGTATGATGGAATTTTTTTATTTTTTTTAATAAAACAAGCAATTAGAAACAGATTCAACTCGAGGAAGAGCCAAGGAAAAGGACTTTTCCTACAAGTAACAATACTACGAAAGCAACGTCGATCCTAGTCAGGAATTGTCTTTCCTAGCTGCCTTTTTATAGATCTCAGACTTAGTCTTAGAAAAAGATACAATTTGTGTAAATATATACATAACATTTAAGCGACAAACAATAATTAAATATTGATAAATCCCAGGTCCTGACGGGTTGAGTCCAAATTTTTATCAGGAATTCTGGGCACTAATAGGCTCCGAGGTTTGTAATGCTTGCAGGAATTGGATGGATAGAAGAGAGTTCCCAGCTGCATTGACTGAAACTCTGTCGGTGCTGATTCCCAAAGTGGACAGTCCACAAGCTATGAAGGAGTTTCGGCCCATTGCATTATGCAATGTTCTATATAAAATAAGGGCCAAAGTTTTAGCAAACAGATTGAGGGGAAAGATGCCAGCAATCATCTCACCAACCCAGGCTGCCTTTGTTCCAGGAAGGGCAATAACTGATAATGTTGTTGTGGCTTTTGAAACTATACATTACATGAAGCAATGCAGGAAATGAAGTTAGTAGCGTAAACAAGATTCTCAAAGCTAAAAACTTCCCCGCGAGGGGACTTCTTGAAATTGTCAGGAGATGAACACGATGGCGTATTGGTATGGGGACTAAAGTCAATGTATGGCCTGATGCTTGGTTGAGCTTGGACAACTGCAGGGACATTCAAACACCAATAATTCTACGGCAGGAGACACTAATGGTTCGAGATTTATTGG